>OGOQ01001471.1_pt1 | contig 17720 bp, 14 predicted proteins | sample 1552691 | NCBI WGS metagenome assembly OGOQ01 (sample SAMEA2580209, study PRJEB22360) | human gut metagenome | biome: human gut; feature: human-associated habitat; material: faeces | place: Denmark | collected 2008/2010
CAATGTTGTGCTATAGTTCTACTTAAAGTCCAGTGAGAGGGGTGCACTACACAAAAGCAGAGATTTCTTTTTCATTTTTATACCTCGTAATTTCTATTATAATTCAAGAAAGAGAAAGAACTGTAAAGGCTTTCATATATTTCTAGATTTTAAATGAAATTCAGCGGGCCTAAAAATAATAAAAGTCAAAATATAAAGTTTTATGAAACGCTAGTATTTCCTATCTTTACAATTTTCTTTCATAATTATATAAAAAGCTCAGGGTTGTCCTGAGCTTTCTTACCGAGTTTCAACTACTTATTAGGCGTTAGCTTTCTTAGCTTCAGCTTCTTTCTTCAACTGCTTATTTAACTTTTTCTTCTCTCTTCCAGCCTTGAAGTATTGATGCAATCCTTTGTGGAAATGTCCGTTGAACATCATCAAGAGACCTTGAAGTTGATTCCATGAGATGGCACCATTTGTCATTCTAGACAAGACTTTGACGGTCTGGTTAGATACACCCATGATCAAGGTATCAGCCATCTTCTCGTTTCCGAATTTTCTGAACATCTTGGTCAAACCGGAGATTACATGAGCGAAGAATCTTCCAGTCCAGCCCTTTGCATATTTGAGGTCAGACATAGTAGTGTTTGAGGTGATTTCGATTCTTGTCTTTCTCTTGTTCAACCATGTGAAGGTGTGAGGAGGAATAGGTCTTCCCAACAACTTCTCAAATTCAGCATCGGGAACATTTGTTACATCGCCAGTGAAATAGTGAGGAAGCTCTTCTTGTGTATAAGGAAGAGGTGCATTTGTTCCTTCGACATGGAATGAGGTGGTCAATTGCATGTCGACACTTGAAGAACCTATTGAAATTTCATAGTCTCCAGTTTCGACTTCCCATTTGTTTGTCTTGGTGTTGAAGTAACGGAATGACTTATCATCGAAAGGAATGAAGACTTCTTTTTCTTCTCCAGGAAGTAAGTTGGTCTTGACAAATCCTTTGAGTTCACGTACAGGACGAACGATTCCAGAGCTAGGAAGTCCGATGTAGAGTTGGCTGACTTCCTTACCTTCTCTATCACCGACATTCTTCACCTTGAAGGTGACACCATTCTCGTCAACTTTGATATTAGAGTATTCGAATTTGGTGTAGGAGAGACCAAATCCGAAAGGATAGCAAACTTTGATATTTCTTGTGAGATAGTAACGATATCCGACAAACAATCCTTCTCTATATTCAGAAGTCACATCCTTTCCAGGATAGTAGTTGAATGAGGGCACATCCTTGTATTGGCAAGGGAAGCTCTCAGACAATTTTCCAGAAGGATTTATTTTTCCGGTGATGATATCGACAATGGATTTTGCTCCGGATTGTCCACAGAGTGATCCATAGACGATAGCGTCGCTGTTGTCACGAATGGCACCTAATTCTACAGCACATCCACAGGAGAGAATGGTGACGATCTTCTTTCCAGTAGCTCTTAAAGCCTTGATCAAATCGATTTGGTTTTGAGGGATGACATAGGTGGTTCTATCCATACCTTCGACTTCTGAGAATTCATCCAATCCTAAGTAGAGAAGGACTACATCAGACTTTGCAGCCAAAGCCAATGCTTTCTTTACTAATCCCTTCTTGGTCTTTCTTCCAATTCTCTTGAAACCTTCCTCGTATCCGATGAAGTTCAAGCCTGAAGCTTTGATAGCTTCGAGACCTGAGACGATTTCAGAAGGATTGATGATGGAAGAACCTGCACCTTGGTAACGAGGATTCTCTGCAAAATCACCGATAACTGCAACTTTGACATCATTGTTCAAAGGAAGTATGTTTCCTTCATTTCTGAGCAAGACTACGGATTCATCCATAGCTTCCTTAGCGATATCTGCATCTTTCTTGAAATCGACAGGTTGATCTTTGTCATAGGAAGTCTTGGTCTTGAAGACTAAATCCAAAAGGTAGTCGACATTTTGATCGAGGATGGATTCATCCAATTTTCCGTCTTTGATGGCTTTGACGATTTCTCTATTGGTCTCACCGACAGTGGTAGGCATTTCGAGTGAGTTCATACACTTCAAACCTTCGACTCTGTCATTGTTTCCACCCCAGTCAGTCACTACAACACCGTCAAAATTCCATTCATCTCTCAAGATATCCATTTCGAGATGCTTGTTTTCGTTTGCAAAGTATCCATTTAAGGAGTTATAGGCGGACATGATGCAAAGTGCTTGTCCTTCCTTGACTGCGATTTCGAAGTTGGTGAGGTAGAGCTCACGGAGTGTTCTCTCATCCACGACTGAATCCATGGACTCTCTCTTTAATTCTTGGGAGTTGGTGGCAAAGTGCTTTACACATGCAGCGATTCCGTTGGATTGGATACCTCTGATGTATCCAGCATCGATCTTACCAGCGAGGTAAGGATCTTCGGAAGAATACTCAAAGTTTCTTCCACAAAGTGGGTTTCTCTTGGTGTTGCAACCAGGTCCTAACAAGACAGAGACTCTTCTAGCCTTGGCTTCTGCACCGATTGCAGCTCCGACTTTTTCGGAAATCTCTGGATTCCAAGAATTTGTGACTGCTGCGACTGAAGGAAAGCAGGTAGCCTTCAAAGACTCATTCAATCCCAACTGGTCTGACTCACCAGCTTGTTTTCTAAGTCCGCTAGGGCCATCAGATAACCAAATCGAAGGAATTCCAAGTTCGGGAATATCCATAGTTTCCCAAACTGTCTTTCCTGACATCATTGAAGCTTTCTGCTCAACTGTCATTTTCTTAATCAAATCTTCATGTTTCATTTCGATATCCTCTCTATAAAAGGGTGAAATCCTTTACTTGTGACGTATATATCATAATATTGTTTTATTGAAAGCACTTTTACAAAACCTTACATTTCTTAATTTATTTCCTAAACTTAGATAGAAAAATCAAATCGGATAAAAAAAGGATGTGTGATTGAACACATCCTTTTTAGATTCCTAATTTCTACTAGTTTAGAAGAATGTTCCTCTAGCTTCTTCCTTGACTTCCTTGCTGGCAGTGAAGGGGATTCTAGTGGTGTATCCGTCTTTAGCAGCGACGATCATCTTGGTAGGCCATTGCATGATGTCATGGTTCCACTTATAGATAGTATCGTTGTATTGCTCTCTAGCAGCAGTGATTTCCTTTTGGAGGTAGGAGTTTTGTCTCAAGCACTCTTCGAGTTCGTTATGAGCTTTGAGGTCAGGATATTGCTCGAAAGCAACGTTGATTTGACCGAAGAGCTTGTCGATGTTAGCGTTTGTCTCGTTTCTGAGATTGTCGTCAGCAGCTTTTCCATTTCCACTTCTATAAGCAGCAATCTTTGTGTAGGTATCCTTGTCGAGATCGATAGCCTTGTCCAAGAGCTTGGCAGCGTTCTTCAAGATTTGGACTCTTTGTTCCAAGTAGTTGTCAATTGTTGAAGCATCGTGTTGAACCCTTTGCTCCAAAGAACGGAGGTGGTTTCTAGCCTTTTGCTTCATAACTAAGAAGATTACTCCTGGAATAATTCCACATATCCACAACAAAACTTCGAAAATCGTGGATCCTACTCCGACTTTGACAGGAATTTGCTTTTGGATGACGTTGACATCTCTTCCTTGCTCGGCGATAGGGCCATTTACTTCATCTAATGGGTTTGCCATAATTTTTTGTCCTTTCTTTTTTATCTAATCGACTCGACTTTCATCATTGTTCTTTTTTGAACAAGTAAAGAATTACATATCTTCATCATCTATTTTACCATAACTTTGGTCTCTTTCACCACCAAGTGGAAAGCCTAGATTCCAACGATATCTGAAAATAGTTTGGTTTGTGTCTTTCATAGGGTATCTTTGACCATAACTCATGACTGGCTCTTCTTCACCTTCCTTCTTTTCGGGTTTGAAATCCTCTATATGGATGAATGTTCGTCTTGCTGCTTCAACATATTCTTTCCAAGGAACATCGACAGGATATAATCTTCCATCACCGGCCATGACCATGTCGACATATACCCTATCGTATACTTTGTTTGAAGTCGACAATACAGAGTATTGATCAGTAGATTTATTCTTTCCATCAAAATTGACTTTGAGTATCTGATCTGTAGAGGTTTCGGCAGGTCTAAAGACATCTAAGTCATCGTAGTTATTTACAACAGTCTCAGCCTCATATCTAGATACATTAGGTAGATCTTCATCGACATTGAATTCCCCACCTTCTGTGGTTTGATACAAAGGTATAGCTAATAGTGGAATAAGATCGAAGAATATTGAATCGAAGACTCTTTGTATTTCATCTACAAAGTCTTTCTTTAATTCATTGAAATCGTAGTTCACATAGAATCTTTCATAGTTGTAGATTGCACCACCATGAGCAGAACAAATGATGTTGATTTTATGTTCCTTGTAGAAGCCAAAATCATCACCAAATCCTGCTTTTCCAGTCAATATTTCCAACATGTTTTGCTGAGCTAAAGGTGTGAATAATAATCTATATTGAACTTCGTTGTTTCTATCATAGGCCTTAAACATGACTTCAAACTTAGTATTTGCTAAAGGAGTGAAGTTTCTTCCTTGTTTGATGGCTTGATCAGCAAGTCTGTTCAATTCTTTCTCACCTCTCTTAGCTATTTTTTCAGCTTCAGCATCGGAAATCTTTCCAGTCATGTTTGGAGTTCTAGTAAAGGTTAAGTCTGGTGCTGCAGTATTTCCGTATATTAGGTAGGAATTAACTCCATATGAAGGACGAGGTGCAGTGTAATGTCCGATCAATGTTTCAGTAACAGTTCTAGTATGGAGATCTCCATCTGAATCTCTATATGTTTCAGTATAAGTGACAACTCTTGATCCGGTGTATGTCTGATTCACTTTGTCCATTCTCTTCACATTCAATCTTATGAACGGATTTCCGTGGATTGATCCAGATTGTACATCGACTATACATTCGTTTTCGGAAAGGGATTCACTATATTGATATACTTTCTCCAACATTCTTAGCTTTTCTGGAGTTAAGTAATCATCTAATTCAAAAATGTCTGTAGTCTTTTTTAAGACCTTTTTGAAATCACTGAAATCAAAGTAATTGTAGACATTTTTTATAGAGTTATAGACGTTGTTGTAAGCTTCACTAGCTTTGTCGCCACTTTCCTTAGCTATTAAGGCTAGAGCCTTTATCTTTTTGTTGTAATAGAAGATATTTAAACAAAGACAAGTGATGGCGATTGCACCACCTACTAATGTGGTGATTAAGCCAGGAATTATATTTCCATCTGGCGTTTTTGAATTTCCTACCCACATGAGGATTCCTATAATCATAGCTATCAGACCGATTGCCATGACAACGTAGAAGAAGATTCTCCACCCTTTTAGTTTCTTCAATCTATATTCATTTGCGTTGTGATCATCTCTAGCTGATCTATATTTCTTACTTAGATCTTCATTCTCACCGGTGTTAATATTGGCTTTCTTCAACATTTCATCGATGTATTTTTCAGCATTTTCTTTTAATTTGGGTTTAAGTTCATTCAGATAGTAGTCTATAGGATCATATTCATCACCATTTGTTAACATATTCCTACCTCCAATTATGATGAATAAATTATACAAGAAAAAAGAGGATTTTTGTAAATCCCCTTTTATATTCTCTTCGATGCAAATTTTAAAAAGTAGGCCTTCTAAGAATATCTCTAACGAATCTATAGAAAGCTAAGTATATGCAAATCAACTCCAAACGTCCTGCAAACATTCCAAATACTAAGACCCATCTTATCGCTACAGCATTAGCAATAGGAAGACCTACACCGGTTGTAACTCCAACACTCAATCCAGTACCAGACAATGCGGATGCAAACTCGAATATGCATTCGATAGCGGAATATCCATCAGTATTCTTTCCTAATATGGTTATTATTGTGCCTCCAACCATCATGATAGTTACATAAAGAATCAAATAACCATAGGATTCTAAGAAATCTAATTTGTTGATTTCTTTACTTTCTCCTAATCTATATATTGTGTGGGGATAGAATTTTCTCTTTGAAGAAAGTCTATCTCTTAAAGACCAATATAAAGCTTTGTAGGCTACGACAAATCTATATTGCTTTACACCACCTGCTGTAGATCCCATTCCACCACCGATGGTCATTGCTATGATGGATAGAATTAAAGCAGCTTCACCTAATTGTTTTATATCAGTCGTAGTAGAGAAACCAGTAGTAGTCAAGGCAGAAAAATATAGATATGTTCCTTCTCTCCAAGAATCTAATACTGAGAGTTGTTGACTTAAGGAAGTGAATATAGAAGTGTAGAACAAAGGAATCATAATAATGCTTAAGATCAAGAAAAATTTTATTTCTGAATCTTTTAGTATCTTTTTCAACTTTCCTTTGAATAAGAAAAGATGTAATACGAAATTTGTTCCACCTAGAAGCATCAAAATAATAGATGTTATATTTATTGCTAATCCATTTACTGGCCAACCAGTAATAGAATTATATCCACCTTCTTTTATTATTTCAGGTATACCGCCTTCTCTAGTTGAAAAGCCACCTGTGGCAATAGCTGCTATCGCATGGTTGATGGCATCGAATGGTTCCATTCCTCCTATCAACCAATAAGATAGGAACCCAAGAATGATATATCCAATATAAATCAACAAGATCAATCTTGCAGATTTTGCTAGGTTTGGCATAAGCTTGTCGTTATGGCCCTCGGCAGTATAAAGCTTTAACCCATATTTATCTGAAATTGCGGAAGTGACAATCAAGACCAAACCTATTCCACCAAACAGTAGTAATATGCTTCTATAAAATGTGAAGATATGGTATCCGGGGTAAGACATATCAAAGTTAAAGACAGTCAAACCTGTACTAGTATATCCGGAAGTGGATTCAAATACGGCATCTGAGAAATTCATTCTATATTTAGCAAAGTCAGGAGTTGTATATCCTCTTAACATGAATGGTATGGATCCAATAAGAATGGCTGATAACCATATCATGACTAGTAATGCTGAATCCTGGAATTTTTCTAGTTGTGTTCTTTCACGTTTATAAATCAAAAGAAATAGCAAGAATCCTAATCCTATCGAACTCATTCCCGGTATGAAAAAACTTAACCAGCAGTTTGATTCACCTGGATAAAAGGTAAGTAGAATCAAAGGGAGCATGGTGATGATTCCTATTAATATTAGGAATATTCCCAAATAACCGAAAATCAATCTATAACCTTTAGCTTGCTTTTTCATTATTGCACAACTTTCTTTTCTTTTTGTACGAACTTGATAATGTCTTTTTGTTCCTTAGGAGAAGAGACGATAAAAAGCTTATCGTTTGGATAGATGGTGGTTTGTCCGTTAGGAATTATGACGCTGGGCTTTCTATAGACACATGAGATTGTTCCGGTCTTAGGAAAGTTTATATCCATAATCTTTCTTCCACTCAATTCATAGTTTTCTTTAACTATGATTTCAGTTAAAACAATTTTATCATCCTCAAAAGACATGGATTTAGTAAATTTCTCAAGTGAAGATTCACTAAAAATCGATGAAGCTAAGATTTGTGTTGATGATACGACACTATCTAGACCTAATTTTCTAAACAATTCGACATATGAAGGGTCATTCACTGTACAAATACATTTCTTGACATGGAAGACTTTCTTTGCCAACATGCAGCTTACAAAGTTATCCGTATCTTCTTTTCCTAACGCTATGAAAAGATCAGCTCCTTCGATATGCGCTTCCCTTAGTATTGAAGTTTTGTACGGCTCACCATAGATGACTGGGATTTGATTGGACTTGACTAGATATTGAACTATATCTTTTCTCGAATTGATGACAATCAACTCGTTTCCTATCTTTCTAAAGGCTTTGATGACATAGTCAGCAGCAGAGCTGCCATCAGCTATTACTATTCTCATTTCTTTAAGCCTCCATCATTCTTTTCTCTTATATCTAAAAATTCTTCTAAAGAGAGCTTGAAAGGATAGATTGCATGGACGTCACAGTTCTCTAATAAAACTTCCAAGTTAGGATCGTCCAATCTAACGTAGATTTGAGGAACGTTGTATATTTTTCTAGCGACTAATGCCAAAAAGACATTGGTGTTATCATCACCGGTGGTGATGATTATTTCTTTTGTTGAAGTTATGTATGCTTCTTCGAGAAGAGACATATCAGTGGCATCTCCAACAAATGTATAACCACTAAATCCCTCGGATAGTTTTTCAAAAGACATTGGATCAGAATCCATGATCATAACGTTTTTTCCGTTGGAGGAATCCTTGTTGGCTATGGAAGAGCCAAGTCTTCCACAGCCGATTATTAGAGTCTTGTTCTTTAATAGACCACTGTTTTTCATCAATTTATCACCTATCCTTTAATAATTGAGTTAGAATCTCTTTAGACTAAACTAAGTTATATTTTAACACTTAACATTAATTCTAGGTTAATTTATGATTTAAAGTGCTTTTATAGCTGAAATTATCAATATAAATTGAATATAGTTTCTTCCTAGAAGTTTTTAAATTTTTTGAAAAAGGAATTATTTGTCTATTTAGATTTCTTTAATTGAATAAACACTTCTAAATTTGGTAAAACAATTTTGCCGAGTGGGTATAAAAAGCAAAGTGACAAGTTTTAAGTGGAAAACAAAAAGAAAAGATAGTAATCTTAGTAAAGATGGCTTATTTAAAAATTATCCAACTATAGAAGGATGTACATATCATTTGGAGGAGAATGAAAATATTATTCATGACAATGTAACTTATGTTACTTTGGAAATTTATATTGACGGAGCTAACGAACCAATAATTTCAAATACTCTTACAGTTATTGCTTTAAGAAATAAATTATTTTAGGGTTTTTATTAGAACGAATTTAGATATAAATCTATTTTTATTGGTAGCCTTACTTAGAAAGATTACTGCGTATTACCCTTTCCCATTATAATTTTGGCATTTACTGATTGAATGATCTATATCCATTTTACGAACTTTATCTTCTTAAAATTTAGTACCCAAATGTTGATGACCACACAATGCATCTACACTTTGCAATTTATATGCTTTTGAAGTAATAGCTGTATGTGTTGCATTTTTCAGTTCCATATAAAAACAAATACTTGATTAAGCAAGATAATTTAATCAAGTAAACTTATTAAACTCAAACTAGAATGTTTCCTCATTACATATCAAAAAAGCAGCTAAATTACATCCATCAAGTACATAGCAATCATAAGTATGACTTTCCTTATAAGTAGTCGGTTGATACTTCCAATCGAAAACCATACCAGATTCATTGTAGTCATAGTAGCTGCAATAGATTTTGCCATCAGTGGTTTCAAAGAATTTGTCCCAAGTTCTTTCTCTTTCAGAATTTGGCTTTAAGAAATCACCTTTTTCTTTGTGGAATGGTGTTAATTCAACTTTATCAGAATATTTCCATATATACATCACAGGTAAGTTGTAGTACTTATAATTACCTTCAAATCCTAGGTCCCACCAAAAGATAACTTGTTCTCCTACTTCAAAGTCTTCTAATGTTAAGCGATTAGTTTCCTTTTTCTTGTTGTAACTGATGTTTGTATCTATGGCTGAATAGAACAAGACATCAGGTTCTTTTGTGGCTCTAGTAACACAAAGATCATGCTCGAATCCAAATCTATCAGAAACATAATACTTATTTTCACTATTTTTTCTTAATGTACCTTTCTCATAGCCGTAGAGTTGATAATTGCCTAGATAAGCCGGTTCTGTGTGTATAAGGTTAGTAATATTATTATTAGACGAACAAGAGATTAAACTCAAGGTAATGAATAGACAAGGTAAATATTTATATTTATTCATAATTTTTAGTGCTCCTTAATGTTGCTACTGAAGTAGAGGAATGATAATCCAAGGAAATAATATAATCTTTCGAATAATATGCTTTCATACTAGTTACACCAGACGTAAGCATTGGAAAGAATAAAATTGAATTCCCAATATCTATCATAAAAGATACCTCCTGATTTTTATTATATACAAAAGATTAATTAAGAGGAATAACAAATATATATTTTTAATGAAATATTTTTTTACTAATGATATATATGATATATTAAAAAACAAAGTAGAATATGTAAGAACACATTAGATCCTAAGTTGAATTCAATAAAACAGCCTTATATTGATGGGGATAAATTAAAGGAAAAGGATAGTAAAGTTCCAACGATATTTGATTGTTTTGAACTACAGGAGATGCTGTAGATTCTTTAAACAAGGAAGATAAGGGTAATAGAAGCTTTATTTTGATTTCAAATTCTGAGAATAATATTTGCAAGAATGTAACAGTAGAAAGATTGAATAAAAGGCATATTGATTTTCACTTTCAATAAGTTTTTTCTTTCACTTATGGTTTCATTAATTCTTTTTTTACTGCAAAATATTTAATTTGATAGCATTTATTATTTTATTTGTACATATAGAATGAACTTATTTTTTCTCTTTTCAATATAACTGATAAAAATTTTGTAATACTAATTTAAGTATAAAACTATAATTCTGATAAGCTCTTTAAAGGAGGAGAGTGAATAATATGATGTCAGATGAAGAAATATTAATTGCTTATTTTGGTGGTAGACCACAATGGAGTGGTAATAAGCTCTACAAAATAGGTGATCTCAGAGTCGAATACTCTGGAGCTAGGCTTTATAAAGTCGGAGGAGCTAGAATTGAATATTCTGGAAATAAACTTTATAGAATAAATGGTGAAAGAGTAGAATGGTCAGGTGATAAGGTTTATAGAATTGGAAATCGTAGATTATAAGGAATTTTATTATAAGGAATTATAAGCAATTCTAATCTAGCTGTTGAAAATCTTTGTTTTTATACAGAGGCTTATCAACAGCTTTTTATTTTCTTTTTCACCTAAATTACTTTTTAATCATTAACTGCAGATATTTCTAGACCGCTAGTGTCTATATTATTTAAATCATAAATATCATATCCTTGAGAACTAGCACTTTCTAGTGCAGCATTTATTCCACTACTTATACTGCTAGAAAGTCTATTTAAATCGGAGCTATGCCATAAGCATATACATCCGCTTATACTAATTGTGTTTCCATAAATTCTGCACCTGATATTTGTGCTAGGAGTGTTGGCAGGAAGATAATGATCTATACTCCTCGCTATATTTATTTCTAAAGATTCATCAGGTCTCTTTAGATTGCTTGATGTTGAATCATTATAACTTTGACTTGAACTATAAGAAGAACTATGTCTATTTGAATAGCTGTTATGGTAAGAGGAACTATGACTAGAATTTCCTCCAACATTATCCTTTAGCGTAGTGAAAATCCAATAAATAAAACATAATCCTGCAAATATTAAACATCCCCAACCTGCTAATAAAGCGATGATTTGAATAATAGTGTCTGGTTCAAATACTAAATAGCCAAACGCTAGTATTATTCCACCTACTATAGCGATAATAATAGACATGATCATAATGAGTTAGATTCTCCTTCTTTTCAAACTAATTTTTAACACTTAATACGCTAAAAAAGTGCTAAAACATAGGTAAAGGATTGCTTATAGTCTTTGATTTTAAATATTAAATTGTCTAATTTCTTCGACTAAAATAAGATTGAATTGTGTTTTGGTCTAAAGCTCAATATGAAAATATAGGATCAAGTGAAATCCTTTCATCATTTCATTTTTTGATTATCTTAGCAAAGCGATATACATAGTTAGTCTTTTGAAGTAAATGAATTCTTTGATAGATTTTAAAATAGGAATGCAAGATCTTATATTTTGATAATTTTTTAAATTAAAACAGTATTAAATTCAAATTAAATAATAAAGTTGTTATTCTGCCTTTGCGATTATTAAAGAACTTTTTTCTTCTTTATCACAAAAACATATAACAAGATTCCAACAATGATGACTGCTGAAACACTTCCTACAGCAATGCCTATAACTGCACCTGTTGGGAAGTTATTGTTATTATTATTGTCGTTGTTCTTATTTATATCCCTATAAACAGCTGTAAGTTTTTGGCTATTTGTTATTTTATAGGAATAAGATAATTCTGATGTTTCTATTACCATCTCACCATTTTCATTCATCCAGCCGATGAATTCTTTTCCTTCTTCTGCTGGTTTAGCTATAAGAGTAATAGTTTGATTTGGATTTACAACAATTCTATCTTCTTTTTGTCCTTCTATACTTCCACCTATGATGGTTAGGACTATTTTCTTTGGAATAACCAATGAAGATTGATTCACCTCATTTTTGCTTTCATCGAAGTATTTCCCACAAACGCTATCGTAGTAATGTGCCTTCATACCTTCTTTGTCGGTAGTAGAGTCTACTTCAGAAATTAATGATCCGTAGTTATGTTCACCTAATTCACCATATTCTTTTCCACATATTGAACACACAGCTTTGCTTATACAGGTTGCTGTTCCACCTGTATGCTCGCCATAACCAAGCTTTTCATCACAACCTGAACATTCACGCCAGTGATGTATTCCATCAGTCATCCAGTCACCCCAAGTATGGATGTGGTCTTCACTATTCTTTTCATAATAACAAGTTATTGTAAGACCATCAGATCCAACAGTTTGATTCAATCCATCGATTTTGACCAACTTATATCCATAAAGAGAATCAGGTTTGTTTGTCCAATTGATGGTAGTACCGACAGCAACTGGAATAGTTGCTGTCTCAGTATTTGGAATTTCACTCCCGTTTTCTGACATGTATTTAATGGAGACATTTGCATAAGATTGTGTTTCTGTATTGTCATTAGCAAGGACATTATCGTTTTCATCAGTGACTTCAAATGCTACTGTATCCCCATCTTTTAAAATAGCGTTTGATGGAATTTGATATGTTATTTGACAATTCTGAAGACCGGAGTTCATATCACTTCCTTCGTATTTCATGGCGCCTTTTGGCCAGAACTTGCTCTTATCACCCCAAGTAGGAATTGTGTATGTTTGAGTTGTTTCAATTGTTGTGCCATCACTTGAGGTAGCAACTGTGCCATCGGAATGCCTAATCCATACTTTCATCTTTATCGTACGTTCTACTGTATCAGAAAGGTTTTGAACTATTGTTCTAAGCTCTATCTTTTTGCCTCGCATATAGTTTCCAAATCTATTCTTTCCAGTTCCACTTAACAATACACTATTTCTATAGTTTGAGAATGAATAGTAACCACTGATTGAAGTGTCTGAGAAATCTGAAAGACTTGTGTATTGGCCGTTGATTTCTCTTACTTCAGGATTTGCTACATAGAGGGTACCACCATCTTCCACCAACTGGGACATTCTTTTAAATCCTTGTAGACGGCATACTTCGCAAAACGAATAATTTGTATCACTCATCAGACATTCATAACTGGAATTATAAAGCTCAGATTCATCTTGATGTGGGCAAGTATAAGTTTTTCTAAAACCCAACATCTGTTTCCATTTTACATTTTCTGGATTGGCAGTATAGGCAACATTTAGTGAAACTAAATCAGTATGTTCAGTTCCTTTTCCTACCATGTATTCATCGCCTAAACCTAAAAGTCCATGTCCAAGTTCGTGGGCAAAGGTTTTTGTCGAGCGATAACAATCAGATGGTGATATGAAATACTTAAAACCAAAGTCGAGATTGTTATAAGCATCTCCAAAGTCTCTGTTTGTATTCACCAATAGGCAAAACTGATTTATATAGTTGTAGACATAACGATAAGGAGCATAATCATCCTCATGAATAACATTTGGCTCCGTCTTGTTGGGAACATGTGCATCATGAATCTTTTCTATGAACTCAGGTCCTATACATCTTTCAAAAATATGATTCTTCCAAAAATTGCTGTGCATATTTGTTGAAATCTTTGAAGAGTTATCGTTTCCGACTATCACATCAAAGAATGTGCTTCCTTCATTTTCAAAGCTAGACTCTGATGCTGTACAAAGAGCGTAGACATTAAATCTATCTGCAAAACTTCTATATGGCTCATATTGGAGAGTGCCGGACCATATTCTTTTTACATCATTTATAAATTTGTTTTGTTGATTCTTTGTGTATCCTTCCCCACAAATAACAATAACCATATTTTCATTATCGCTACGAGTTTTTTGTATGGTATACACAGGAATTGTCGGATTAGAATACTTTCCATCCGATGAATAAAACTGACCGAGAGTGAGTTTGATGCTTTCTTCAGTACTCACATTCCATTCTTGATTGATGTCGTCTTTAGGCTCTTCTATTGTATAGTCAGCTTCGACTTTATTAGGGGCTGATCCAACATATGGATTTGTAGATGTTCCATCACCTGAGGAGGTTAGAAAATAATTTGTATCAAGATAGAAAGCAGGTCTTACTCCTATGTAGTATTGACTAGGTGTTTCTCTTCCTATAGAACCATTGTTATGTACATAACGCATATCGTGGTTACAATCAGTAACTGGAGTTCTTAACCAATATGGCCATTTAGCCCCATCGCTGTTTCTTCCTATATAGTAGTCATTAAGATTAGCCCAAACCCTGTTGACCTGTTTAACATCGAGTAAAAATACTTTTTCTGTTGAATTTACATAATAGGCATCATCAAAGTTATTGGCTACACTTTGGATATCTGAGTGGTAATCTAAATCCGAATGAGATTCTCCTTCATGAATTCCACAATTGTATTCAGGATGAGAAACTATAGATTTTTGTGTCGCAGTCTTCATAGCAGCTATCTCATTCTTTTCAAAAGAATTTAAGAATCCTGCTTTTCCATCATATTCATTTCCTGCTACGTATCCACTCTTTGGTGGATTTCCACATAACCATTTCACTTCTGAGGCTTTTGATGTAGAGTTAAGCCATGATCTCATGTTGCTATCTACCCAACAATTAGATCCATAGGTATCACGTTTGTAGTTTCGACTATGTGATTTAGTCTTTGAATTGTCGCTAGTCATAGCATCATAAGGAAGAGTATCGACGATCTTGTCTGCAAGGAACAATGGCCCGTTATCATCTATGTCGACACATCTCCAAACAATGTTTTTATCTTCGTATTTACCTAAGCTAATATAAGACCCGATAGTAATGGATGGTTTTGTTAAGTTATTTTGATTTAAAGCATCTTTAGGTCCTAATTCATTAGATTTTGAATCTTTAAGACTACTCTTATACTCACTAACACTATTTGTTTCATGGATACTATTCTTATTATTTATTGTCTCGCCTCCTATAAAGGCAAAGACAGGTTGAAATAAAAGCATAAATGCTATACTTTTTCTAATTATCGTACATTTTTTTGTTTTCTTCATAAAAAGTCTATTTTTCCTTTTCAACATAAAAGCACATGTTTTCCAAGTGCTTCATTATACATATTATTAGCTTTAACTAGTTTTACTTGTTAGCTTTAAATGTGATATTAGCCTTAGATCCATCCATAGAATTCAATTTGAATGTATAGTTAATCTTAGACCTATTGTCGTCATATATACTAGATTTACTAGTTTGACCTACACCTAAAGAATAACTAGATGAAGTTAGTTTCTCTAATTCTATTAAATTTACTCCTGTGTAATAATCTTCACCGTGATCGTTTGTCGTGAATAAATCTAAACCTGTTTGTCCATTGTATTTATAACTAATAAGCTGAGCATCGACATGATATAAGACAAGGCCTTCACTGAATGAATAGTTTGATTTGGCATTAATTCCAGATTTGGTGTAATACATCATTACCCAATACTCTTGGTAACATCCCAAGGTCGCATCCCAGTTGTTGGCTATTATATATGTATCTCCACCATTTTCGAAAGCATTCAAATCTAAGGTTACAGTATCAGTAGCAGTTATCAATTTAGAACTTGTCAACCATCCGTAATTGAATTTGGTGTATGGATTTTGATCACCGAAATATGAATCCATTATATCATCTCCATTTAGAAGGACGTCTTTATCAGTATAAGATGCATCGTAATAATCTTCAGCACCTAGGACATGCCCAAACTCATGTGTGAAAGTATAGGTATTAGTAGGAGTTGTTCCGTTATCGTATCCTGAATCTGTTTCATATAAGAAATCATAAGGACACCATAAGTAATCGTTGATACAGTAATTGTCACCATAGGTGTTATCAGTTGAATCCCAGTATCTATAGGCCCATTGGAGAATTGATTCATCTGGGTTGCCTATCTTTATAGTCGGTACGATGACTACTGCATCTACCATTCCGTTATTGTCCGAATCGAAGTGTGAAAAATCAATATCGCTGCTATTTGCCTTTAAGATACTGTTGATAATAGCTATATCGGCATTGGAACTGCTGTTATTTTTATCTTGATTTATGTAATATGTACTAGATTTACTTGGCTTGTACCACTTTGTTCCACCACCCATTATTTCAAAATTTAGATTTAGCTTTCCGTTGCTTGATAAGTTGTAATACTTTGAGACAGACATTCCGAATTTTAAGGATTCCTCTCTCTCTCCACCATTTAAGGCTAAATCCAAAGAACTTAGACTTTGCTTGGAAGTATGAGGCTTATCTGAGAATTCAACTGGAATCACTAATACATTAACATTGCCTGTGGTTGGACATCCGCTTTCATATGTTGAAAGATTGGATATGTTTTTAGCTTTAGTAGCTTTGGTGAAATCTACGTTGTAATAGCCATTACTATTTCTATAGTTCTCTATTCCTTTTCCCTTGTTTGTATAGATGACTTTGTTTGAAACATCATTCCAACTAGAAGGAATGGTCTGGCTAGGAACATCACCAGGTTTATCATCTGCTTTATTCGCTTTATGAATCTCAAAGGAAATTTTGTTCCCACCATCTTCATAGTCGACGGTCAATGAGATGGTATCATCAGCTAAGGTTATTTTATGGAAGCCGGAATCTTCCATTGAATTACTGACTTCATATCTAGTTTTTAAAATACTCAAGTAACTATTAATATCGTCAGCTGTCAAACCATTGAATTCACCTTTGAGGTAGTTTTCTTTAGTTCCTTCAACTAGTTCTATTTTATAGTTATAACATGGAGCAAAAGGAATGATGGTTCCTATTGTATTTTTTTGTAATTCTTTATCTTCTTCACTGAAATCAGTGTATTTATGTTCTGCATTTGTTGATGAAGTAGTCGTATCTTTATCTGTTGGAGTTGTTGGTGTAATAGTATTGGTAGAGCCTGGAGTTGATGATGGTATAGTAGCTTCACCTTTTCCACATCCACTCAAAGTTAAGATGCATAATAAAAGACTTAGTGAAGCCTTGATTCTTTTTTTCATGTAAAATTCTCCTAAGGGTCAAATTATATAATTAATCCCTTAATTTTCATTTATGAAAAAGATTAGTATTTCGGTAATTCATTTATTTATATTTTAGGTATTCATAGTAGTGATAAAATAAAAAGGCCAGAGCAAAAGGAGGATTGTTTATGAGGAAAGATCACAGCATTTTCTATTTAGCTTTATATTTAGGGAGTGCAGTAGGAATGGTAGGAAGTGGCATTGCTGTTTTCCTATATCAAATGCTTGGAAGTCATACTGATCTCTTAAATTCTTTATTTGGTTTATTAGTTCTCTTTTTCTTTGTGTTTCTCATCGTTAACATCGCTTCATTCATCAAAATCTTAATGATTCTAAACAAGGACAGAAAAACTGATAAAAGCGTCGATGATAACGAAAAATAGACGAATAAAATTAGATAACCTTTGTCAAGCTCTTTTTTGAAGGAATCCCACCAAAAA
>OGOQ01001472.1_pt1 | contig 17711 bp, 10 predicted proteins | sample 1552691 | NCBI WGS metagenome assembly OGOQ01 (sample SAMEA2580209, study PRJEB22360) | human gut metagenome | biome: human gut; feature: human-associated habitat; material: faeces | place: Denmark | collected 2008/2010
CGTGTTCGTGGCCCTCACTTTGCGAGCAAAGTGAGCTACAGTGCTGGCGCCGCAATAGCCCTGTCTGCGGCCCTTCGCGGGCTGTCACCAGTCATGGCGTTCACCTTGCCAGCGAATAACGAAGTCTGGAAACAGTCAGAACACAAAAAAAGCACGCTCCCATTTGAGGGGCGTGCTTTTTTCTATGTATTCCTGTCAAGCTCACTTGATGAATTTCTTACGGCCGCGAATATAAATCTGTCCCTTCTGTGGGGCAGAGACAACGCGACCGCTGAGGTCGTAGATGACGTCGTTAGAAGCGCCCTGCGTGTTGGCGTCAGTCGTGATAAACTCAATGTCCGTCGGGATATCCGTCGGTTCGATATACCAGAACGAAGGGGCATTCTCTGTGGGCGATGAGGCCAACCAAGGCACCACGCGCGAATTGTCGCCTGCGAGGTGCAGATAAGAATAAGAGGCGTTCGTTGGGTTGGCACACTGGATTTTGCTGAGCCCTTGAGTGTTGCTCGTGATGACGAAGATGCCGGCCTCGTTCTTCTCGGCCGTGAGTGTCGTGCGGGCCTCTACGGCCAGCGTGCGTCCAACCATGCTTTCGGCATAAGCCTTGCTGACTAGGTGGTATTTATTGGCGCCATCGGCCGAAGGCACGAAACACCAGTAAGCCTTGTCGGTGGCGGCGTTTGTGCTCGCACCCAGTTCTTTGCTGCTGTTGGCGTTGAGCACATAGTTTTTGGAGCCGCGTCCGTGGTTGCGGATGGTGTAATAATATCCAGTGCTGATTTCCACGCGCGGCGCATTTGCGATGGCGCCATTCAAGCGTTCGTAGCCTTCGCGTGACGGTGCGGCGATGTAAGTGTTGTAGGCCGCGTTGACCATGCTTTCAGCTTCCTCCTTGTATTGTCCGACAATCGTGCCGAAATTACCCTTGGTCAACACCGCGTCAACGATGGGTTTCACGCCGAGCGCCGTCAGGCTGTCGCCGTTGACCGTGGGGGCGTAGGTGAAGGCCGAATCCGTGATCTGCTCGATGGAGTAGTTCTTATAGATGATGGTATATCCGCCACCGTTAGTGCCGTACGTGTCTTCCTCGTAAACAAAACCGATGGTGTTGTTTTTCTGCCACGTCATGGTGCTGTAGGCACTGCTGATGTAAGAGCTCTGGTGGTGTCCGTCCCAGTTCTTCGCAATGGCTTCAGGCGTGCGGTAGTCAGAGAGCGACTTCAAAGACTTGTAGTAGATACCCACATTGGAGCGTCCGCTGCCGAAAGGCACACTCTGGAGGAGGAGGAACATCTTCTGGTTGTCTTTCTTGCGGGTGACGGGAACGAGCATCACTTCGCCGTTGCAGGCGTTGTTGAGCGCCGTCACGCCGTTGTTGCTCTGGCCAGAGAAGGCCACTTCTCCCCAAGAACCTTCAGCCTTCTTCGTGTCGGTGAAGGTGAAGATATTGAAACGGCGTCCGCCGTTGCAGCGGCTTGACAGGAGCACACTGCCGTCGGGCAGTTCTTCAGCCTTCGGCTCGTCGCCGTTGGGCATGGGGCTTACGTCACATCCGCCGAGAAACTCCCATGTTTCGCCAAAGTCGTCAGAATAGAGCACCCAGTTGGCCGTTTCGTTGCTTCCCTGTCGGCAGCTGCTGCCAACGAGGTAGAGGCGGCGGTATTTGTTGACCTTCGTCTTCGTGCTCTGGCAGATTTTTCCGCTACCGATAAACCAACCACGGATGGGGCCGTAGGCGCTCTTGTCGAACTTCGAATAGACAAACTCTTCGTCGATGTATTGAGGTTCGCTCCAGGTGGCACCATTGTCGTTGCTATACCAGCGTGCCCATCCCTGATGGTGGTCGCGCGTGCCGCTGAAGAATCCCGGCGTGCCCGAACAAGAAGTGATGATCATGCGGGGGCTCTCGCTGTCGCCAACGATGCAGGGGTCGCCATAGCCAGCCTTCTGGTGTCCAACGGCAGTGTTGCCGTCGCCCGTCATCACGGCCGGCTTCAGGATGTTGTCCCAGGTCTTTCCGTTGTCGTGGCTGCGGCGGATGTGGAGGTCAATGCGTCCGCTGCCGATGTCGGCGCGGCTGAAACGGTAGTCGGCAACAGCCACGACAGTGCCGTCGTAGGCCGTGGCGATGGCTGGAATGCGGTATGGCGTGTCGCCCGATGTGCGTGTCGGGAAAATCTCCACCTGAGGCTCCGGTTCGATATACGCCTTGCGGATGCTCACCTTGAAATTCGTCAGGATGACGCCCGCGTTGGCACCCGAGAGGGTGAACGAAGCCGTGGGCATTTTGAGGCCTTTGCAGGCGAGAGACTGCGATGTCTTGGTGGTGGTGTACGACTTGCCAGAAGCATCAATCACCTTGACAGCCGTGTTGTCGGCCATGACGAAGTCGAAACTGTAAGCCGCAATGCTGTATTCAGCGCCAGCGGTCAGCGTGTAAGCCTGAGGACTGTATTTGCCCACGTAGGCCTGGATGCGCGTTTCGTCGGAAGCCGTCACGTTCATGTTGTTGTATCCAGCGTCCAAAACGAGTTTCGGCTCGCCGGCTTTCGATGTCCAGGTCTTGGCCCAGGTGCCGTTGCTTGTGGTGAAGGAGCCAGTGGCCATGTTGACAGAAATGTCGCGCTGTGCCCATTCCCAGCGGATGGTGCTGCCAGCGTCGGCACCGCCATTCCAGAAGGCGAATTTGCCATCGCGGTTGTTGACCTTGTTGCTGGTGTAGCCCTTCTCATACATATAGTAAGCCTCGACATTATTGCCCAGGTCGCTGCTCTTGGCAAACTGCCAGAGAGCCGTGTAGCCTTCAGGAATCTTGTTCTTGTTGACCATGATGGGATAAGATTCCCCACCAGTCGTTCCCAGCATCTTGATGGGAGCGGCAAGCACCATGTCGGGGCCGGCTTCCTTGTTGATGATGGTGTAGCCCTCCGTGTCGTTACCCGTGCGGCGCCAGAGGTCGGCGTCGGCGTAGGTCGTTTTGCTCGTTGTCAGAGAAATGTAAGATTTCGAACCATTGTTGCTGACGTACAAACCGCCCGCGCCGATGCGCATGGTGAACCAGTTCACAATGGATTCGTCTTCAACGTTGAGCGCTTCGTCAACGATTTCGCCCTTGTCGCCGTCGGTCACGTCGCCCAAGGTGTAGACGTTAGAGAAGGCGTCTTTAAATCCCAAAGAAGGGCCGCCCCATTTGTTCCACGTGCCGTCGGCGTTCTGGATGAACGTGCCGTCTTGTGTGCCGTTGGCACGCTTGGACACGAGAATCTTGCCGTTTTTAACTTCCGTGACGGAAGCCACCTTGAAGCAGCAGTAAATCGAGTCATATTTCTCCATCAGTCCGGCATTGTTGTTGATGCCTTCGTTGCTGCCCTTCCAAACGAGGTAATAGCCAGTGGCCACATTCTTGAAAGCGAAGATGTCTTTGCCCTTCTTGATGGCCACAAACTTGGCGCGGTTGCCGTAGCTCTTGGCGGCCAAGGCGTTGGCAACGCCAACAGTCAGCGCTTCGTTGTCGGCATAAAGCGGATAGCAAGTGCCGTTTTTCTGTCGGTTGGTGATGGTGTAGGTGCGGCCGTTCACGATTTCTGCCGCTCCCTCCTGAGCCGTTCCCTTCACCACTTTGATGGGCGTGGGCTCTTCCTTGATGTCGATGTCCGTCACGTCCGTGAAGCGCCACTGGCAGCCAGCATCTGCGCGGTCTTGTGCGTTGGTGTTGCCGCCATACCAGTTGTAAACGGGATAGCCCTCCTTCGTCGTGGTGTTCAACTCACAAGTGCTACCACTGCGGATGATGTAGAGTTCGAGCGTGTTGGAATATTCCACCTTCCATCCGGCCTTGGGCGCCGTTGCCACCAGTTTGACCTGCTTGTCATAGGAAGCGGAAGGATCCAGGTAAGCGTTTGCACCGACGTTCTTGATGTTGAAAGCGCCGTCCGTGCGCTTCTCAAAAGTCCAGCGATAAGACGCATAGCCAGGGTTTGATGGGTTGGCATATACGCCCCCGTCCTTCGCATAGGCAAAAAGACTGGCGCGGAGCGGCGTGCAGATGGCAAAGTGCTTGCCAGTCACGTTTTCCGCCGTCGGCGTGTTGATTTTGCTTTTGAGGTTGTTGAGAATCGTGTTGGCTTCCGCCGCCATCGTCTTCAGTTCTTCAAGCGTGGCGCCCTCCTTCGCCATGAGATTCTTCATAGCGTCGAGCTTCGCATAGAGGTCCTTGACAGCGTCCTTGCTGTATTCTCCGAGGCCCGTTCCCACCTTGATGGAAGCAGCGGCCGTGATTGTGTTGTTGAGCGCGGTGCGTGCTTCAAACATCGCCTTGAGGTCCTTCGCCTCCTGGTCGGTGATGACCGTACAGTCGCCAATGAATTCGGCCAGTTTGCGAGCCACGACGATGTAGCCAGCGCCGTAGAGATAGTTGCCAGAGAAATAGCTGCCGTTCGCCGTGCCAGCAGAAGTGGCGAGCGAAGAATAGATGTCGATAAAGGTGAGTTGTTCGTCGGCATCGGCCGTTTCCTTCAGCCAGTCGTTAAATTGCTTGATGCGGTTGTTGGCATTCGCTGTCGGCATCAGGCTGACCAGCGCAATAGGCGTGCTGGAAGAGACGTTGCTCTTGAGCTTCTTCACCAAGGCCGTATAGTTGTTCTTGACGGTGGTCAAGTCCGTGCTGCCGTTGATGTCCTCCGTTCCAGTGTAGAGCAACACCTTCTTCGGGTTCTCGCGCACCACGCCTTTACCCTTGTTGGAGAACGCAGCGTCCACGAATTTGCCGACGGTTGCAATGTTGCCGCCGTAGCCCCACCATGAACCGCGGTTCTTCACGTTCTGGTTTTGGAGTAGTTCGTTCCATTCGCCGTTCTTCACCATCTCGTCGCCGAAGAAGAGAACGTCGGTCGATTTGATGGGCAGGACGCTGAAATAAGTGGCACGCATGCCGTGCGCACCGCCGAGGCCGGCCGTGTTCTGAAGTTTTTCAGTGTTGGCAGGATAAGAAGAGGGGAGACCAACGTAATCCTTGATGGCATCCACCCAGAGTTTGTAGCCGTAGGCTTCGAGGTGGAGGTTATCGAGCGAATAAGGCGCCCCTTTGAGGATGCCGCCCATTTTGGAGTAGAGGTCCACGTAGGTCGTGTTCTCGTTCTTGGCGGCGATGGCCTTGATCAGTTCGTTCGTTGCCTGAATGGTCTTCGGGCTTTTGTACGCCTGGTCTCTTGCAGGGAGGATGCTCTGCAAATAAATCTGCGTGTTGGGGCTTTCGCGTCGGATGATGTCCACCGTCTTCGCGATGTTGTCGGCGATGGATTGTTCCGTGCAGTTCGTTCCCAAGTCGTTCGTACCGATTTTGATAAACACCTTAGCAGGCTTGAAGCGCACCCAACTTTCAACGTTGGCAAGCACTTCATAACTGTAGCCGCCGGAGTTTCCGCGGTTGACGATGCGTGGGTCGTTGCCAAAAGCTTCAGCCCACACGTGCATGTCGGTGATGGAGTTGCCGGCAAAGACAATGGCGTCCTTCGGCAGTTTCATCACCTTCCACGAGTCGTAGCGATGCAGTCTGAAAGCATCATCAGCATGCGCCACCTGCAGCATGGAAAACAGCATGACTGCAGCGAGGAGTAGGTTTTTGATTTTCATTTAAATAATGATAGGTTTGTAGTTAATGTTGGTTCGTAGGTTTTGCAGGCCCGTGGCCAGTTAAAAGGTTCAGACATAAGGGGCGTACATGCAACTGGCCGATGCCTTAATAATCAGAATTGCCAATTACGCCTAACACTGAATTGCAAAAATACAAATATTTTTCAGCTCTCGCCACTCCCGCGCTTAATTATTTCACAGTAAGCAAGTTAAAAAGCAACTTTAAAAGCCGCGCCGCCCTGGGTGGCGCGTCATTCCGCTGCCTCAACGGGTATAAAAACGAAGAACCCCCTCTGCCGGGCGGCAGAGGGGGGGAAATGGGGATGGTAGGGGGGATTGGAAAATGAAAGCCAAACGCTGTTCGATGAGCGGATTTAGTTTTGGAGGAAGCTGATACGGTTGTCAACTAATTCTTTCCCCATTACTAAAGTTATTTTTGGACCACCTATTTATACCTCGATATTTTTACAAGGGTTGAAAGACTCTTGTTCTCTGTGAAAGACATATCCCAACTGGTTTGATACACACTTGGTGTTGCCTATCATTGCATCCACATTATAGTGAGAGTGACCATATATCCAAAAATCTATACCGCTATCCTTGATGTAATTCTCCAATTCCGCAGTGAAGGCTCCATTGGCTTTGCTGTCGGCGAACTTGGGACATTGCATTTGAAAAGACGGAACGTGATGGGTGACAACAACCTTTTTTCTGGCTTTGCTGCATGAGACAGCTTCTTTCAAAAACGTAAAGCACCTTTCATGCTCACGGTTAAAGTCTGCAAAGGTGAGAAGTTCTCCATTGAAGAGGATACGTCGGAAGTCGCTTATGACTTGCTCCGTATAGTACGCCTCCTTCAGTGGAATCTTAGACCACAATGTCGTTATGATGAAATCGATGTCACCAATATGTATAACAGCATTATAATAGCAGTGAACATTGGGGCGTATTTCAAGGCAATAGCCATCGTTAAGCTTGGCAATGTCATAGTATTTGTAGAACTCATGGTTGCCCATGCAAACTATTACCTGTTGATAGTTCTCCGAGGCCCAATCCCAGAAAGGATGCTTAGAATAATTCTCGTCTCCCAAGTATCCGATGTCTCCAGCCAGAACGAGAATGTCTCCTGTTATTTGCAATGGGTTCTCTTTCAAATATCTCCAGTTGTCGGCAAACTCCAGATGGAGGTCTGATGCATATTGTATTTTCATAATTCTGACTACTTATTTGATAGTTCTGTTGTAAACAATCCGTCTAATTGTTCAAGCAATGCCTCAATGAATGAGAAATCCTGGTCAAGAGCCTTGGCAAGAGGTTCTGAAAGCGTGTTCCAATCATTTCTTATGGAGGCAACAAAATTTCTTATACAGGCGACGATTGGTTCAGGAGCGATAATCTTGCTGTCTTCCATAATCACCACGTTCTTCAGCACGTCAGACCGGTGCTTCTTGATGTCTTTACTGTTGACATGCTTTCCGTTAGCTTTGTCTTGTAACAGATTGAGGTAAGCACGTGCCTTCAGAGCTATGAGCGCAGCAGAGTCTGCATGGCGAAGCCCATTAGTCAGTTTGCTATGCTGGATGGTGAAGTGATAGAAATCATCGTCCATGATGATAGCACTAAGACTTGATGTTTCTTCGTCAACGGGGAGTGGCTCAATTGTCAATCCTTTCGGCTCACCAAGAATGTCAGGATGCCGTGAGAGCAATTCTATCATTTCTGGATAGTCTGGTTTGCCGTTGACAAATCGATACAGTTCGTATTTTGGAACTTCGCCTTTTTCTTGCTTGCGTTTCTCCGGACGATAACCGCCTTCTCGCACGAATTGCCAGAAATGCTCTGCGAAGTCGGCAGTCATCTTCTCCACCACAACAATCATGTCAATGTCGTGGGTGGCACGTGGGCGTACTGCGGTTCCCGTCATAGTGATGTCGCAAGCCGTTCCGCCGATGATGACATAGTTTTCTGAGTAGGCCTCAAAAGCCTCGCGGAACTTCTCTAATCCTTCCATTCTGTTTCATAAATTAAACGTTCAACTTCGCCTTCCACTCGTGGGTCTTCGTCCTCGCGCAGCGAAATGGCCAAAGATAATTTGTCCACCCATTCGGCTTTCACACCAGTAGCGGTGACAGGTGGATATTTCCAAGCCTCTATGATGATGTTTCCGTCAAATTCGTTGGGGCGCACCAAGGCTTCAGAAGATTTGAAATTCCGAAGCTGTTTAACAGACATCATGATGGTTCTTTCAGGATCAGGATTCAGCCTCGTGTAATGTGCAAGGGCATTGATGCCACATTCTGGAAAAGAATCGTCAGAAAGCAGGCCGTCACAGTAAATGCGTTCTTCAACAGGATTAACGAAGAACGGTTGGGCTTGCTCCCACAAATTCATTCCTTTCATGTAAAAGTGGATGACCTTCCGCTTGGAGGCTTCAGCCACTTTTTTGCAAAGCCCCAAGTCTTCAAGGCAAGTGAGGCCAAGTGTGATACTTGCGTAGGAATACGGAATCTTGTCCTCAATGTCACGTGCAGCCATTCCCTCGATGCTCCCTATTTGTAAATGATAGAGCAGCAAGTATTGTGCGACAGGCGTTAAAGTCTTAGCCTGTTTGGTCTTACGAACGCGCTCATTTGCCAGAAGCATTGGCAAATGGACATATTTTTCAGAAACAACGAAATACACGTCTTTGTCAATGAGCCTCTGCCGTTCATAGGCAGGACAAGCAGGTAGCAAAAAGACGATAGGAAGTTGTAACAACGAGGTGAGGTTGTTTGCTGTAACAGACAAACAGCGTGGCGTAGCCACTTTGCCTTTAGGTTCTGCGAATAGTAATGGCATACCATGAAATTCTCCATCGTAGAACTTGTATGTCAATAAGTCTCCGATGGTGGCACCTTCCATCTGCGCCTTGCTTCGTTCCTGCAGCTGTATAGGTCTTCCTAATATGGCAATCTCCTTTGTTTTAATCATTATGCTCTATTTTAATACACCATTAAAACGAAGCAAAAGTATTAAAATAATCTGATTTAATCAAGGGTTTACGGGGATTTTAGATAAATCGGCTCAACCGTCTGCCGCTAAACGCTCGAATCCCTGCTCTATACGCTGAGCTGCATCTACGTTCCCGACCGTCGCCTTAACAGGTATAAAAACGAAGAAATCCCTCTGCTGATGGCGGCGGAGGGGGAGATGTGGTATGGGAAGGAAGGGGGAGAAAGAGGGCATAGAGGATAGAATGCAGTAGGCCATTCTGCAGAATAACTTAGAAACTTATACAGGAATTTTTTTGATATTGTTTTGATGCCTGTTTGTTGAATCCAACAATTAAGCAGGTATTGACGCTGACTATGTTAAAATTAATTTGTACCTTAGCAACGTGCATGAAGATATGGCCAAGGACGGAAAATCAGACAGGGCAACTTCATGTCCAAACAATTCACTAACCAATCCAAAATTTTATTCACATGAATACGTACGAAGAACTCACAGGATTATACTCCTTAATCAAAACCATCAATTTTGCTTTAAATCCAATTGGTGAAACTCTCAGGCATATAGAAGAAAAGGGTTTTATAGCTCAGGATGAGCAAAGAGCTGAGGATTATAAAAAGGTCAAGGACATCATTGACCGTTACCACAAGTATTTTATAACGATGTGTCTTGATGGATTCAAATTCTCTACGGACAAACTGATGAAATATGTGGCATTGGCGGAAAATGCAAAGCGGGATGAAGATGCCTTCGATGAGGTCAAAACCCAACTGCGCAAAGAAATAGTAGCGGCCTTCGAGAAAGGAGAAACCTATAAGGATCTATTTAAGAAGGAACTCATTCTGAAGCATCTTCCCAATTTTGTAACGGATGAAAATGAAAAGCGCTTGGTGGCCAGTTTCAACAAGTTCACCACCTATTTCAAGAAATTCCATAAATGCCGAAAGAATATGTATTCTGATGAGGCCAAGTCTACTGCCATCGCTCACAGACTTATACATGAAAATTTGCCCATGTTTTACGATAACATGAAGTCGTTCAAGAAGATTGCGGCGTGTGAAGATTGCATAGATTTAGCTGAATTTGAAGCTGCGTTTTCAGAAGAGTTCAAGGCATTTAAAGTTGAACATTTGGCCGACATCTTCCAACTTGAGTATTTCAATAACACGTTGACCCAAAGGAAAATAGACTTCTACAAGCTGGTCGTTGGCGGAAAAGTGTTGGAAGATGGTACGAAGTTGAAGGGCGTTAACGAATATGTCAACCTCTACAACCAGCAGCACAAGGATGCCCGTCTGCCCTTATTGAAGCCGCTATACAAAATGATTCTGAGTGACAAAGTTGCCCTGTCGTGGCTTCCTGAGGAGTTTAAAAGCGATGAAGAGATGGTGGAAGCCATTCAGGAGATGCACAAAAATCTCAAGGGGGCTTTGACGGACAATGCAGAAAACAATTTGCGCGATTTGCTGCTCAATATGGGTAAATATGACTTGGCGCATATCTACATAGCGAACGACCTTGGCTTGAGGGATATTTCCCAAAACATATTTGGGCAGTATGACGTCTACACGTCTGCCCTCAAGCAGGCCTTGCGCAACGAATATGCCCCGACTACCGATGAGTGTCAGAACCTCGAATTATATGATGAGCGCATCAATAAGCTGTTTAAGTCAAGGACAAGCTTCTCAATTGCCGAACTCAATTCTCTGGCTGATTGCGACCACACGATTGAGAACCATTTCAAACAGTTGGGCGCTGCCGAGCGCAACGGGAAGCAGGAAATAGACCTTTTCTCTCAAATAGAGACTGCTTATGCCAAGGCAAGCGACATCCTCTCTGGAAAGCATGGCAACATCGGGCAATCGGAGGCAGAAACCGCGCTCGTCAAAAACTTGCTCGATGCCTATAAGTCCCTGCAACACTTTATAAAACCCCTGCTTGGACATGGCGATGAAGCGGAAAAAGACAACGAGTTTGATGCAAAACTCCGCGCTGCCTGGGATGCCCTTGACATCATTAATCCTTTGTATAATAAGGTGCGCAATTGGCTTACAAGAAAGCCATACAGCACGGAAAAAATCAAACTGAATTTTGAGAATGCACAATTGTTGGATGGGTGGGACAAGAATAAGGAAACTGTTAACACTTCCGTTCTTCTTCGCAAGGATGGCATGTACTATCTTGCCATCATGAACAAGAAAGCGAACGACGCCTTTGCCTGTGATGAACTTCCTTCCGACGGCGATTGTTATGAGAAAATCGACTATAAGCAAATTTCAAATGCAAGAATGGACCTCCCCCGTGTATTATTACCCCCAAAGAATATTGATAAATATGCTCCATCTGAGGAGATTAAAGATATTTATTCGAAGCGCACATACAGAAAAGGAAAGAATTTCAATTTGGAACACTGCAGGCGATTGATTGATTTTTTCAAGCGTTCTATTACGAAGCACAAGGATTGGAAGAATTTCCAATTTATCTTCTCTCCGACAGAAAAATATGAGTGTATTAGTAGTTTTTACAATGAAGTAGAGCAGCAGGCATACATGCTTGATTTTCGCAAGGTGTCGGTTGCATATATCAACCAGCTGGTTGAAAGTGGCAACCTCTATCTCTTCCAGATATGGAACAAGGATTTCTCCAAGTTCAGCAAAGGAACGCCCAACATGCACACCCTCTATTGGAAGCAGCTTTTTGATGAACGTAATCTGGCAGACGTTGTTTACAAACTCAACTGGCAAGCGGAGGTGTTCTACAGAAAACGCAGTTTGAAACTGGAGGAAACCACCGTTCATCATGCCCACCAGCCCATTCCAAACAAGAATAAGCAAAACGAGAAGCGACAAAGCCAATTCAACTATGACATTGTGAAAAACCGCCGCTTCACGGTTGATAAGTTCCAGTTCCATGTGTCCATCACCCTCAATTTCAAAGCAACAGGGGGTGGCGATATTAACGATAAGGTGCTTGAAATCATTCGGAACAATGGCATAAAGCATGTCATTGGCATTGACCGTGGTGAGCGCCATCTGCTTTATCTCTCTTTGATTGATTTGAAGGGGAACATCATCAAGCAGATGACCCTCAATGACATCGTCAACGAGTATCGTGGCCACACTTATACCACCAACTACAAAGACCTGCTGGCTGAGCGTGAGGACAATCGGACAGAGGCACGGCGCAATTGGAAGAGAATTGATAATATCAAGGAAATCAAACAAGGCTATTTGGCGCAGGTTGTACACATCATTAGTAAAATGATGGTTGAATACAAAGCCATTGTCATTCTTGAAGACCTGAATATGGGGTTCATGCGTCGCTGGCAGAAAATCGAACGTAGCGTGTACGAGCAGTTTGAAAAATCGCTGATTGAAAAGCTCAACTATTATGTCGACAAACAGAAAGATGAGAATGAAGTGGGCGGGCTGCTCCACGCATTTCAGTTGACAAGCAAATTCAAAAGTTTCAAAGAACTTGGCAAGCAGAGTGGTTGTCTCTTCTATGTCCCTGCCTGGAACACGAGCAAAATCGACCCCGTCACAGGCTTTGTAAATCTCTTTGATACGAAAAATGTCAAAGGAGAAAAGGTGCGGGCATTTTTCTCAAACTTCGATGCCATCCGATACAACGCAGAAAGGGATTGGTTTGAATTTGCGTTCAACTATTCTAATTTCACCAATAAAGCCAGAGACACGCGTGAGGAATGGACGCTTTGCACTCACGGCACAAGCATACGTACGTTTAGAAATCCCAGTAAGATCAACCATAGGGATAGCGAAGAAGTGGTGTTGACCGATGAATTCAAAAAGGTCTTTGAAAAAGCCGGCATTGACATCTGCGGCAATTTGAAAAACGCCATCTGTGCGTTGAAGGAGAAAGCACATCTTGAAAAACTGATGCAACTCATGAAATTGCTGCTTCAGATGCGCAACAGCAAACCCAATACCGAAGTCGACTACATGATTTCGCCAGTGGCCGACGAACAGGGGAACTTCTACGATAGCCGTTGCGGCAATAGTGCGTTGCCCGACAACGCGGATGCCAATGGTGCATACAACATTGCCAGAAAAGGCCTGTGGGTGATAAAGCAAATTCGCGAAACGCCAGCGGGAAAACGTCCGGATTGGGCCATCAAAAATAAGGAATGGCTCAAATTTGCCCAGCAAAAACCATATCTGGATGACTGAATATATTCCGCTTTCAATGCTGAATGACTTTGTCTTCTGTCCGTACTCCATATACCTGCACAATGTGTATATGGAGGCGGACGAAGACTTGTTTAAAGCCCCGCCACAAACAAAAGGGACCATTGCCCACCAAGGGATTGACAAGAAAACGGGCAGCACCAGAAAAGCTGACCTCATGTCGTTGCCTGTCTATTGTGATGAACTGGGCATCTCAGGAAAAATTGATGTTTACAAACAAGCACAGCGCCTGCTGATAGAACGGAAAAACTGTCTGAAAAATATCTTCAGAGGGCAGGTCTATCAGTTGTGGGGGCAATACTTCTGTTTGAAGAAAATGGGCTTCGAAGTAGACAGGCTGGCTTTTTACGAAATTTCCACCAACAAGATGATTGACGTGGAAATGCCTGGTAGTCGGGGTAAGCAAGAACTTGCAGACTTCATCGAGAGATTCAAAAAATACGATCCTGCCTCCACCGCATTTAAGGTGAATCCCAACAAATGCGCCCATTGTATATATTGCAACCTTTGCGACAAAACAGAGACAGATAATGTTTACATCTAAGGACTTGGAAATGCGCACGATTTTTGTGGTCAATTGCATTGAACACAACCGCAGCCTCAGAGTGAGCAGCGGAGAACTGATGTTGGAGGAAATTGACGGCGACAGGAAAAAGACACTCACCAAAATCCCCTTTCAGAAAATGTTGGCGCTGTTCGTTGTCGGGCATATAACAGTATCTACGCCCCTTATAGAGAAGTGCAAACTGCATGGTGTGGCCCTCGTGGTGATGAAACCCAATTTGCGCCCAGTGTTCTTTTGGGCGAATGCAGCAGAGGCCAACTATCTGCTCCGTAAACGGCAGTTTGAATATGGGCAGGAAGACCTGACGATTGGGAAAATACTGATACGCAACAAGGTGGAAAACCAAAGAGCGGCTTTGACCAAGACGAGGCGTAAAGATGAAATCATCTGCAATGCCATCAGCCAATGTGAAGCAGCACTCAACTTCATAGACGACGTCATAGACCACAACCAGTTGATGGGGTTGGAAGGTGTCGTGGCCAAAACGTTTTTCGCGGCCTATTTCCAAAACCAGAATTGGAAGGGGAGACATCCAAGGATGAAGTGCGATGCCATGAATGCAACGCTGGACATTGGATACACCATATTGTTCAATTTCTTGGAATGCTTCATCAGAATGTTCGGCTTTGATTTATATGTCGGTGTTTACCACCGCCTGTGGTTCAACCGCAAATCATTGGTTTGCGATTTGATGGAACCTTTCAGGTGTATTATCGATCATGCCACTTTGTTGGCCTTCAATAGGAAGCAATTCTCAGAGAAGGATTTCTCGGTGGTGAAACAGGAATATCGTTTGAAGCATGAAAAGTGTTCCTGCTATTATAAAGTGTTTTACGATGCTTTGATTGAGCGGAAAATGGATATTTTTAAGTATGTCCAGCAATATTACAGATGCTTCATGGGCCGTAAGTCGGTGAAGTCATATCCCACGTTTAAGTTTTAGGTATGATCATTATAAGCTACGACATCTCAGACGACAAGATGCGCACCAACTTCTCGAAAATGCTGAAAAAGCATGGCGCAATACGGCTGCAGTTTTCTGTTTATGAGGCAGTCAACACCAAGAGGATTATAGAGAACCTCGTTGCAAAGATTGAGTCTTATTCCAAACACTTTACAGCTGACGACAGCGTCATCATATTTGATGTGGATGCAGATAAACTGACGAAATATGGGTGCGCTATACATAGAGACCAGCCTATAGTCTACTTCTGAACTACAGACCATACTCTCTATGTGCGCTTCTTATTACTCTTATATGCTTGACAGCCAATAAAATAGTTTGTTTGGATGTAAAGAATTTTCGTAAGGGGGGATTTTTTATTACAAATATACTTCAATGTACGCCCTAATTCAGAGTATTTTATGTAATTTTGCAGGTAGATAGAGGCTATAGGCCTTTTATAATTTCTACTATTGTAGATTGTTACGACTGCTTTGCCGTTAGCGAAGGCTATAGGCCTTTTATAATTTCTACTATTGTAGATCGCTTCGGCCGGTATGTATCTCGCTTCGGGCTATAGGCCTTTTATAATTTCTACTATTGTAGATCGGTAACAAGTTGTGCAACTCGTTCCGTAGGCTATAGGCCTTTTATAATTTCTACTATTGTAGATGGAAGTAGACTGCCTATTGTTAGTGGAGAGTAGTATGCGCCTTGAATAGCTATTGTCTACAGGCCTGTATAAATTTCCGAGAAAAGCGGGTAGCCATGCTGACGTTTCAGAACCCTCTTCCCCTTCGATTATTTAAACTTTCAATTTTACTTTCTATCCAACCCTACAAAAAAGGAAATTCCATTTCCACGAAATATCAGAACCCCGCCCTTCATCCCCACACCGCCATTTTGCCAACCAGACAAAGATAAAAAATGTAATAATGGGGGAGGTTTAGTGAAAATGTAAGTAATTTTAGCTGATTATTGACATAATGTCGTATCTTTGCTTTTGGAGCTTTCAAAAGTAAAGATACGACATTATGATATACGACATTAAGCAAATTAAGGAATTCTACGCAAGCTATCAGGAGAAAGTGGGACGGGTGCGGGCATTGCTCGCCCGTCCGCTCACGTATGCCGAGAAGGTGCTGCTGGCACACGAACAGCCGCAGGAACAGGGATATGACCATCGGCGCGGCGCGGACTATGCCCTCTATCATCCCAACCGCGTGTGTATGCAGGACGCCACGGCCCAAATGGCCATCCTCCAGTTTATGAACGCTGGGAAGACGCAGACGGCGGTGCCGAGCACTGTTCATTGCGACCACCTCATCAGGGCACAGCGCGGCGCGGCCGACGACCTGGCGGCGGCGCGGGAGACCAATGCTGAGGTCTATACCTTCTTGCAGTCGGCCGCCAAGCGCTTCGGCATGGGCTTTTGGCCCGCTGGCGCGGGCATCATCCATCAGGTGGTGCTCGAAAACTATGCCTTCCCGGGCGGCATGATGGTGGGAACGGACTCCCATACGCCCAATGCGGGCGGACTGGGCATGGCGGCCATCGGCGTCGGCGGCGCTGATGCCGTCGACGTGATGGTGGGGGCGCCGTGGGAACTGAAAGTGCCGAAGCTCATCGGCGTGAAACTCCTCGGACAACTCTCGGGATGGGCCTCTCCCAAGGATGTCATTCTCTATCTGGCAGGACGCCTCACGACGAAGGGGGCCACGAATGCCATCATTGAATATTATGGCCCAGGGGCCGCCACGCTGCCTGCAACGGGTAAGGCCACCATCTGTAATATGGGTGCCGAGGTGGGCGCCACCACTTCCATGTTCCCCTACGACGCGCAGATGGAGGCTTATCTCCGTCGCACAGGGCGCGGCGAGGTGGCCGACATGGCCAACGCCGTGGCCGCCGACCTCAGGGCTGATGCGGAGGTGGAAGCCGCGCCGGAGAAGTTTTTCGACGAATGTATCACCATCAACCTCGACGAACTCACCCCGTATGTCAACGGTCCCTTCACGCCCGATGCGGCGTGTCAGGTCTCGGAGATGCCTGCCAAGGTCGTGCGCGAAGAGTTGCCAGAGAACATCGACGTTTGTCTCATCGGCTCCTGCACCAATTCCTCCTACCAGGACCTTGCGCGTGCCGCTTCGGTCGTTGAGGCCATGCAGGAGGCCGGCCATTCGCTGAAATCGCAGCTGATTGTCTGCCCCGGTTCCGAACTGGTGCGTGCCACGGCGGAGCGTGATGGCATTCTTGACGTCTTCCTCCGTGTGGGCGCCACCATTATGACCAACGCCTGCGGACCTTGCATCGGACAATGGCAGCGCGAGAATCCGCATCCCGAGCGCCCCAACAGCATCGTGACGAGTTTCAACCGCAATTTCGCCAAGCGTGCCGACGGCAATCCCAATACTTACGCTTTCGTGGCGTCGCCCGAAACGGCCGTTGGCTATGCTTTCACGGGGCGGCTGACGGCGCATCCGGCCTTCTCTCCAGAATATTCCTGCCGCCAGCCACAGGGCGAGGCTCTGCCGCCGCGCGGATATGACGAGGAGGGAGAGGGCGTAAGGGCCGTCAAACCGGCGTATGACATACAGCCCGATCCGAAAGCGGAGGTGGTGATTTCCCCCGACAGCGAGCGTCTTCAGCGCCTGATGCCGTTCCCAGCATGGAATGGTGAGGACTTCTCGCGCTTGCCGCTGCTCATGAAGGTGAAAGGCAAATGCACCACCGACCATATCTCGATGGCGGGCCCGTGGCTGCGCTATCGCGGACATCTTCAAAACATCTCGCGCAACCTCCTCCTTGGGGCCGTCAACGCCTTCACTGGCGAGACGGGCCACGTGAAAGACGCCGTGAGCGGCGAGGAAGGCGAAGTGTGGCAGGTGGCTGCCCACTATCGCGACGCGCTCGGCGGCAGTGTGGTCGTGGTGGAGGACAACTATGGCGAAGGCTCCAGCCGTGAGCATGCCGCTATGGAGCCGCGCTACCTCGGCGTGAAAGTCGTCTTGGCCAAGAGTTTTGCCCGCATCCACGAAACCAATCTCAAGAAGCAGGGACTGCTGGCGCTGACCTTTGCCAATGCTGCAGACTACGACAAGGTGAAAGAGGGCGATTGCTTCAACGTGGCGTGCAGCACGCTGGCGGTGGGGCAGCCAGTGGAAATCACGGTGTGTCACACCGACGGCACGCAGGAGCGCATCATGGCCAACCACACCTACAACGAGACCCAGATCAAGTGGTTTAAGGCCGGTTCGGCCTTGGCCGTGAAATGACGGGAGAGGGCCGCCAGCATGTCGCCCCGGGATGCCAAGCAAGTCATCGATTCGCGGCCGCCGTTCGTGCTACTCGCGGCCGCGAGTAGCGCTACCTT
>OGOQ01001497.1_pt1 | contig 17493 bp, 9 predicted proteins | sample 1552691 | NCBI WGS metagenome assembly OGOQ01 (sample SAMEA2580209, study PRJEB22360) | human gut metagenome | biome: human gut; feature: human-associated habitat; material: faeces | place: Denmark | collected 2008/2010
ATCGAAGAGTGGCATTTTTGTCAACGGATTTTATAAAAAAATATGGGAAAAGGAAGAAAGATTCCTTCCTCCCCCACTTTTTCCAGGCAACAGGAAAAGAGCGCCGAAGCCAAAGCTCCAGCGCTCAGAAATAAACCGAACTCTTACAGGATGCCAGAAGGCAGCTGCATCGTAACGCCAGGTCCAATGGGAAGACCCAAAGTCATCCAAATAATCAGGAAAATAATCCACGCAATCTGCAGGCAGACAGCAATCGGAATGAGGTTCGATACAAGGGTCCCAATGGCCGCTTTGGGCATATATTTTTCCTGGGCTACGGAAAGAATCATCCACAAATAAGGGTTCATGGGGGTAAAGCAGTTTGTTGGTGAATCGCCCAGTCGATAAAGCAATTGAGTGAATCCAGGGTGATATCCCAAAAGCATGAACATAGGAACGAAAATCGGTGCGAAAATGGCCCACTTGGCAGAGCCGGAAGACATGAAGATATTAACGAGACTTGTGATGATGATGAAGACTACACACATGGGAAGCCCCGTAAAACCTACCGTTTCAAGGAAATCAGCCCCTGAAATGGCAAGCAGGGTTCCCAGATGGGTCCAACTGAAGAGGGCTTGGAATTGACCGCAGAAGAAGCAGAAAACGACGAACGCACCCATCCCGCTCATTTGGTGGACCATCGCTTTGTTGACATCCTTGATGCAGGTAAAAGATTTTGTTGTCACGCCGTAGGTAATACCGGCCAAACTGAACATGATAAAGAGAAGGGGAATGAGGCCCTTAAGAAGCGGAGACCCTACAAAAGTATGTCCGTCCTTAGACAGGATGCCCGAGAAAAAGCCAACAGCCAAGATGGCAATATAAAGGACAATGACCAGACCCGCACGGTTAAGTCCTTTGATTTCAAGTTCCGAAACACCGCCCAGTTCCTCATCAGCACCGGGGCCTTCGTATTTGCCAAAGCGCGGCTCTACGATTTTGATGGAAACAAGGGCAATCATGAAGGCACAGAGGAAAGTAGAGACAAACATGAAGTACCAGTTGCACGTCACGTCTACAGCAAAAACTCCCGCTTTGCCAAAGAAACCATCAATGGCTTGGTTCGTAAGGCCTTGGAGCAGGGAATCGGTCCCCGCAATCATGAGGTTAGCGCCAAAACCTGCTTCCGCACCAGCAAAACCGACCATCATCCCAACAACAGGGTGCTTCTTGACACCGATATAGGCAACAGCCGCAAGGGGCGGAATGACAACCATGGCCGTATCAGATGCAATGTTTCCGCAGACGCCAAGAAAGGCAACAATAAAGGGGACGAGAGAGGGCGGTACGTTCTTCATGCTTCGGCGCAGCAGCGCGGAAAGCATGCCTGATTCTTCGCAAAAACCAATGGCAAGGGTCATGGTGATAACAAGGCCCAAGGGGGCAAATCCAGTGAAGTTCTTCACCATCGTCGTGAGAAGCCATTGGATGCCTTCTTTAGTAAAGAAGTTCTGGGATGCCACCAGTTTGTGAGAGGCCGGGTTTTCCAGTGCAAATCCGGCCTGGGTGCAAAGAGCCCCAACAATCGCCGTAATCACAAATAAAATGCCAAATAAGATGGCAGGAGGTGGCAATTTATTGCACACCCGTTCGACCGTATCCAGAAAACGATCGAGGAGACTTGCTTTTTCTTGCAGCTTCTTTTCCATGTCTTTTGAGTTCCTCCTTTGATGGATCCGCAGGCAATGGCTTCATCGGCGGAGGATCCGTAAGGGCCAGGGCGAAATTTCCTTGGATTGACAAGAATCCATAAGGTAAGGGTTCAGGGAAATAACGCGATGGCGATTCCAAGATCACAGGGCGAATCAGTCGGTTGAAGAAAGACAGCACCTTTCATATTGTCTGCGCATTGCAAAAAATAAGTGCATGATGCTGAAATGATGGGTCATTTCGTTTTTTGATTCTGTATCTATTATAACAGATTTTCATTTTTGTATATCATATTTTCCTTATTTTTCTATTAATTTGTCTATTTCAAAGAGACATAATAGGAATTCTTCTCAAAAATTATTCGTCTTTTCTAACCTTCTTTTTATATCCATTTAGCCATGATTAACTATATGATAGTTTCATTTTATATGCTTTGCCAAATTCTTTTATCGATAATTGTAACCACTGTAAATTATGAACCCCCTTTTTTCTTTCTTTATTCCCTTTTCACGGGCCTTTTCATTACCGCTGAAAAAGGCTTAAAAAAACACTGCCCTGCAAAATGTTCGCAAGGCAGTACACACGATAATCCATCTAGGACTGTTTTTCCCTTACAAGACTCCTGGCGGCAGCGTCGCACCGACACCAGGACCGATGGGGATTCCCAGGAGGGTCCAGGCGATGAGGAAAATGATCCAAATGACCTGGAGGGCAAGGCCCAGGGGGACGAGGCTCGAGACGAGGGTTCCGATGGCGATATCGGGCATGTATTTTTCCTGGGCTACGGCAAGGACCATCCACAGGTAGGGCATGACGGGGGTAAAGCAGTTGGTCGGTGAATCACCCAGGCGATAAAGGAGCTGGGCATAAGCGGGATGATACCCGAGCATCATGAACATCGGGACAAAGATCGGCGCGAAGATGGCCCATTTGGCAGAACCACTTGACATAAAAAGGTTGATGAGCGCCGTGATGAGAATAAAGGCCACGCTGAGGGGAAGTCCAGTAAAGCCAATTTCCCGGAGCAGCTCCGCCCCTTTGATAGAAAGGAGGGTTCCCATATGGGTCCAGTTAAAAAGGGCCTGGAACTGGCCGCAGAAAAAGCAGAAAACAACGTAGGAACCCATGGCACTCATTTGTTTGACCATGGCTTTGTTGATATCCTTTAGATTCATGAATTTTCCTGTGGTGAGACCGTAAGCAATGCCTGCCGCACTGAGGACAAAAAAGAGGATAGGAATGAGCCCTTTGAGGAGCAGGGAGCCCACAAGGGTATGTCCATCTTTGGAAAGGATGCCCGTAAAAAAACCTGCCACGACGATGAGGATGAAGACAAGGACGACAAGTCCCGCGTTTTTTATGCCGCGCTTTTCCGCCGGCCCGATTTCAGCGACGGTCTCCTCTTCCACGGGCCCTTCATAGGTCCCAAAACGGGGTTCTACAATTTTTTGGGAGAGCCACCCAATCACGAGGGCGACAAGGAAGGTGGAGGCAACCATAAAGTACCAGTTGCAGGTGACATCAACGGCAAAGTCCTGATTTCCCAAAAAGCCTTTGATGGCTTCGTTTGTCAAGCCCTGCAGCAGAGAATCCGTACCAGCGACCATGAGATTTGCCGTAAAACCAGCGTTCGCACCGGCGTAGCCCACGATCATCCCGGCCACAGGATGCTTTTTGACGCCAAGATAAACAAGGGCACCCAAGGGCGGGATAACGACGGCCGCGGTATCAGAAGCAATGTTCCCCAAGGTCCCGACAAAGGCGATGAGGTAAGGCACGAGAGCGGGCGGCACGCGGCGCATGGATCGATTCAAAAGGGAAACCAAGAGACCTGATTCCTCACAAAATCCGATGGCCATGGTCATAGTAATGACAAGGCCCAAAGGCGCAAAGCCCGTAAAGTTCTTCACCATATTTGTGAGGAGCCACTGGATACCGGCCTTACTGAAAAAGTTCTGGGCCGTGACGATATGGTGGGTGGCGGGGTTTTCAAGATGTACCCCCATTTCCGTAAAGAGGGCGCCCAACAGGGCGGTCAGGACAAAGAGCAGACAAAAAAGAATAGCTGGAGGCGGCAGCCTGTTGCAGACCCGTTCGACAAGGTTCATGAAGGCGGCAAGGGTACCTTTTTGCTGGGGTACTTTCTGTATTTTCATCATAATCAACTTCTTCCTTAGATAGTAAAATATCCGGCAAGGCACGAAGCCCCGCCGGATGTTCAAAAAGCGCAGCGCTTTTTCAAACTAGAGAGCGTACGGGTTACCTTTCCCTAAAAGGAAAGTCGTTTTAGTCAGAGAATGCCCGGGGGCAACTGCATGCCGACGCCCGGTCCAATGGGAAGGCCCAAGGTTTCCCAAACGATGAGGAAAACAATCCAGGCAATCTGAAGGACGATGGCAATAGGAATCATGTTGGAAATGAGGGTCCCAATGGCAATGTCAGGCATGTATTTTTCCTGGGCCACAGAAAGGATCATCCAAATGTAGGGAGACATCGGGGTAAAGCAGTTCCCCGGAGAGTCGCCCAAGCGATAGATGAGCTGGGTAAATCCAGGATGGTAGCCAAGGAGCATGAACATCGGAACGAAGATCGGAGCGAGGATGGCCCACTTGGCAGAGCCGCTCGAAACAAAGATGTTGATGAGGGCCGTAATGAGGATAAAGGCGATGCACATGGGAAGGCCCGTAAAGCCGATTCCTCTGAGGAAGTCAGCACCGGAAATCGCCATGAGCGTGCCCAGATGGGTCCAGTTGAAAAGAGCTTGGAACTGGCCGCAGAAAAAGCAGAAAACAACGTAGGCGCCCATGCCGCTCATTTGCTTGACCATGGCTTTGTTGACGTCCTTGACAGATTTAAAGCTGCCCGTCGTGATGCCATACGTGATGCCGGCAATACTGAAGAGGAAAAAGAGAATCGGGATGAGACCTTTGAGGAGCAACGATCCGACGAGGGTATGTCCGTCTTTGGAAAGAACGCCTGCAAAGAAACCGATGGCGAGGATGGCAATATAGAGCACAACGGCAAAACCGGCACGATGAAGTCCTTTTACTTCAAGGGGGGTCACTTCCTGGATGGTCTCGTCTTCATCTTTGCTGTGATAGACGGGGAACCGAGGTTCCACGATCCTAGTTGAAACAAGGCCAATCACAAGGGAGCACAGGAAGGTAGAAGCAATCATGAAGTACCAGTTACAGGTGACATCAACAACAAATTTCCCAGGTGTACCGAGAAACGCATCAATGGCTTGGTTCGTAAGGCCCTGCAGCAGGGAGTCCGTACCAGCAATCATGAGGTTTGCCGTAAAACCAGCCTGGGCACCGGCATAGCCGACAATCATCCCTACAACCGGGTTTTTCTTGACGCCGATGTAAACGAGGGCAGCAAGAGGCGGAATGACGACCATGGCCGTATCGGAGGCAATGTTGCCGACCGTTCCAAGAAAAGCAATGAGAAACGGTACGATATTAGGCGGTACATTCTTCATACTGCGGCGGAGCATGGCAACAAGCATGCCTGATTCTTCACAGAAGCCAATGGCCATAGTCATGGTGATGACAAGTCCCAAAGGTGCAAAACCGGTGAAGTTCTTGACCATGCTGGTCAAAAGCCACTGGACACCTTCTTTGGTAAAGAGGTTCTGGGAATAGACGACCTTATGGGTCGCCGGATTTTCGAGGCCAAAACCAGAGAAGGTAAAGAACATCCCGACAAAAGCCACGATAAGAAACAGGATACAAAATAGGATGGCAGGCGGTGGCAATTTGTTGCAGACACGTTCAATCGTGTTGAGGAACCGGTCCACCCGGGACAGTTCCTTTTCATTTGTTGCAGCCATAATAGGTCCCCCTTTTAAATAGAATGAGTGCGCTGTATGAAAACCCCAGATGGGGAAATCATCTTTTTTCAGAATTTTAGTACATATCCATTATATCATTGGAAAGGGGCCTCGCCTAGTAAAAACTACGAAAGGCTGATATAATGGAGCATGTAAAAATTTCTCCCTACAAAAAGGAGTCTTGTCATGGAAGACGTTGTCATCAAAATCCTTCCTGATTTCACAATCTGGAAGCTTCATAGTTTCAAAGAAATCCTTATTTTTTTCCTCGTACTTGCTACGGGCCTTGTTGTGTTCCGCTGGAAATGGCTCCAGATGAAAAAAGCCCGCACACCGGAAATGGCCATGAAGCGTGTCAAAAAAGCCATCAGAGAAGGTTCCCATAAAAAAACCTATTTCTTTGTGCCCCCAAAAGGCAGCCTTACAGGCGTCGACCTCATTGCCCTTCTTCCCGGAAAGGCGCTGCTCCTTAGGGTCATCCATAAGGGCTACCGCATCTATGGTCATAATCAGGATTCCACATGGCGTGTGACGGATAATGCGTCAAGCCTCATTGTAAAAAATCCTGTACGGGCCCTTGAGGAATCTGAAGCGGTCTTTAAGGAAACCCTGGCAAAAGAAGGTGCCCACCACGTAAAGGTGGAAACTATCGCCGTCTTTGCTGATAACTACGCCGAGCCATCGTTTTTTACGGAGGAAGACGTCCTCCCCCACTTGGCATCGACGCAGACGCTGAAAAAAGAAGTCCAGAGGATTGTGAAGGAAGAAAAGACACCGGTATCGGAAGGACTCAAGAGTGCCTGTCTGAAACACTATGTACCTGCAGATGAATGATAAAAAATAGAATCACAATGACAAGGGAGCGGGGCTCCCTTTTTTGATGGAAAAAGCTGTTATATTATGAACGTTGAATGCCTCTTTATTTATTTCGTTCATAATTAGCATTGGTCTATTTATACAACACAAGCAGTGTCATTGTCAAGGGATTGGGAGAAATATTAGGGACAATTTGAAAGTATATTGTATGCAATATGTAATCATTATGGAATTGTTTGAAAAAGAAAGGACGAAAAAAGAGAATAAGAACAGGATAAAAAGTGGTCAATGGAAAACTAAACAATGAGTAATGTTCGGATAATGAGAAAAGCCTCAAAGGAACGGATCCAAACCGCCCCCATATAGGAGGCAGCGTCGCTGCCTGTACAGTCTCTTTACTCCACCAAACACAAAAAGCCGCGAAGAAATCTAGGTTTCTTCGCGGCTTTCTATTTACAGCTTATTCATCAGCATTTTCGCTGTCCGTGCTCTCTTGAACTTCATCGGGACGATGAAGCTTGAGCTGGATATTGCGGTATTTAGGCATGCCCGTACCTGCGGGGATCAGCTTACCAATGATGACGTTTTCCTTAAGACCAAGGAGCGGATCGACTTTGCCTTTGATGGCGGCGTCGGTCAGGTTTCTCGTCGTTTCCTGGAAGGAAGCAGCTGACAGGAAGGAATCTGTTGCCAGGGAAGCTTTGGTGATCCCGAGGAGGATCGGATGTCCTTGTGCCGGTTCCTTGCCTTCTGCCATGACTTCATCGTTTTCATCTTCAAATTGTGCGATGTCCACAACGGAGCCCGGCAGCATCTTTGTATCTCCAGCATCGTCGATGCGGTATTTGCGCATCATCTGACGGACCATGACTTCAACGTGTTTATCGTTGATTTCAACGCCCTGGGATTTATAGACACTGAGTACCTGCTGCACGAGGTAGTGACGCGTAGCGGCAGGCCCGCTGATACGCAGGATATCGTGCGGATTGAGGGACCCTTCGGTCAGGCGGTCGCCCACTTCCACATGATCGCCGTCGGCAATATGAAGTTTGGCCCCATATGGAATATGGTAGGAATCTTCCGTGCCATCTTCGCGGGTGATGATGACAAAACGGCCATCTTCCTTTTCCTGGACGCTGACGGTTCCTGCCGATTCGCTGAGGATACCCGGATGTTTCGGTTTCCGTGCTTCGAAGAGCTCTTCGACACGAGGAAGACCCTGGGTAATATCGTCAGCACCGGCAACGCCGCCCGTATGGAACGTACGCATCGTGAGCTGGGTGCCCGGTTCCCCGATGGCCTGGGCGGCAATGGTCCCGACAGCTTCGCCGATTTCGACCTTGCGGGCCGTGGCGAGGTTGCGTCCATAGCACTTGCGGCAGACGCCAAAGTGGGATTTGCAGGTAAGAACGCTGCGGATCTTGACTTTTTCACGGAGGCTGGCGATGACATCAGCCATATCTTCCGTAATGTAGTCATTGATGTGATAAAGGACGTGACCGTCCTTGTCTTCGATTTCTTCGGCAAGGGTTCTGCCCACGAGGCGGTCGCGGAGGGATTCCAGGACCGTGCTCTTGTTCTTGCCGGCCGTAATGGCTTCAACGTAGATACCGTCAACTTCGTTGTTGCGGATACTCAGTTCCTTAACCGTGCCATTATCAAGAATGGTTTCAATGAGCTCTGCCGTGAAATGATCTCCCTTATGGGCAAGGACGGTTCCTTCCCCATCAAGGATATCTTCCGCCACTTCCTTATCGAGGAAGTGATGGGTCATGTGTTCACGGAAAGCCGTCTTGACCTTATCTTCGCTGACATTGATGGCAAGGGTCTCGGCGTCTTCGCCATTTTCTTCATCAAGAGGATACAGACGGATTTCCAGGACCTTGGCAGCAAGGAGACGGTCAAAGACGTCTTCCGTAACCACCGTATCGGCTTCGGCAATGATGGAATCATCGTCAGCAAGGACGCTGGAAGCAAGGGTACGGCCCACGGCGTATTCCTTCAGCTTGCGCTGGCTGGAGCCGAGGACGTTCTTGCAGAAACGAGCCCGTTCGCGGACGAGATTCATGGTCGTTACGTCGCAGTCATCTTCACGTACAATGACATCTTGGGCAACATCAACAAGGCGGCGCGTCAGATACCCAGAGTCAGCCGTTCTAAGGGCCGTATCGGCAAGACCTTTACGGGCACCGTGCGTGGAAATAAAGTATTCCAATACGGTCAGCCCTTCACGGAAGTTTGATTTAATCGGACGGTCGATGATACGGCCCGACGGGTCAGCCATCAATCCACGCATACCAGCGAGCTGACGGATCTGCTGTACGTTACCGCGGGCACCGGAATTGGCCATCATGAAGAGCGGGTTGAACTGATCCATGGTGTTCTTCATCAGGGCATCAGCAACATCTTCCGTAGCTTTGTTCCAAATATCAATGACCTTGCGGTAGCGTTCGTCTTCACTCATCAACCCACGGCTGAAGAGGCGTTCGACCTTATCGACTTCTTTTTCAGCAGCAGCAAGGATTTCGCCCTTTTCCTTCGGAATTTCGATATCCGACGCGGCAATGGACAGACCGGACAGACAAGCGTTGTCATAACCGAGTTTCTTGACCGTATCAAGGACGCGGGCCGTGCCGAAGTTCCCGTAAAGCTTATGGGCCTTGGCGACAAGACGGCCCAGTTCCTTCTTATCAATGAGCTTGCCAAGAAGCCAGGTTCCATCTTCCTGCTTGGAATAATAGCGCATTTCAAGCGGCAGTTCGCAGTTGTAGATGATATTGCCCATGCTCGTCGTGACAAGGCTCTCACCCACATCGGACGGTTCAGGATAGATTTCGGAGTTGGGGACACGAACCTTGATCTTGGCCTGGAGGGCGATGTCCTTATTGAAGTATGCCAGTCTTGCTTCGTCAAAACTGATGAAGCGACGGCCTTCTCCTTTGGCCCCTTCGCGGAAAATGGTGAGATAATACGCGCCCAATACCATATCCTGCGTCGGAACGGTGATTGGTTTCCCATCTTTTGGAGCCAGGATATTATTGACACTCATCATGAGCACACGGGCTTCAGCCTGGGCTTCAGCAGACAGTGGCAGGTGAACAGCCATCTGGTCACCGTCGAAGTCGGCGTTGAAAGGCGTGCAGACGAGCGGATGAAGTTTAATGGCGCGGCCTTCGGACAGAATCGGCTCAAAAGCCTGGATGCCCAGACGGTGCAGCGTCGGGGCACGGTTCAGCATGACAGGGTGTTCCTTGATGACTTCTTCCAGGACATCCCAAACGGCATCCGTCGCGCGTTCGACCATTCTCTTTGCGCTCTTGATGTTCGTTGCCGTACCGTTTTCGACAAGGCGTTTCATGATGAACGGTTTGAAGAGTTCAAGGGCCATTTCTTTCGGCAGGCCGCACTGATGCATCTTCATTTCAGGACCAACGACAATAACGCTTCGACCGGAGTAGTCGACACGTTTACCCAAAAGGTTCTGACGGAAACGGCCCTGCTTCCCTTTGAGCATATCAGAAAGGCTCTTTAAGGGGCGCGTGCCAGGGCCCGTTACGGCGCGGCCGCGGCGGCCGTTATCGATAAGGGCATCGACAGCTTCCTGGAGCATCCGTTTTTCGTTCCGGACGATGATGTCCGGAGCCTGCAGTTCTTGAAGGCGTTTCAAACGATTGTTACGGTTGATGACACGGCGATAGAGGTCGTTCAGGTCGCTTGTAGCAAAACGGCCGCCATCGAGCTGAACCATAGGACGCAGATCCGGCGGAATAACCGGGATTACGTCCAGGATCATATCGGAAGGCTTGTTTGCGGAATGCAGGAACGAGTCGACAACCTTCAGGCGCTTAATAGCCTTGGTGCGCTTCTGACCCTTGCCCGTGGCAACGGTTTCAGTAAGCTCTTCGGCAGTAGCAGCAAGGTCGATACTGTCGAGCAGGTCGCGGATGGCCTCTGCGCCCATGCCGCCCTTGAAGTAGTCGGAATAGTTCAGGCGCATCTCGCGATACAGGGCTTCGTCGGATACGAGCTGCTTGGGCTCGATCTTCAAGAAAGCCTCCAGAGCCTCAGAACGCAGGGTCTTGCGCTCGTTGAACTCCTCGTAGATGTCAGCGATTTCCTCTTCGACTTCCTCGGGCGTCATACGCTCGTCTTCGTCAATGTCATCAACAAATTCGTCCTCTTCGGGAACGTAGTCAACGGACAGACGGCGCGTAGCCTCGATGAGACGATCGCGCTCTGCGTCCAATTCTTCCAAGTCTGCGGAAAGTTCGTCGCGCAGCTCTTCTACGTCCTCTTCGCGAGCTTCCTTGTCAACAAACGTGATGATGGAAGATGCAAAGTAGAGAACCTTCTCGAGCTCCTTCGGCGGAATGTCGAGCAAATAGCCCAGACGCGAAGGAGAGCCCTTGAAGTACCAAATATGGCTTACCGGAGCAGCGAGCTCGATGTGGCCCATGCGCTCACGACGAACCTTGGAACGCGTAACCTCAACACCGCAGCGTTCGCAGACGATGCCCTTGAAGCGAATGCGCTTGTACTTACCGCAGGCGCACTCCCAGTCCTTCGTGGGGCCAAAGATCTTTTCGCAGAACAAGCCGTCCTTTTCGGGCTTGAGCGTACGATAGTTGATGGTTTCGGGCTTCTTAACTTCGCCACGAGACCAACCACGGATATCTTCAGCGCTTGCAAGAGAGATGCGGATGGCGTCGAAATTGTTAACGTCAAATTCGCTCATTTAGTTCTCCTCTCCCTTACCGATAAGGTCGTCAGTGTCGTTTTTCTCGCCCATCAGATTGCCAAGCTCGGCAGTGATGGAACCCAACAGGTCGTCGCTGTCCTTTTCGGACTTTTCTTCAACGGGAAGTGCGGCGCCCAAAAGCTCATCCTCATCGGGGTCGTGGGTGACATCGATGGTCTGATGCTGGTGGCCCTCAAGCTCAACGTTGAGGCACAGCGAGCGCATTTCCTTGATGAGAACCTTGAAGGACTCAGGTACCTCAGGAGCAGGAATGCTTTCGCCCTTAACGATAGCCTCGTAGGATTTAACACGGCCGGAGGTATCGTCGGACTTGATGGTCAGGATCTCCTGCAGGACGTTGGAAGCACCGTAGGAGTACAGTGCCCAAACTTCCATCTCGCCGAAGCGCTGGCCGCCGAACTGAGCCTTGCCGCCCAGCGGTTGCTGGGTAACCAGGCTGTAAGGGCCGGTCGAACGGGCGTGGATCTTGTCGTCAACCATGTGGCCGAGCTTGAGGATGTAGGACGTACCCACGGTAATGGGCTCGCGGAACTCCTCGCCGGTGCGGCCGTCGAACAGGCGGGTCTTGCCGCGCTCGTCAAGCTGGGTGACAAACTCGGGGCGCATGTGATCGCCAAAGGCAGCGGTGGCCTTGTTGAGCATGTTCTTGTTGGCGCGACGGATGACCTCGGCGATCTCGTCCTCCTTGGCGCCGTCGAAGACGGGCGTCGAGACGAAGAACGGACCGGGGACATACTTGTCGGAGTCGGCATCCTCGGTATCCCAACCGCAGGCAGCAGCCCAGCCAAGGTGGCACTCGAGCAGCTGGCCGACGTTCATACGCGAAGGAACGCCCAGCGGGTTGAGGATAACGTCGATCGGGGTACCGTCAGCCATGTAGGGCATGTCCTCGACCGGCAGAACGTTACAGATAACGCCCTTGTTGCCGTGGCGACCGGCGATCTTATCGCCCTGCTGGATCTTACGACGCTGGGCGACGTAGACGCGCACCTGCTCGTTGACGCCGGGGGCCAGGTCGTCGCCGTTCTCGCGGCTAAAGCGGACGACGTCGATGACGCGGCCATAAGCGCCGTGAGGCATCTTAAGGGAGGTGTCGCGAACATCGTGAGCCTTGGCACCGAAGATGGCGCGCAGCAGGCGCTCCTCGGCGGTCAGAGCGCTCTCGCCCTTAGGCGTGACCTTGCCGACCAGGATGTCGCCAGGGCCGACCTCGGCGCCGATGCGGATGATGCCGTCCTCGTCGAGGTTGGCAAGCATGTCCTCGGAGAGGTTCGGGATCTCGCGGGTGATCTCCTCGGGGCCGAGCTTGGTGTCGCGGGCGTCGATCTCGTGACGGGTGATATTGATGGTCGTCAGCAGGTCCTCGGCCACCAGGCGCTCGGACACGACAATACCGTCCTCGTAGTTGAAGCCTTCCCACGGCATGTATGCCACGGTGAGGTTCTGGCCCAGTGCGAGCTCGCCATGATCGGTCGAAGGACCGTCGGCCAGAGGCTCGCCCTGCTCAACGGTGTCACCGACGCGCACGAGCGGACGGTGGTTGATGCAGGTGGACTGGTTGGAGCGCTGGTACTTGGCCAGGTGATACTCGTCCATGCCGCCGGCATGCTTGACGATAATCTTGGAGGCGTCGGCATAGATGACCTCGCCGGCGTTCTTGGCCAGGGTAACCTCGCCAGAGTCCAGGGCGGCGCGACGCTCCATGCCGGTACCGACATAGGGAGCGGCGGGGTGAACCAGCGGCACGGCCTGACGCTGCATGTTGGCGCCCATGAGCGTACGCTTGGCGTCGTCGTGCTCGAGGAACGGAATCAGCGTGGCTGCGACGGAGAGCATCTGACGCGGCGAGACGTCCATGTAGTCGACGTCCTCGACAGGCACGTCGGCGGGAGCGCCGAAGGAGCCGTCGAAGTCGCGGGTACGGGCGATCACGGTATGTGGACGAACGATCTTGCCCTCGGCATCGGTCGTGATGAACTCGTTGGTCTTGGGATCGAGCGGCGTGTTGGCCGGCGCGATGACGTGCTTCTCTTCCTCGTCAGCGGTCATCCAGTCGATCTGGTCGGTGGCAACGCCGTTCTCGACGCGACGGAACGGGGCCTCGATGAAGCCATACTCGTTGACGCGGGCGTAGAGGGCGAGCGAGCCGATCAGGCCGATGTTGGGGCCTTCGGGGGTCTCGATCGGGCACATGCGGCTGTAGTGCGAGTTGTGAACGTCGCGGACGGCCGTCGGCACGTTGGTGCGGCGGCTGGAGCCCGACTTGTGGCCGGCAAGACCGCCAGGGCCGAGTGCGGACAGACGGCGCTTGTGGGTCAGACCGGTCAGGGGGTTTGCCTGGTCCATGAACTGCGAGAGCTGCGAGGAACCGAAGAACTCCTTGATAGAGGCCACGATCGGACGGATGTTGATGAGCGACTGCGGGGTGATCTCGTCGATGTCCTGGGAGCTCATGCGCTCACGGACGACGCGCTCCATACGGCTCATGCCGATACGGAACTGGTTGGCGACGAGCTCGCCGACGGTGCGAATGCGGCGGTTGCCAAAGTGGTCGATGTCGTCGACCTTGAAGCCCTGCTCGCCAGCAGCGAGGGACAGCAGATAGCGCAGCGTAGCGACGATATCCTCGTCGGTGAGCACCGTGACCTCTTCCTCGGTGGTGAGGTTGAGCTTCTTGTTGACCTTGTAGCGACCGACGCGGGCCAGATCGTAGCGCTGCGGGTTGAAGAGCAGGCCCTCGAGCAGGCTGCGGGAAGCATCCACGGTGGGAGGCTCGCCCGGGCGCAGGCGACGGTAGATCTCGATAAGAGCATCCTCGCGGGTAAGGGCGGTATCGCGCTCGAGGGTGCGCTTGATCACATCGGAATTGCCGAGCAGCTCGATGATATCGTCGTTGGTGACGGCGATGCCAAGGGCGCGCAGGAACATCGTGGCGCTCTGCTTGCGCTTACGGTCGATGGAGACCATGAGCTGGTCGCGCTTGTCGACCTCAAACTCGAGCCAGGCACCGCGGGACGGGATGATCTGAGCCTTGTAGATCTGCTTGCCCGAATCCATCTCGGAGCTGTAGTACACGCCCGGGGAACGGACGAGCTGGGAGACGACGATGCGCTCGGTACCGTTGATGATAAAGGTGCCCTGATCGGTCATCATGGGGAAGTCGCCCATAAAGACGAGCTGCTCCTTGATCTCACCGGTCTCCTTGTTAGTGAGACGGACGTCGGTCAGAAGCGGAGCCTGATAGGTCATGTCCTTCTCGCGGCACTCCTCGACGGTGTGCGCGGGATCGCCAAACTGATGCTCGCCGAAGGTAACCTCGAGAACATGGTTCTGGCTCTGGATGGGGCTGGATTCCTTGAACGCCTCACGAAGGCCCTCGTCCTTAAAACGCTCAAAGGATTCCCTTTGAACAGAGATAAGGTTGGGGAGCTCCATGGCCTCCGGGATTTTCCCGAAGCTGACGCGCTTGCGCTCAGTGGCAGTGTATGCGTAGGTCACCAGGTTTTTCCTCCTTCACGGAAATGCTCGGTGGATTGGCGAGGCATAGCTTCGCCAGTTATCGCAACCTAATAGTTTATCAGGTACCGACCGTTGAGCAAGAAAAGCCTTGACGTGATTGAGTTTTTGGAGTAGCAAAGTTTTTCGACAGAAAACATGCAGGTAGATGGATGTGCATCGAACACCTGTTCATATATTTTCTGTGAACAGAGGGCTAGCAATCGCAGCTCTTATAAAAAACGGGCGCGAACCGAAGTCCGCACCCGTAAATGTCGATGCCCGAAGGCTTATTTGCGCATCAAGCCGCCGCGCTCGTCGATGGCATCCCAGAAGGCGCCGGCAAAGCGAGGATCGCTTGCAGCCATGAGGGCGTTGGTGGCCATCCAGCCAGACGGGGTACCGGTATCGTAGCCCGAGAGCGGGTCGATGACGACGGCGTACATGGCCTCGCGGTCGAGCGAGCGGGCCATGGCGTCGGTCAGCTGGATCTCGCCGCCCTTACCGGCCTGCTGATCGGCCAGCAGGTCCATGACCAACGGGCTCAGCAGGTAGCGACCGACGATGTACAGGTTGGACGGAGCCGCCTCGGGAGCGGGCTTCTCGACCAGGCCGCCGATGCGCCAAACGGCACCGGGCTCGTCGTCGGCGGCATTCTCGAAGCCCTCGAGAGCGCCCACGCGATCGCCGGCGATAACGCCATAGCGGCTGACTTCCTCGGGAGCGCACGCGGCAACGGCGATAACAGAAGCGCCACCGTGCTCCTTGGAGACGGCAAGCATCTTGTCGCAGATGTCGCGGTTGGGCACAACGTAGTCGCCCAGAAGAACCAGGAAGTTCTCCCCCGCCACAGCGTCAGCGGCAGAGCGAATGGCGTGACCGAGGCCCTTGGGCTCGTACTGATAGCGGAAGTCGACCGGCATACCACCCGCATGGGCGACGGCGTCGGCATAAGCATCCTTGCCGCGCTCGCGCAGCAGGTTCTCGAGCGAACGATCGGGCTGGAAGTAGCTCAGCAACTCGGGCTTGCCGGGAGAGGTGACGATAATGGCGTCGTCGACCTCCTCGGGGTCGAGCGCCTCCTCGACGACGTACTGGATGACCGGCTTGTCGAGCACCGGCAGCATCTCTTTAGGCGTGCACTTGGTGCCAGGCAGAAAACGCGTGCCAAGACCGGCGGCGGGGATGATTGCCTTCATGTTATTCAAGGATCCTTTCGCAGGCGCAGAATGCGCCCTATGCGTGCGGCACGGCGGCCGCAGACCAAATTGCGATACCGGTTTATCTTACCGCCGTTAATTAACGTTAATGTAGGCAAGCGCCATTCTTCAGCAGGTCAACGCAAATTATTGCTCGAATGGTGCAATTTTATCGCCCAACGGTAGCGACCCCAGAGCACCGCAAGCGGCAGCAATTTGTATGCCAAGCCAACAAAATAGAGGGATCAAAACGAAAAAGACGGGGCTCGCAATGCGAACCCCGTCTGCAAAGAAATCTGGCGAGAGAGCCTGATTACTTGAGGGTGACAGCAGCGCCAGCAGCCTCGAGCTTCTCCTTGGCAGCCTCGGCGTCCTCCTTCTTGGCACCCTCGAGAACAGCCTTGGGAGCGCCCTCGACGACCTCCTTGGCCTCCTTCAGGCCAAGGTTGGTGAGCTCACGGACGGCCTTGATGACCTGGATCTTGTTGTCGCCGAAGCCCTCGAGCACGACGTCAAACTCGGTCTTCTCCTCGGCCTCAGCAGCGCCAGCAGCGGGAGCGGCGACAACAGCGGCAGGAGCAGCGGCGGAAACGCCGAAGGTGTCCTCGATAGCCTTAACGAGCTCGGAAGCCTCGAGAAGGGTCATTTCCTTAAGAGCATCGATGATCTCATCGGTGGTAAGCTTAGCCATTTCTAAGTCCTTTCGGTTTCCGTGTCTGTGCACGGAGATCAGTTAAAACACGGCGCGAATGCGCCAGGGGTGCGGCGTTGCCGCCGCGGGCGAAAACAGCAACTAGGCTGCCTTCTGCTCGGAGACCTGCTGGATCGAACGAGCGAGACCAGAGGAAACGCCGTTGACGCAGACAGCGATGTCGCGAGCGAAACCGGAGATGAGACCGGCGATCTGGCCGAGAAGCTGATCCTTGGTGGGCAGCTCGGCGATAGCCTTAACATCATCAGCGGAAACGGCCTTGCCGTCGGAGATACCGCCCTTGATCTCAAGGACACCCTTGGACTTAGCGGAGAAGTCCTTAAGGGTCTTAGCGGCCTCGACCGGCTCGGTCTCGTAGAACACATAAGCGACGGGGCCGGCGAGGATCTCGTCGAGCTCGGGCTGCTCCTGGTTCTTGAGAGCGATCTTGACCAGGTTGTTCTTGTAGACCTTCATCTCGGCGCCGCACTCGCGAAGCTGATGACGCAGCTCCTGAGCCTGCTTAACCGTCAGACCGTTGTAGTTGACGACGAACAGACCGGCGTTCTCGGCGATACGGGACTCGATCTCTGCAACCTTGTCGATTTTGTACTGCTGGGGCATGAATTACACCTCCTCGAATTCTTTCCGGGCACGGTCCGCCACAAGGACGTGACGGGGGCATGTCCAAAAAGAAAGCCCCCGCGCTGCATGAGCGACGGGGGCGAGAAGACATATCTACTCGACCACCTCGGCTGGCGGGATATCCCATTAAGCTCGCGGGCAATGCCCGTTTGCACCGGCTGTCTCTGGCAGCGGATTCGTGCGTGAACCGAAAGTATTATGGCGGGGACCCCGGCGTCGGTCAACGGAAAACCGGGCTGCACACAATTCCACCATCCGGCACGCTCCGCCGAAGGCCAGGCGCAAGGTTTTCGCTCGGTCAAGTCCTGGGCTCGCACGAAGGCCACATTAAGTGGCCTTCGGCTCGTGCGGAACTCGCGATAAA
>OGOQ01001503.1_pt1 | contig 17461 bp, 9 predicted proteins | sample 1552691 | NCBI WGS metagenome assembly OGOQ01 (sample SAMEA2580209, study PRJEB22360) | human gut metagenome | biome: human gut; feature: human-associated habitat; material: faeces | place: Denmark | collected 2008/2010
TAAATTCCGCCGCGAAGTTATCACTCCAGTTCTGACTGCCACACTCCCAACTGTCTACGTGCATATATTTCAATACACGGCGTGCCACGGCTTCATCCGTCTTTTTGAACATTTCCGCAAACCAGTTCGAGAACTGTTTCTGAACAGCCTTGGTGCTGAACTTGTCGCATTCCAATCCTTTACCTCCTCCGGCAGTAGCATTCACATGTCCGGTTGCCGTATGTCCCATGCGGAATTTAAGAATTCGGGTAAACGGGCGGTCAGCCTGCCCTGATACAAAGGGAGATTGATCAATTCATCCGGTTGCACACAAGCCGCATCGGGTATTTCCGTCGAAGTAGTAGCAGTAGCCACACGCCACACCAGTCCTGCTTTTCCCTCCCACTGATGAATACGCGGAGCCGTATGAAGGACTATATCATTGATTTTCAAATTCGGTTTCCATTTAGCTGCATCCAGATCCTCACTACCCGGTTCGCTTCCCACGGGAGTCCACTCAAAACGGAAGTAACGGGCGGTAACAGGGGGGATGGCATGAGTGGACTGGAAATCCGTATTCTGCCATCCCTGCCGGGCAGGGACCAGTTGCTTCACTGTTTTGAACGTCCGTCCGTCCTCACTGGCCAATACTTTCAGGCGATGTGCCTGGTAGTTATTTCCTCCCAAAATAATTTCCACGTTGCTGCAAGTCACAGGTTCTGCATATTCATACTGAATCCAACAAGGATAAGAGGAACGGAAGACTCCTTTCTCATCCCTGTTCACAGCCTTGGATTCATCTTTGATAACGGCCTGTTTCAAATTGCCGAAAGTTACCTTCGGCTTCAATGAAGTATCCTCAGGCTGACGCTCCAATGGAATGGCGTAGGTAACGATATCTTCATAATAGCCATCCAGTGCTTCGGGCATGGGCAAAGTGAGATTCCGGATATTTCCACCGTTCACAATGGTGTCACTCCATACCACTTTTTGCATGGATTCTTCGGGAGTTACACGGATATCTTGAATGCGTTTTTTGTTGCGGGCATATAGATAGCAGTCACGTCCCACGCCGCTATACCGGAAGAAATCCTGATCTTCCAGATAGGTACCGTCGCACCAGCGGAATACTTGGAAGGCGATCAGGTTTTTCTGACCCGGTTTTAAATATGGAGTCAGGTCAAATTCGGCTTCCAGTTTGCTGTCCTCGCTGTAGCCTACATAACGTCCGTTTACCCACAAATACATATTGGAGGTAACCGAACCGAAATGGGCGATAATATCTTTTCCCTTCCATGAGGCGGGAACTACAATTTCACGGCGGTAAGAACCTACATGGTTATTCTCTGTCGGCACTTCGGGAGGGTTGTTCTGGAACTGGTTACGCCAGGCATAGCCTACGTTCACATAAATAGGATCACCGTATCCGTTCAGCTCCCATACGGCGGGAACTTGCAGGTCATCCCAGCCTTTGTCGTTGAAGCCGGTTTTCCAGAAATCAGTCGGACGGGAGTCTGCATCCTTTACCCAGTTGAACTTCCAGGTTCCGTTCAAAGTCATGTAGTTAGTTGATTGTTTTTTGTCTGCTTTCTTAGCTGCATCTGCATTCTCAAAAGCAAAGTAGTTCGTGTGCATCGGCGCACGGTTTACCGCATTTATTTCCGGGTTGCGCCATTCTTGGAAGGTCTGTGCGCCTGCTGTAAGGGCGAGGACTGTGAACAGACCTGTCATAAGTTGTTTCTTCATGCTATTATTTTATTGGTTTTGTGCAAATATAGTGAAAATAATAGTTACCGATGGGACATAAATCGGGCAATATTTGTTATAATTGTGAATGATTTGTGTTCTATCCTAAAAAATTATGGCATTTCTGAGGCGTATTTGGAATAAATGGCAGAATTTACTGCATGATGAGAAATTAAAGCATAAAATATATGTGATTATTTTTGAAAGCGACACACCGATGGGAAAGTTATTCGATGTGGCGTTGATAGGGTTCATTGTCTTGAGTATTCTGGTGGTTATTGCCGAGAGTATCAAGAGTTGGGATACCGTTATCGGGCCTTATCTGCGGGTGTCGGAGTATGTTTTTACTTTCTTTTTTACGTTAGAGTATATGTTGAGGCTTTATTGTTCTCCCCAACCGCGGAAGTATGCTCTGAGTTTTTTCGGTATAGTGGATTTGCTGGCTACCTTACCTCTATATATAGGCTGGCTTTTCGGCACGGCACGTTATCTGCTGGTGATCCGCACTTTCCGGTTGATTCGTGTGTTCCGTATCTTTAAACTTTTCAATTATCTGAATGAAGGTAATTTCTTGTTGCGTTCCTTGGTGTTCAGCAGTCGGAAGATTATTGTTTTTTTCTTGTTTGTACTGATATTGGTGACTTCGATCGGTACATTGATGTATATGATTGAGGGACAGCGGCCGGGCACTTCTTTCAATAATATTCCGAATAGTATTTATTGGGCGATAGTGACGATGACGACGGTAGGTTATGGGGATATCACTCCGGAAACTCCGCTAGGGCGCTTCCTTTCGGCCATTGTAATGTTACTGGGCTATACCATCATTGCAGTCCCCACAGGAATTGTTTCTGCGTCTATGATCCAGGAACATAGACGCAGGGTGGCCCTGAAATGTCCGCATTGTGGTAAGGACGGACATGAGGACGGGGCTGCTTATTGTAAATACTGTGGAGGAAAACTGGTAAATTGATTATGGAATGCTGTATGATAGAAAGTTATTCTATCACCCATCGCTTATCATGCGCCACCGTCTTTTTCGGATCATAAGTCATTCCTTCTTTGGTAGGGATTTTTATCACGTAAGTCCGCCCGCTGTGGTTGGACAAGGATGTTTCCCGTAACCAGGGATTCATATTCTTTAATATGGCCAGATTGATTCCTTTGCTGCGTGCGAAACGTGCCAAGTCTGCAATTCCTTTCGTCACAGTGATTTCCGTATAAGGAATAGGCGGATACAAATCCGATGCACGCAGGCGGAAACCGAAAGTAGTGGGGGCATTGAATAATTGTTTGGCGGCAAGAATGCGGTACACATACCGGGCAGTCTCTTCTACCAGTTGCAAATCCAACGAGTCGTCCACATCCTGTTTGGCCAGTTGGCTGGCAATGCGTGCCTGACCGGCATTGTAAGAGGCGGCGACAGCCACCCAGTCCTTATATTTTGCATACGCGTCTTTCAGATAGCGGCAGGCGGCACGGGTCGCTTTCTCAATATGGTAACGCTCGTCCACATTGTTGTTTACCTCCAATCCGTAATCCCGTCCCGTACCTTGCATGAATTGCCATAGTCCGGCAGCTCCGGCAGAAGAACGGGCGGTGGGATTCATATTACTTTCTATTACCATCAGGTACTTAAAATCATCAGGTATTCCGTTTTCTTTCAGTATGGGTTCTACAATGGGGAAATAGCGGTTGGCTTTTTTCAGCATTTGCAAGGAAGTACTGTGCATATAGGTGAATGCCAATAGTTCACGGTCCATACGCTCGTGGCGGTCAAAGCGGCTCAAATCAATGGTTTTGCCACAGAACTCAATACTGGCGGGAACTTCGGGACTACTGTATTTCAATGCCGTAATACCTGAATCTTCCCGTATGATAGTGGTATCTTCCTGCTCCGTTTTTGGAGTAGCGCAACTGCTGCTTACTAAGGCCGGTGATGCAACTACAATGCAAAAGGCTGCCACAGCAGCCAGATTGATGGTTATTTTTCTCATTTTTTCTTTATTCGTTTTCATTCTCTTTTTCTTTTCCGCCCCGTCCGAAGTTACGATATTCGGTAGGGGTGAAATTGGTACGCTTTTTAAATACCGAGAAAAAGTGTTCAGTAGAGGTATAATTCAATTCATAACATATCTCTTTCACTGACATGGAACTTTCAATCAACAGCTGCTTCGCTTTGCGCAGTTTCAGCTCTTGGAAATACTTGGCGGGCGCATAACCGGTGTATTCTTTGAATACTTTGCGGAACCAGGAATAACTGATTCCCAATTTCATGGCCAGTTCTTCCGGGTCTATATCCTTGTACACATTTTCGTGCATGATGATTTTGGCACTTTCTATTTTTTGTGCCGCATTGTCCACCTCATAGCGTTTGTTCTGCGAGATAGCAAGTACGGCTCCCATAATGTGTAAAACGATGCCGGACAAATATTGTTGCGCTGCGGTCTTGTCTGCTTCCGCTACTTCCAGTGCACGGGCAAAAAGACTGGCCAGTTCTTCATTGATACCGATATCCAGAATCTGGCTTTCTTTTGAGATAAAGCTGTTTTTTACCAGATTGTCTATAATCGGGCCTTCAAAACCGATGTAATATTCGTTCCATCCTGTCTTTTGCAGCGGCGCATAGGTATGCCACTGTCCGGGAAACAGGAAAAGTATCTGCCCTTTGGATATGTCAACAGACGGGGTTGTGTCGCTGGCGAAAGTTCCTCGTCCTTTAGTGATATATACCAACTGATATTCATGCAGCACACGTCCTTTCTGGGCTGTGAAATAATAGGCGTCCGGGTGGTTGCGTGGTGGATAAACGCTTCCGGCCCTGATAGCCTGGAATCCGACGGTAGTCACCGACAAGCCGAAACGCTTGTCACGCTCATTGACAATTAGGTATTTAAAATCAGCGCCTTGGTCGTTGTAATGCATGTTTCTCTGTTTTAAAATTAGGTCACACTTATCGGCAAATATACAATTTTTTATCTTAACAGCCTCTAACCTTTTTGTTCTAAGTGTTTCTGGAGGTATAATTTTAGTTTCTTATGTATGCAAATGGGGGAAATTTAGAACAAATCTTATGGAATATTTGCTTAAAATGCTTTTTTTTGCGAATATTGCATCAAATCTTAAAGTTGAATCTATGCACTTGGCACACCGTAACTGCGAATATATTCTTGGAGTAATATATCTTTTTGTTTTTCCTGTTTTGCTTTGGGCTGATAATAAGGTGAATACTTATCATTTTAAATCCATTTCCACTTCGGTGAACTTCCCTACCAATGAAGTCAGGAAGTTATTTCAGGATAGCCAGGGGTATATATGGATTTCGACCTACAATGGTCTCTTGCGTTACGATGGTTATTCTATTGTTGTATATAAACCCGATGGAGTGAATCATGGACGTTCCATTGATAGTTTTGTGAATATGGTGGCCGAAGACAAGGAGAATAATTTGTGGATAGGTACGCACAATGGATTATACGTGTTGCATAAAGAAACGGATGAGATAGAGAAAATAATCAGTCCTTTGTTACAGGTAAGCAATGTAGAAAGTATCCTTTATGCAAGTAACGGAGATTTATGGGTGGGAAGCAACAAGGGATTGTTTCGCAGAAAAGCCGGCAGCCGTACTTTCGATTGTGAAAAAAACATGGATATAAAGTCTGTTGTCGAAGACCGGAAAGGTCAAATATGGATTGGTACTTGGGAACAGGGGCTGCTGCGTTATAGTCCTCAAGAGGAATTGTATTATACTTACGACGGGATTAACCCTGGTAATTCGGCGCATGTCATATTTCAGGATGAAGCCGGGAATATTTGGATCGGTACCTGGCGGTATGGACTGGTGAAACTCATTAATCCGTATGATTCGGAACATTTCTCATTTAAAACATTCCGGAACATCAAGGGAAATTCTCATTCTCTGTTGGATAATATTATCTACGCCATTGCTCAGGATAAAAATTCCGGGAAGCTCTGGATCGGTTCACGCAGTGGGGTCAGTATTTTGGAAGATGAATCGGGAGACGGGAATTTTACCAATATTGTTCCGGGTAACCTTCAAGGAGATTTACCTTTTAATGAGGTGAACTCTCTGTTGTGCAGTAAAGACGGGCTGATGTGGCTGGGTATGTTGGGAGGAGGTGTTTGTACTGTAAATACAAATAAGTTCCGGTTTAATTATGATTCTTTGGAGGCTTTGCGTGAGCATTGCCCTACCAGCTCTGTCCGCAGTGTCTATCAGGAGGATAATGGGAATCTGTGGATGGGAATCATGGGATTCGGTCTGGTATTTTATGATATGAAACAGCATACCATTGTTCCTTACCGCTCTCATCCTGTATTGAAGAATATGGGATATACATCGACGGTCAATGATATTATTTATCGTAAAAGGACAAATGAATTGTGTTTTGCCACTTGGGATGACGGAGTGTGGTTCTATAATGTCAAAGCCGGGAAAGCACACGTGATAAATACCGTTACCAATCCGGAGCTGAGTGATATTTGTATTTATTCTTTGTTGGAAGATTCGAAAGGGAATCTGTGGTTGGGGACACGTTCGGGAGTGTTTATCTTGGATACGGAATCAAGACTTCATTCTTTGAATGAACTGGTGACTTTGACAAATCAGGCATTGCCCCAAATTTCTATTTTCAAAATGGCGGAAGATCAAGATGGCTTTATCTGGATAGCGACTAGTAATGAAGGGGTATGGCGGATAGATACATCCGGAGAAACATATAAGGTTAAGTTTTATACGCCTTCGGATGGTACATTATCCACTGTCGGGGCGATGAGTGTTTGTGTGGATGGATACAACAGAGTATGGGTGGGGTCGAATGGTAACGGACTCGATTTGTATGACCGGAAGAATGATCGTTTTGTTTCAGTCTTGAATGATTATTTCCGGAATGGAGATGTTGTTTTCAGCATGCTGGAGGATGATGAGCATACTTTATGGCTTACTACCAATGCGGAAATGTATCACATTGATATACCTTTGGACGGTGCTGCACCGAAAATACATACCTATACGGTAGATGATGGTTTGCAAGACCATATGTTTAACCGGAATTCTTGCTTCAAGGGTGCGGATGGGAAACTTTTCTTCGGAGGATTCCGTGGATTGAACAGTTTTTATCCTGATAAAATAGTTCAGGATACTGCCTATTCTCCGGTAGTAATTACAGATATAAAGGTACATAATGTATCGGTACGTACCTATCCTCTTTCCGTCAGAGAGGGGATTGCTGCAAACAGAGCTATTGATTTTATTGATAAAATTGTATTAGGATACCGGGAGAATAATTTCAGTCTTGATTTTTCAATATTGAACTATATCAATCCTGAGTTGAACCGTTATTTATATCGGTTGGAGGGATATGACAAGGAATGGTTGTCCGTTGAGGCTGGACGTCGGTTTGCCTATTATAACAATCTTCCGGCAGGTACTTATACTTTTTGTGTAAAGGGAGCCAATCAGAATGGAATCTGGTCTCCGGATATGAAATGTCTGCGTATAACTATTCTTCCGCCGCCTTGGTTATCGTGGTGGGCTTATTGCCTTTATGTCTTGTTGTTCGTTTCATTGGCATGGTATACTTATCGGATTGTCAGAAACCGTATCCGGATGAAACAGGCCATAGAGATGGGGAAGATAGAACGGCAGAAAATGGAGGAAATCAATCATGCTAAATTACAGTTCTTTACCAATATCACTCATGAGTTGCTGACTCCGCTTTCTATTATATCGGCTTCGGTGGATGAACTGAAACAAGAAGTACCGGCAAGTTCGTCGGTTTGTTCTGTAATAGCTGATAATACTGTGCGGTTAATCCGGTTGATTCAGCAAATCTTAGAGTTCAGGAAAGTGGAGAATGGCAAGTTGCGGCTAAAAGTTTCGCATGGAAATGTCAGTATGTTCTTGAAAAAATCAGTGTCGGCTTTCGCTCCTTTGGTTAAAAAGCAGAAATTGTCCATACAATTTGATTTGTCTGAAGAATATTCGGGATATTTTGATGTGGATAAATTGGATAAAGTGGTGTACAATCTGCTTTCCAATGCCGCTAAATATACTCCTGAAGGAGGAACTATTGTGGTGTCGCAGGCTCATGATGAGGAAAAGAGGACTTTTAAATTGAGTGTGAACAATCCCGGCGAGTTGATTCCAAAAGAGAAATTGGATCATATGTTCGAGAGATTCTATGAAGGGGAGTATCGTAAATTCCATACCATAGGGACGGGTATCGGTTTGTCGCTGACTAAAGATTTGGTATTGTTGCATCATGGAACGATACAGGTATTTAGCGATAAGGAGGAAGGGAATACTTTTGTGGTTGAAATTCCTATAGGACGTGAGGCTTTTGCTGAAGATGAGGTAGACGAGAATACTGAAAATGTGGACTATGCTGTTTTATCGGCAGATGAAATGGAGAATGTCTCGGAGATTGATATGTTGGAAGAGAAACCGGCAGCATCGACTATTTTGTTAGTGGAGGATAATGAGGAATTATTGGCTTTGATGGTTCGTCTGTTGCATGGCAAATACCATATTCTGAAGTCCGCTAATGGAACGGAAGCTTTGGAGATCCTTGCCAAACAGGAAGTGGATTTAATTGTTTCCGATGTTATGATGCCCGAAATGGACGGTATGGAATTGTGCCGCCGGGTGAAGACTCAATTTGAGACCTGCCATATTCCATTGATTTTGTTAACGGCCAAGACTAGTGATGAAGACCATGTGGAAGGGTATGAGTCTGGGGCCGATGGTTATATCTGTAAACCGCTCCGCCTCTCTGTCTTGTTTGCCAAGATAGATAACTTGTTGAAACGGCGCAAACGTATGGGGGTGGATTTTCGTAAGCAGTTGGTCTTTGAAGCCAAAGAATTAAATTACACCTCGATGGACGAAGCTTTCATTCGGAAAGCGGTGGATTGTGTGAATGCCCATTTGAGTGATTGTGATTTTGAACATGCACAGTTTATGGCGGAGATGGGTATGGCCCGGACTACACTAGCAGATAAATTGAAACTGTTGACCGGACTTACTCCCTCTGCATTTATCAGCAATGTCCGTTTGCAAGCGGCTTGTCGGCTGATAGACGAGAAAAAGAAAATCCGTATAGCCGATTTGGCGTATGCCGTAGGTTTCAACGACCCTAAATATTTCAGTTCCTGCTTTAAGAAGAAATTCGGACTTTCTCCTACAGAGTATATGATGAAGTATGATGGCTGATTATTACCGGAAATAGGCTCTATAGGGAATAAACAGCCTTTTTCCGGTAATAATTCTCCCTGTTTCTTTTCTGTTCCTCTTACTTTTGCTGGCAAATAAAACGAATTATCTTTATTTGTTAGACCTTTAAAAAAAGTATTATGAACATGAAAACTCTGACAGAAACCAGTACATTCCGGGTACTGAGTCTATTGCTGTGTCTCTGCTTCTTCATCCCTGCGATGAATGTGAGCGCTTCCAGTCTGCAAGCAGACAAGTTTAAAGTTTCCGGTATTGTAAAAGATGCCACAGGCGAACCGGTCATCGGTGCCAGTGTGGTTGAAAAAGGAACAACCAATGGAACGGTGACTGATTTGGATGGTAATTTCAATCTCACGGTGGCTTCTAATTCTACTATTGTCATTTCTTTTATAGGATATTCCGATCAGGAATATCGTATTTCGAAAGACAATACGGTGCTGAATGTAAATCTGAAGGAAGATACGGAAATGATTGACGAAGTGGTAGTAGTCGGTTATGGCGTGCAGAAGAAGGAAAATCTGACGGGTTCTGTTGCTGCTGTAAATTTCAAGGATGTAGCTTCTATGCCGGTAGCGAATACTGCCAATATGCTTCAGGGTCGTTTGCCGGGTGTTATGTTGACCAACAATGGTGCCCAGGCCGGTCATGACAGTCCCGAAATCCGTATCCGTGGTGTAGGAACTTTTGAACACAATGATCCGATGGTCTTGATCGATGGAGTGGAAAGCTCGGTAAGCCAGATTGCGGAAATCCCTGCAGATGATATTGAAAGTGTTTCCGTATTGAAGGATGCGGCTTCGGCTTCTATTTATGGTGTACGTGCTGCCAACGGGGTTATTCTGGTGACTACCAAACGGGGCGGTGAGCAGAAACCTACCATTACATATTCCGGTAGTATCGCTTTGCAAGAAGCTACCGTGCTGCCCGATTATGTGAATTCTTATGAATGGGCGAAGATGTATAACGAATGCTGGCCTTCCAAAGCATACACGGATGAAATGTTACAAAAGTTGCAAAACGGATCAGACCCCGATCATTTTGCCAATACCGATTGGGCTAAGGAAATGTTTCGTACAGCAGCCATGCACCAACACCATTTGTCTGTGAACGGTGGTAGTAAAGCGGTACATTACATGATTTCCACTCAGTATTTCCAGCAGGATGGTATCTTGCGTGAAACGGCCAATCAACGTTTTAATTTCCGTTCCAATCTGGATGCACAATTGGGTATTGTAAAATTAGGTCTGAATCTTTCGGGAAGCCGTCAGAACATTGATGAGCCTACTACCAGTGTTACCGGTGAAGGTTTGATGCGCTACCTTACTTGGTTTACCCGTCCTACTGTTCCTGTGCGTTATTCTAACGGACATTATGGATTTTTGGATGGAAATCCCAATATTTCCCAATCCGTATTCAAAAATCCGATTGAAGCTTTGAATATGGGCTATAAAGATAACAAGCATTATCGTTTTGATGGTAAATTCTTTGGTGAAATTGATATCATAAAAGGATTGAAGTTCCGTTCAAGTCTGGCTTATAAATATTATATGAACGATGTGACTACTTTCAATCCGAAGAATAATATAAGATACGATGCTGAAGGAAATGCGCTGACCACAGTCGGTACCAATAAACTGACAGATTATCATTATCTGGAAACGACTTATATTAATGAAAATATTCTGACCTATGATTTTTCTGTAGGAAAACATTCGTTCAATCTGTTGGCAGGCCATTCTATCCAGGCTACCCGTTGGGACAAGAATGAGGCGTCCAAGCAGGGATTCGCTACCGATAATATTTATGAAATGGATGGAGGTACTATGAATGACCATGTGACCGGATCAGCGGAAGAGAGTTCCTTGCAGTCATTCTTCGGACGCTTGAATTATAATTACGGAGGCCGTTATCTGTTAGAGATGAATGTCCGTCACGATGGTTCGTCACGTATGCCCAAGGCACATCGTTATGCTACCTTCCCTTCATTTTCGGGTGCATGGATCATGACAAATGAGAAATTTATGGAGAATGTGAAGTTCCTCCACTCATTGAAATTGCGTGGTAGCTGGGGTAAATTGGGTAATCAGGAAATTGGTAACTATGCTTATGCGGCTACATTGGCGGCTAGTGGCAGTTACTATTTCGGTGATAGCAAACAGATTGGTATGAAGACTGCCAAGATACCTAATGAGAACATTAAATGGGAAACAACTACTATTACAGACTTTGGTTTTGATGCTGCTTTTTGGGGTGGAAAGATCAATGTCACTTTTGACTGGTATGAGAAAAATACCTCGGATATTTTGATGAAGCTCGCTATGCCGGGTATTTTCCTGGGATCTTTGGATGCTCCTTATCAGAATGCGGGAAAGGTTCGTAACCGGGGTTGGGAACTGGCTGCTAATTATTTCGATCAGAAAGGTGACTGGGCATGGCAGGCAGGTTTCTCGCTTTCAGGTGTGAAAAATGAGATTACTGATATGAAAGGGGTAGAAGACATTAAGGATAATACGATCAATCGTGAAGGTGAAGCCATCGGCTCTTATTATGGGCTGAAAGCCATCGGTATCTATCGTACCCAGGCAGATTTGGACCGTGTAAATGCGAACGGACAGAAGATTATGCAAAACAACCAGGAACCGCAATTAGGTGATATCATGTATGAAGATATAGACAATAATGGTAATATAAATGATGCTGACCGTACTATTATCGGAAATCCGTTCCCTAAAATGCAGTATTCTTTCAATCTGGGATTCTCTTATAAAGATTTTGATGTCAATACATTCTGGCAAGGCATTGCAGGTGTATATCGTTATAATTGGGATGAAACTACTATTTCCAACGGTGGAAACAAGACTAGCCGTTGGTTGGACAGATGGTCTGAAAGTAATCCGAATGGAAGCATGCCTCGTTTGGGAGGAACTATTAATAATAACTATTCTTCATTTTGGTTGACAAAAGGTGATTATTTGCGTCTGAAGAATTTGGAAATCGGATATACTTTCAGGCAAAGAGAGTTTTTGACCAAGTTGGGCGTTCAGAGTATCAGACTCTATTTGGCAGGAACTAATTTGCTTACTTTCACTTCCTTGGACGATTATGATCCTGAAAAACTGAGTACAGATTCCCGTAATGATGTACATCCCAATACAAGAACTTATTCATTTGGTGTTAACGTTAAATTTTAAAAGCAACAACTATGAAATCAATTAATAACTTTATAGGGCTGGCTCTGTTGTCAGGAGCTTTGCTGACTTCTTGCTCTGACAGCTTTTTGCAGAGGGACTCATTGACAGAATCTTCATCCAATACATTTTGGCAGACGCCGGATGATGCTTTGATGGCGTTGGCATCTTGTTATGATGCTTTGCAGAGCAATCAGCTTTATAATTCCGACCAATATTCATTGGGCCCTTTATATATGGATTGTATATCAGATAATGGCGGGCATTTTAATTGGAGTGGCTGGATGGAAGGTTATGATATGGCTATGGGAATTCATACCCCAAGTTCTTCTATCATTGGCAGTTATTGGAAAGATTGCTATGAAGTGATCAGCCGTTGTAATGTGCTGATTGCTAATATTGATAGAGTGGATATGGATGCTTCCCAAAAGGCGATTTATCAGGCTGAGGCAAAGACCATACGTGCATTGATGTATATAAACTTGACTATGACGTATCAGGATGTTCCTTTCCTGACCGCCCCTTTGACCATTGACGAGGCTGAATGTGAAAAGACGGACCGTGCGGCTATTGTGGCTCATGTTATGACTGATTTGCAGGATGCGGCTGAAGTACTTCCGCAAAACGCGTCTTCACGGGGACATATCACCAAAGGAGCTGCTCTTTCCTTACTGGGGCGTGTGGCTTTGTATAATGAAAAATGGGATGACGCGATTGCTGCTTATAAGCAGGTGCAAGGTTTGGGATACTCGCTTGATCCGAGTTATGCCAAACTGTTTACTCAAAGTGGAGAAACTTCTCCTGAAATCATTTTTGCAGTCCGTTATGAAGGACCGGGTATGAGTGAAGGTGCTGCTTTTAATGCGCATTGGAATACTCCGCTGGAAGCAATGAATGGTACTATAGATTTGGCGGATGCTTATTATTGCAAAGACGGTAAACCGACTACCGATACGAAGATAGCCGAACTGAACGGTGGGGGTGGCTTGGATGTCAGCAAGCCTAATCCTGCTCATTTTGAGAATCGTGATCCGCGTTTATATAGCACTTTGTTTGTTCCCGGTATGCTTTGGAACGGTAAAGGAGGTATAGATACTTCGGCTTCAAATCCGTATGCCAATGTATATGGCGGAGCTGTCGCTTCTCTGTCTACCGTATATGTTTATAAGTATTTTGATCCTACGGATACTTCTAACTCTTGGGATAATGGACAAGACTTTTATGTGGTGCGTTATGCCGAAGTTTTATTATCTTTAGCGGAGGCGATGGTACAGAAAGGAGGCTATGTTTATAGTGATGTAACTGCTTTGGTTAATGAAGTGCGGCAACGTGCGGATGTGAACATGCCCACCGTAGAGGAAGTGGAAGGTACTTCTCTTTCTAAAGATGAATTGTTGGAAGTCATTAAGCATGAGCGTCGTGTGGAACTGGCTTTTGAAGGTTTGCGTTTGTTTGACCTTTATCGTTGGAAGGAATTGGATAAGGCGGTAGCCAATATAGAGAATGAACGCACTATGTATGGCTTGGCTTATGAAGCACGTAAGTTCAACGGTGAGAGGGATTATGTATGGCCTTTGCCGACTGCCGAACTGGATACTAACAAGAAACTGGTTCAGCACGACTTGTGGAAGTAATGTGGAGTGCAGGTTTTCATCACAGGGTACACGGACTGTCACAAAGAAGTAGGAGGCAAATAACCTTTAAATCAAAAAACTGTGTGAATTTGCGTAATCTGTGGTGAAGCCTGGTTGTTCTGACAACTTCTGGAATAAAATTGATAACTTTTTAAAAGCGGAAGAGAAATGAGAAAAACAATGATCCTTCTTTTATTTTCCTTCCTGTTGGCAGCATGTTCTGATAGTCCAGTGTGCTATTATCTGGATGCTACCGGCGGTGATGATAATAATAGTGGGTTAGCCCCGGATGAAGCATGGAAAAGTCTGGAAAAACTACGTGGTGTGAAATTACTGCCGGGCAATAAAGTTTTGTTGAAGCGCGGTGAGGTTTTTAATGGCGAACTTGAAATCACCGGACAGGGTATACCCGAAGATCGTATTTATATAGATGCTTATGGTGATGATGAACGGAAACCTTGCATTGTGGGATATGATACTTCCTTGTATGCAGCCCGTATCTGTAATTCGGACTACATAACGATGCAGAATTTGGAAATCGTGAATACAGGCAGGCAGCCTCTGCCTTATCGTTCGGGCTTGAAGATAGAGTGTATGGATTATGGCGTATCGCAGAACATTGTTGTCAATAATGTGACTGTACGGGATGTCAATGGTTCGTTGGTAAAAGAAAAAGGCGGAGGGTGCGGTATTTATATAGTGAATGGCGGTGAAAAGAAAATTTCAACATTCAATAGGTTAACCATAGAGAACTGCCATATTTTGAGATGTACCCGTAATGCTATGATTTGGGCTGCTTATAGCGACCGGCAGAACTGGCATCCCAGCAAGCATACCGTGATACGGGGAAATTTGATAGAGGAAGTACCAGGGGATGGTATTGTACCTATCGGTTGTGACAGTACCTTGATAGAATACAATGTAATGCGTGACTGTCCTGATATGCTTCCTGACACAGAGGCGGCAGCAGGTATTTGGCCGTGGAGTTGTGATAATACTTTGGTGCAGTTTAATGAAGTAAGTGGTCATAAAGCTCCGTGGGATGCACAGGGATTTGATTCGGATTGGAATTGCCGGGGAACGGTCATTCAGTACAATTATAGTCATGATAACTATGGTGGCTTGGTATTGGTTTGCAATGACGGCACGGCCGACGCATCTTTTAATGTAGGTAACTTGGGCACTATAGTCCGTTACAATGTGAGTATAGGTGACGGAGTGCGGCCTGAACCGACTCGTGCCGGGATGTTCTCACCGGCTGTTCATCTGGCAGGTCCTGTAAAGGATAGTCGCATTACCCGTAACATTATTCATGTGAACCGTAAACCTGCGGCTGATATCGACCGTACTATGATTACTTTGGATTCATGGGGCGGATATCCGGATAGTACATTTATTAGTGGGAATATTTTTTATGCTCCCGAATCCAGCAGATTCCAGTTGACAGAATCTACACATAATTTCTTTGAAGGCAATTATTACCTTGGCCGGTTCGAGAAATTACCTGAAGATGGTAAAGCCTGCCAATCAGCTGAAATTTATCAGAAGGAAGTACTGGCAAAGGATGAAAACGGTTATCAGGGCTTGGCTTTGTTGATGGATACGGTGGAAGTGACCGGAGTAAAAGGAGTTTTTGTCAATAAGGAAGCCATTGAGAATTTCTTTAGCCGGTTAGAGAAATAAGTAAATAATAGCTGTAATTTAATGAGGGGAGCAAAACTAAAATGACCTGATCATATAGTTCGATAGGTTGTTTTAGTTTTGACACCTCCCCTTTTTTATTTATGGTTCATTCTTTCTTCTTTAGATCCATTTCTCCGGAGAAAGAAATAGATTGTCTGTTTGTGGGGGTGACCTGTATGTTACTGCTGCCATTGGGATAAATGGTGATATTGTAAAGGTAATTGTCTTCCTCGTTCCGTACTTCTAGTGTGATTTTAGCATTTCCCTTTTTGCTATATGTTGAAGTATATTCTGATAAAGGAGCACTAAAATTTAATCCTTTTCCACCTCCGTAAGGAACGTTATACGCCACTCCGAAATAAGGCAGATAGGAATATACCGAATCGTTTCTTATTTCTAAAGAATAATCGGAAGTCAGGTGTTTGCTGCCTCCTTTCATAGGCATTACCCGGTCCACATTGATTTTGTATGCCTTTGCGTCAACAGCCTCGCGTACTGCTTGTTCTCTTTGTTGTTTCTTCTCTTTCTTGTTCTGAGCCGTTATAGGTATCATACTGCCTGATAGAAGGAGACTTGCCAAAAGGAATAATTTATTTGCTTTCATATCTCTCTGTAGGTTTAGTGAATCTGTCTTTGCCAAAGATAGCCAAAAAGAATACTCATTGTTCTGAAAAAAACATAAGATAATCAAACTGTCAATGAGTTAAGTACGCGATTTATCTTTTGAGTCCCGATAATAAAAAAGATGATTTGTCCCCATGCGGAGTCAAATCATCTTTAAAATCTCCCCATTAGGGGAAGACTATAAAATATTATTTGGGTAGATTAAAAGCCACACTCATTTCTTTCATCTGTTCCTGACTCATACCGTCCGGCTCAAATCCCATATTCTTGGCAGCGATGTAAATCAATGCGGATTTATTTAAAACATCGATTTGGTCGAATGCGGCCATTACGTCACGGTCAACGGCAAAAATGCCGTGTTTTTCCCACATAACGACATCATAATCGGCTAGTTCCTTGATGGTTGCATCGGCTAATTCTACAGAACTAGGCAATTGATAAGGAATCATGCCCAGGCCACGCGGACAGAATGCTTTTGTTTCAGGAATCATACTCCATAACAGGTTGGTTGCCACATCTTTTTCCATGAACTTTTTGTTGTGAGACAGGGCAATCAGTTCGATGGGGTGTGTATGCACGGATGCTTTGTAAGGAGAACCTATGCTGATGAGGTAATTGTGTACGCTCAGGTGGGAGGGAACTTCCGAAGTAGGTTGAACCGGTTTGTCGGCAATGATGACATAGCTGGCACAGTCATCCAAAATACGGATGACAGAACCGTTGTCCATAGGCCAACGCGCCAAATCCCGCATACGCATATTGGTTCCTTTGCAATAAAAATAACAGCCTTTCAAGTGAGGCAGTGTTACACCGATTTGTTTTACTTCGCTGATAGCGGGCATCTGACGGATTTCATCGTCTACATATTCGGTGATATTGACGGTGATATTACCTCCGTTACGTTCGGCCCATCCTTTTTGCCACAAATATCCGGCTACTTCGGCTACTTTATTCACCTCTTTGGCCAATTCAGGGCGATTGTCTAAGATTGATTTCATATCTTTTTTATTTGATTGTTCATAGGATATTGTTATTCATCTTTTTCATTCTGAATAACAGTATGCTACAAATATAGTAATTCTTTTAAAATAAATTAGGAAATACGAGAGAAAAGATAAGAACTACCAGTCCGGTTATCAGAACAGTGATAGTCCGGGTAGATACGCCTTTCCATTCTTTTAATAAAATACCCCATACGTTACTGAAAGTAACATTCAAAGCCATCAATATACACCATGAGAAAGCTAGCAGTACAGGACTTCCGGTCAGGAAACTTTTACCCATTTCCAAACCGAAGAATTGCATATACCACAGTACTCCTGCCAAAGCACAGAATATCAAGTTATTTCCCC
>OGOQ01001518.1_pt1 | contig 17329 bp, 18 predicted proteins | sample 1552691 | NCBI WGS metagenome assembly OGOQ01 (sample SAMEA2580209, study PRJEB22360) | human gut metagenome | biome: human gut; feature: human-associated habitat; material: faeces | place: Denmark | collected 2008/2010
GCCTGGTAGCCCCTTTAGCCGCTAAATATGGCGTTGATATGCGTCGCGTGCTTACTGGGTTCAAGTATATTGGCGGCGTAATCGCCGATCTTGAGCAGCAGGACGAAAAAGAACGTTTCGTTTTCGGGTTAGAAGAAAGCTATGGCTATCTTGCTGGCACTCATGCACGTGATAAAGATGCCGTGGTTGCCTCTATGCTTATTTGCCAAATGGCACGTTATTACCGTACGTTGGGCAAGAACCTCTACCAGGCAATGCAGGATATCTATCGCGAGTTTGGCTTCCACCACAACCGAACCGTTTCTTATGCATTCGAGGGTTCTGCTGGTGCCGAGACCATGGCTTCTATCATGACCGGTTTCCGAAGCCAGCCACTTTCTGAAATTGCAGGGTATAAGGTTGAGCAGTTCCTCGATTACCAACAAGGTGTTGGCGGTTTGCCTTCTGCAAATGTGCTCGAATTTGATCTTGAAAAGGGCAACAAAGTTATCGTCCGCCCCAGCGGCACTGAGCCTAAAGTGAAGGTGTATTTGTTCACTGTTGGAGAAAGTGCATCTGAGGCGGAATGTCTTGCCGACGTTTTGTCTAGTGCAATGGCCGTTTTCATGAAATAGGGCTTGTGATGGCGAAGGAAAAAGAAACATACTCGCTGATTTCTGTTGATGTTGCATCTGAAGAAGAGGTTGTACGCGTTGATGCCCATGGCGTGCATCGAGGCATCTCTTCCGATCCCCAGGATGCTCCTTCCCAGCTAGATGGAAAGCCGCGGCGGAGTGATTTGGCGTCTTCTTCCGAGGAAGGGTTTTCTTCGCTGAATGCTGTTGGCTCGGGTGAATCCGTTTCGTCCGATGGGGCTCTAAAGGAACCCGCTGAAACCGACAGCTATGACGGCCGCGATGATCTGGAAGGCCCTGTTCCCATGGCTGGGATGCAGCGCATTATCTTTGCGGTAGTGGTTGTGTGTTTGGTTGCCTTCATTGTTTATTTTGCTGTTATGCATGGTTAACCCCAAGGAGGACTGGTGTTTGCAACCGATGAAACTCTCAAGGCCAAGAAGGGGATAGCTTGGCTAATTGCCTTGGCTGCGCTCATGGCCTTGATCGCAATTGGTTTGGCTGTTGCGTTTGCTTTCAATTCTGCCTCGGAGCTACATAGCTTTGCGGCACAGGACGATAAAGAGGCTATAGAGGCGGCTTCAAGCAACAAGCCAACGGTCACCAACGCAACGACGCAGGTAATCAATTTAGTTGGCCTTATGGGTCTTTCAGCTGAAGATGCGGTTCAAAAAATAGGGCATGGCGCCGCAGTGCAGGATGAAGCCCCCATGAGTTCTGTAGGCTTCACGAGCGAAGAGACTGTTGTGCTTACCGACGAAAAGGGAGACGCTCTTTCTGGTACGCCTACCGTTACTTTGGGTTTTGATGGCAATGGGACGGTTGCTGCGGCATCGTATAGCGCCCCTACTTCATTGCTGGGATATGGCAATCTCTCTTTTTCCGATGCTGTTGAAGAATTTCATATCGTGGAAAACCTGCTTGGCAAGGTAGGGCTTTCGGGGGTGGAAGAGGGGAGCGTGACGCTGCCCGACCGCAAGGAATACTCATCGTATGGGCCTGATCGTAAAACGCTTACCAGTGAAACATACACCTTTAGCGGTTCCGCGCAGTCGGGAGATTTACCCTACTCTTGGACGGTAACGCTTACCTACGATTACGATGAGGCGAATTCCACTGGCAATTTGGCGAATACCGTCAAGAAGGTTGCCGTTTCTATTATGCGCGAATAGCATTACCTAAAGAATCTTTCTGTTTCTTAGTTGACGATTCCAGCCACAAGCTTTTTGCTGTGGCTGGTTTTGTTGTAGGGGTAATTGTTGACCCGCCGATGTCTCTCGGCGGCATTAATTGGCTATTTAATGCCGATATTAGCTGCCAGCTAATGAAATGCAATTCCAAGACTTTTATTGTTTTCGCAGTTAATCAAGCGCTTTGTGTAAGGCGCAAGAACCTGCGAAAGGAATGTGTATGAATAATCAAAATTGGAATCCGCAGCATCCTCAACCTGCTCAGCAGATGCCGCCAATTCCTCAATCGAAATCCGGGATGGCTATTGCCGGTTTCGTTCTTGGCATCATTGCACTGCTCACTTCGTTTTTACCAATCATTAACAACTTCTCATTTTTTCTTGCAATTCTTGGCATGATTTTCGGAATTGTTGGCATGGTTGGCATCATGAAAGGCAAGAAAAGCGGCAAGGGTCTTGCGATCGCCGCTATCGTGATTTGCGTTGTGTCGGGTGTGGTGGTGCTTGGAACGCAGAGTATGTACAGTGGCGCATTGGACAGTGCAACCTCTTCTGCAACTACCACTTCAACAAGTGCTTCTTCCGTTACAAACACCGAGTCGACGTCGGCGTCTGACTCTGCTTCCGGAACATCTTCAGCTGCAGATTCTTCGGTGTCTGCCGAATATCGCAATGCTCTTGCGAAGGCTCAGCAATATAGCGATATGATGCACATGTCGAAGCAGGGCATCTATGATCAGCTAACTTCCGAATATGGCGAGAAATTCCCAGCTGATGCCGCTCAGTATGCTATCGACAACGTTGAAGCTGACTGGAATGCGAATGCGCTTGAAAAGGCAAAGCTGTATCAGGATCAGGGCAGCATGTCCAAATCTGCTATTCATGATCAGCTCACCTCTCAGTACGGTGAGCAGTTCACGGAAAGCGAAGCCGATTACGCTATTGCCAATCTGTGATGAGGGGCTCTTTTAGGTATCCCTGTGTTCCGCAAACTTCTTTGGCTGTCGCTAAAATGGTTAGGGGAAAACGGAAGCACTGCGTAAGGAGGAAGTGTCGCGTGAGGGAACCATTAACCGAGGAGCTGCTGAACGAGCTGCTTTCCTCTCCCGATCCCAATAGTTTCTTCTTGAGCGCAAATCCATCAAGGCGGTCGTTGGCTGAATACCTACAGCAGCTTCTTGATGAAAAAGGACTCGAGCGTTCGAAAGTTGTTCGCGAAGCTGGCTTGAACGATACGTTCGGTTATCAAATTTTCAAGGGAACACGGAAGGCTTCTCGAGACAAAGTGCTTCAGCTGGCTTTTGCCATGCAACTAGGTCTTCGGGAGACCGACCGCCTTCTGCAGGCAGCAGGAGCAAATGAGCTTTATTGCAAAAATCGACGCGATGCCATTATTATCTTCGCAGTACAGAAGGGCTATACCCTTCAAAAGGTCAACGAAGAACTGTATCGTTTCGGGGAAGAAACCATCTGCTAAATGCCTCTCAGCGCTGAAATAGTTGAAAGCGATTCGAAGAAAGAACGTGAGTGCTCTAGCGGCCCTGTACCCCAAAAGAGGGAGCAGGGCCGCGTTTGCTCGTATTGTTGCGCGCATGAAGCTGATGAGCTGTCAGCATTTTTGTTACTAATTGAATCTGACAACCATTATCGCGTTGACGAGGTTATGAAGAGGTCGGCATCTGAAGTGACGGAAAAGGTGACCTTCGTTGCCGATAATTATGTTGAGCGAGGTCCTTTCATACGAAAATATCTCAAGTTCGGTCCAGGAGTTGGCTCTGCCTATGCCGTCATTCACCAAGCTCAAGAACAGGGTACATATCTTTCTCATTTGCCTCGAATATATGCAGTCTACCTACTGAAAGACGAACTTGTAGTGGTCATGGAGTATCTGCGGGGTGAAACATTGCAGGATGCTGTGCTTCGTTGTGGTCCCTCGTTTCAGTTGGCACAAGAAACATTCCCCCAGGTGTGTGAAGCCGTTCGTGAACTTCATGAATCCTTTAACCCTCCCTTGATCCATCGTGATCTGAAGCCAGCGAATATCGTTCTTTCAAATGGCAGGGTCTTCCTAATCGATTTCGGAATTGCCCGAGTGTACCGTAGCGGCAGTGCATCCGACACTTCCCATCTGGGTACGCGCGCTTATGCTCCTCCCGAGCAATACGGTTTCGGGCAAACCGACACACGAAGCGATGTATATGCTTTAGGCATGGTCCTGTACTATTGCTTGACTGGACGTACCGCTGAAGTGGCTGATCGGGAGTCTGCTTTTACTCACCCGTTGGTGCCCGAGGAGTATCGTTCGATTATTGAGCGTGCTTGCGCTTTTGATCCCCACAATCGTTATGGCTCGGTTGAAGACCTGCAGCGTGCATTTGCTCTTGCTGCTGATAAGTATGTGCGTGATTTTGACAATATCCCTGAGGAAGCTGAGAGCAAAGCGGGTAGGTTTAGGCCTGGTTGTCGTTGTGGGAAGAACGTGGTTCCGGGGAGGAGTGCTCTTTCCTCGCTCGCACGGAGAATACCCATTCCCTTAGGCTTAGCCTGGAATGCGCTTCTCTGTATAACCTGGCTTTTCGTAGTTGCCGCAAGCGTAGGTAATTGTTTCTGGCCAAGTCCTGGTATTCCTGAAAGTGGATATCCGTTGTGGTTCCGTATGGTTGAATACTTCGTTTTTTTAACTCCGGCATCAGCCTGTGTTGCCTATGAACTTTCTGATAGGCGCTTGTTATGGCGAAAATATCCCGCGCTACGTCGTTTGCCTTTATATACGGAATTGCCGATAGTGGGGATTGCCGTTCCGTTTCTCTTGGCAGTTGTTATGACTTTGCTGTCTGGGATTGCGGGGGTATGATTGCATTTGTTAAGCAGTAGCGAAAAAAATATTTCTCGAATAACGTCTTTTTCGTTTACTTGCAGTGAAAACATGGTATTCTACTAAAGCTGATTTCAAGAGAAGCCAATTGCTTCCACCTGGTTTGGCGCCGCAAGGTTGCTGATGGGTCATATGAATATAATCTGCTAAGCAAGAATTCGTGTGGCCTGCAATCGTGTGATCGCAGGTTTTTCTTTTTTCAGCATATAACATGGTTCGTGCATGGTAGCACCGAAACAGAGAAAGAAGGAGGTGGGCACCATAGCAGCTCAAGAACCAAGGCTCAATGAGGCTATCAGGGTTAAGGAATGTCGCCTGATTGGCTATGATGGGTCGCAGTTGGGGATCTATCCTATCGAGCAAGCCCAGCGCATCGCCGATGATGAGGGCTATGACTTGGTTGAGATCGCACCTCAGGCGAAGCCGCCAGTATGTCGCATCATGGACTACGGTAAGTTCAAGTACGACCAGGCTATCAAGGCCAAGCAGGCGCGTAAGAACCAGAGCAAGATCGAAACCAAGGAAATGAAGTTCCGTCCCAAGATCGATGTGGGCGACTACACCACCAAAAAGAAGCATGTAATTCGCTTCTTGGAGGCAGGTTCCAAGGTTAAGATCACCATCATGTTCCGTGGTCGCGAAATGTCACACCCTGAACAGGGTTTGAGCATTCTGGAGCGCCTGGCGGACGATCTTAAGGATGTAGCGGTCATCGAAAACCAGCCCAAGATGGAAGGCCGCAACATGCATATGCTAATTGCTCCGTTGCCTACGACGGTGAAGAAAAAGAAGGACGAACAAGGGAAGGACAACTAATGCCCAAGATGAAGACTCATTCCGGCACCGCTAAACGCTTCCGCGTAACCGGCTCCGGTAAGATCATGCGCGCTAAGGCTTATAAGTCTCACATCATGACCAAGAAGAGCCAGAAGCGTAAGCGTAATTTCCGTCACGAAACCGAGGTAGCTACTGCAGATCAGAAGGTAGTAGCTCGTAACCTTGGTCTTCGCTAATCGATATAAGTAATAGGAGGAAACAAGTATGCCTCGTGTAAAGCGTGCTGTATCCGCTCATAAGAAGCGCCGTACCGTTCTGAACCGTGCAAAGGGTTACTACGGTGCAAAGTCCCGTTCCTATCGTGCTGCTAAGGAACAGGTTCAGCATTCGCTGCAGTACCAGTACCGCGATCGTCGCAATAAGAAGCGCGAAGTTCGTCGTCTGTGGATCACCCGTATCAACGCTGCTGCTCGTATCAATGGTCTTTCTTATTCTGTTTTCATGAACGGTCTTAAGAAGGCTGGCGTTGAGCTCGACCGCAAGGTGCTCTCCGACATGGCTATCAACGATCCTGAAGCATTTGCTTCTCTTGTTGAGGTTGCTAAGAAGGCTCTGTAATGCCAAAGCCCGTCATATGGCGGGCTTTCTTTTTTGCCCCGCTAAATAGCGGGGCTTTTTTATTATCTGGCTGACTTAAATGTGGTCGGCGGTTCTTCACGGATGATCTTGAGGATGTTACAGTTCAGCTTACGGGAGCTTCGATGAAGGAAGGGACTCGCCTTGAACTCGCTTGCGAATCCGCCCACCAAAGTATCCGAAGATGGGTCTAACATCCGTGAGCCAATGACTTGCCGTCATTGGCTGATCATTGCTGCAGGAGTGCTTATTGCTTTTGGCCCTTGTGCTTTGGTTTATAACGTCTGGTCTATCTTCGTTGTTCCTGTTTCGTCTTCACTCGGTGTGGCCTCAAGTCAATTTACTTTCTTTATTACCTTGGTCTACCTTGTTGGCGGCATTGCTGCTCCGTTCGCGGGCAACCTTCTTCAGAAGCACGATCTTCGGATTGTCCTTTCTGCATCGGTCGTAATGGTTGCATTGGGCCTGTTTCTATGTTCGTTTTGGGATCGTATTTACTTGTTCTATGTATCGGGCGTTCTAGTCGGCTTTGGAATCGTGTCTTTGATGTTCCTTGCCATTCCCACTCTTATCAATCGGTGGTTTTCGGAACGTGCGGGCCTTTTTATGGGAATATGTTTCGCCATGTCCGGGGTTGGTGGTGCGGTTTGGAGCATGGTGGGTGGCCTGATTATCGATGCCTTATCTTGGCGTGTTGCTTATCAGGTATTTTCTGCTTTAGTTCTTGTTATTGGTTTGTTTGCAACGCTTGTTTGCGTACGCAGTTACCCTGATGAAGTTGGATTACGCCCATTTGGAGCAAGGCTTTCGAGCGGGGATGCTTCTTCTGTCCATGATGGGGAACGGCCAAGGGTATGCGGCGTTTCTGCGTTGGTTATGTTCCGCTCGCCCGTGTTCTACTTGTTGATTTTATCTATGGGCATATTTAATTCACTTACAGTGACGGTGAACTTGTATGCCACGTACATCCATCATCTTGGGGCATTGGGATTGGCGGGCATTACGCCAGAAGGAACCGTGATGATGGCATCCGTTACCGCATCTTGCTTAATGGCCGTTTCTGCTGGTAGCAAGGTTTTGCTCGGAGCAATATCCGACAAGAGCATGATAGGTGCGCTTGCTATTGCCTTTGTGGGCGGTGCGGTCAGTATATGTTGCATGTGGTTTGGGTCGTCTTCGCCTGAAATCATTATGTTCGGCGGTGCCCTTGGCGGTATTCTTTATGCCGCTATTGATGCATTGGCTCCTTCTATTACCCGGCAGATCGTAGGTCCTAGGGATTACACCATTATCTACTCGCGTGTGGCAATTGTTGTTAACCTTGCTGGTGCTGCGGCAGCAACGGTGTTTGCTGCGGTTGCTGAGGCAAGCTGGGAGGCTGAATGGGCGATGTCGTTGCTCTTGGTTGCTGTTGCTTTTGTGAGCTGTGTTGCGGCAGTTCGCCTTGGAAGGAATCTGGAGCAAACGATTGAGTAGTAAGTGCTTGCTCGTGTTGCTAGCGGTTTTGCGAGATCGCTATGCATTGCTGTCAAGGTGGCTGCTGCTATCCTTAGGCTGGTTGGATAGGTTGAATTTGGATACTCGCCATTTAGCCAATGGAGTGTATTGGCCTGCTGCTTTATTGCTGCGGTAAATAATAGTTAGCAGTGGGCTTATCGCCAAGGGTCCTTTTCGAACTCTGCTGCTTTTAACGTGCCATCGTGGTAATCCGAGTAGGGGTCGTACAGATCATCGTCTTCGTTGGCTGCGCGAATTACGCTGTTTGGCAAATCTGGGGCAGAGTTGGCGTCACTCCTCAGCGCTGTTGCTCGAGCGCTGGTTTTGCTATCAGCCACTTTGTTCTTTTGGGCGCCTTTTGCTTGGGGAAGGGGCGTGAAAGTGGGGCGCAAAGTGTAGCGCTTAGCGCTGGTTTCGCTATCATTGAATGTCACGGAATTATTCCCCTTTGCGCTCGGGATGTTTAACAAGCTTCGTCACTGCTTTGCAGCAGCAAAGCGCTATGTGGCTATGGGGAATTATACGATTGCGGCGCTCTGTTTGCGAAGCGCTCCCTTTAAGAAAGGAGACCCATGAAGGTCGAGCAGATCAAGGACAATGGCGAAGAGGTGCGTCTGCTCGTCTTCGCTTCGGCGGCTGAAATGAGTAAGGCTTTCACTGATGGCTTGGATGCGTTTGTCGTTCAGTATCAGATGGATCAGCTTGAAGGCGAATCTTCATTGGGGAAGATCAACAATGCTTTGGGTGAAGAAGACGGGAAAGCTGCAGTTTACAACGCGGTAATCAACTATCTGGTTCCCTTTGCATTGGAAAAGCAGGGAACTATGCCGGTATCGACATACGGCATTGAATCCGATGAAACCCCCGAACCCGATAAGATGTTCTCGTTCGATATGACGGTTCTGGTCAAGCCTGAATTTGAGCTTTCCAGCTACAAGCCTGTGAAGGTCGAGATCGAACCTAAGCCTGAGGTTAACGAGGCGGATATCGACGAGCAAATCAGCATGCTGGTTCGTCAATTCTCTGCTGCTCAGCAGGGTGTTCAACCTGATGATGCTTCGCTTCAGATTCCTGAGGTCACCGATGAATGGGTTGCTGACAATATGAGCCCCATGGGAATTGCAACGGTAGCTGAGCTGCGCGATCGTTTCCGCGCAACTTCTGAAGAAGAGCTCGAGAATCGCTATGCGCAGGCGAAGATGGCTGCGGCTATGGACGAATACGCTAAGCGTTTCGAGGGTGAAATCTCTGAGAAGATGATTGAGGTCATGACACAGGAGCTTTATGAGACGTTCTTGGCCCAGCTTTCGCAGGAGGGCATTTCGTTGGATGCCTTCTTTGCTCAGCAGCATCTGACCGAAGAAGAGGTGCGTGCCAATTTGGCAACACAGGCAAAGATGCAATTGCTCCAGGGCTTTATCCTTGATGCGATATTCCGCCATGAGGCATTAAAGCTCGAGCCGAGCGATATGATTGCCGCTATGCGCAATATCGCCCCTGGTCGCGAAGAGGAAACTTTCGAGGCAATGCAGAAATCAGGCCGTAGTACCCTTCTTAAGGAGGGTGCTTCTCGTATGAAAGCAGCTGGTTGGATTATGGCTAACACGGAATTCGTTGTTGCTGAATAGCGCCCACGCGTCTTTCTCAGATACCAAACACAAATAGAGCTCCCCTCTTGTTGCGAGAGGGGAGCTCTATGCTTTTGTTCGCGATTGCGGAGGAAGGCATACGGTTATTCGCTTATGCCCGTACGTGCTGAATCGGATTATCGTTCGGGGCTGATCCAGCTTGCTTTGAACAGGATATCTATATCAACATCGGTTTTGATCCCGTTGACTTTACCAGTATGGGTATATTGCCACATCACAAAATCGTGATAGTCGCTGGTGGGGTGTGTATCGGTGTATTCGGCATACCAAACTGCAGCATTAATTTGGTCGATATTGAGGCGAGAAAGGTCGTACTGGTTGCCATACACCATAGGCGTGTAGCCAGCTTGTTCGATACGTTTGCAGAAGGTTTGGGCATTTTTGGTAAGCTGATCCGCGGAAAGATTGTTTGCGCGACCGGATGAATCGGTAACGGGTTCCTGATCGTACACTACTGGGTACGTTACGCCAGCACCATTAATAAGGTTCAGTACGTACTCCGCTTCTTCCAACGCCTCCTGTTCGCTAGTGGCTTGCGAGAAGAAATACACACCATAGGGGAGTCCCACGCGGGTGGCACCCTCGACGTTCTCGTAATAGTTTTTGTCTGTGTAAAGTTGCCCTTCGGTTGAGCCACGCCTGCCGCATCGTAGCATGGCGAAATCGATGCCATCACTTTTCACAGCCTGCCAATCAATGGATCCCTGAAGATCTGATACGTCGATGCCTGTGGTGGAAACCGCGTTACCGTCTTCGTAATAGATCATGCGGCTGTTTTCTAGTTTAAGGTTGCTCCAGTCATATTTTGTTTGGTTAGAACAGCTCATGGCAACTGAGGCAAACAGCGCCACTATCGCAATGATGATGGCAACGATGACAATGGGAAGCTTGCTGCCTGATGATCTCTTGGAGTGATTTGAGGGGGCGGATTGTTTCCGCGATGTCGAAGTAATCATGTTCCCATCGTAGCAAGCACCAGTAATGGGGTCTCGTTGACGCGCCTATTTCCATCAGAGACGCTCAATTTGAGCGAAGCTGGCTTTTCAGCTTACGGTCTATCTTCATCCCTTTAAAGCGGGAATTGGCCTCTAGAAATTCGCGATGCGATTCGCTTTTTACCGCCTGACGCCTTGTGTGCCCACTTGGGTTAGGTAAAAGGCCGAATCGATTCGATTCTATCTCCATGAGTTTATGGAGCGATGGTGCCCTTATGGGTGTCTGAAACTGGTATACGGTAAAATGAAGCAGTTTATTGATTTATTCCTCTTCGTTAGGAGTTCCTATATGTGCGGAATCGTTGGTTACACGGGCACCCTCCAGGCAAAAGGTGTTCTACTTGAGGGCTTAAAGCGCCTTGAGTACCGTGGGTACGACTCGGCGGGTATTGCCGTCGAGGACGGCCGGGGAATCAATGTGGTTAAGCGTTTGGGCAAGGTTTCCGGCCTCGCTGATGCCATCCAGGACGATATGTGTCAGGGAACGTGCGGCATTGGTCATACGCGTTGGGCGACGCATGGTGCTCCCAGCGAGCGTAACGCCCATCCGCACACGGACTGCACCAATAAGATTGCCGTTGTTCACAACGGCATTATTGAGAACTTTGCTGAATTGCGCGAAGAACTGATCGCGAAGGGCCACACGTTCACTTCCGATACCGACACGGAGTGCATTGCTCATTTGGTGGAGGAAAACTACCGCGGTGATCTGTTCGAGGCAGTTCGCGTGGTGTCAAACTCGCTTTCCGGCGCCTATGGTTTGGCGGTAATGCACCACGATCATCCTGGCGAAATCGTGGTAACTCGCAAAGATTCTCCTATTGTGTTGGGCGTTGGCGAAAACGGTAGCTACCTGGGCTCTGATATCATTGCGCTCATCGATGCAACTCGTGATGTGGTTATCCTTGAAGACAATCAGCTTGCTGTTATGCATTCTGATCATATTGATTACTTTGATGCTGATGGTAATCCGGTAACCCCTGAAATCACTCATGTTGATTGGGATATCGATGTTGCGGAAAAGGGCGGCTATCCTGATTTCATGTTGAAAGAAATTCACGAGCAGCCCCGTGTTGTTCGTGATACTCTCGCGGGACGTATGTCCGGTCATGAGATTTCCATTGACGAGCTCACGCTTACCCGTCAAGAACTTAATTTCATCGATCGCGTGTATCTTATTGGCTGCGGCACTTCCTATCATGCGGGTCTTATTGCCAAAAACCTTATAGAGGGCTGGGCTCGCATTCCTACCGAAGTGGAAGTTGCCAGCGAATTCCGTTACCGTAATCCCATTATTACGCCCACTACCTTGGTGGTTGCCGTTTCTCAGTCTGGTGAAACGGCAGATACGCTCGCTGCTATTCGCGATGCGCGTATCAAGGGCGCCAAAGTGTTTGGTATCACTAACGTAATCGGTTCCCCAGTTGCTCGTGAGTCGGATGGCGTAATCTACACCAAGGCAAACAAAGAGGTTGCGGTTGCTTCAACGAAGTCGTTCATCGGTCAGGTGGTGAGCCTTACGCTTTTGGCCCTTCTTTTGGGTCGATCGAAGGGCAAGCTCACCTTGAACCAGACGCGCATGCTCTTCACTGAGCTTGCTGACACTGCCGACCAGATCGAGGAAATCCTGCAAGACACTTCTGCTATTGAAGATGCGGTGCACTTCTTCGACGGTCGCCAGTCAACTCTTTATATTGGCCGTGGCTTGGGTGAGGCAACATGCTATGAGGGTGCGTTGAAGCTGAAGGAAATCAGCTACATTCATGCTGAGGCATATGCCGCTGGCGAAATGAAACATGGCCCTATTGCCCTGCTTGATGAAGGGTTCCCGATTGTTGCAGTCGCAACGCAGAGCGCTACCTACGACAAAACGGTTTCCAACCTTGAAGAGTCGAAGTCACGCGGAGCAAAGATTATTGCCATTGCCACCGAAGGCGATGAGGCCATCAAGAAGGTCGCCGATCATGTTATCTACATCCCAAAGGTTCGTGATGCCTTCATGCCCATTACTGCAAGTGTTCCATTGCAGCTTCTGGCTCGCGCGGTGGCGGTTGCTCGTGGCTGTGACGTCGATCAGCCTCGTAACCTGGCAAAATCGGTAACGGTTGAATAGGTATGCTCATGTCTGATCCTTCGATGGGAAATCGAGACATGATTGAAGACGGCACTGCTCATAAGGGCGGTGCCGTTTCTTCTGCCGCTCTCAATGAAACGTCGGCGACTTCCGCTATGCGTGAAGCTACTCAAGATGCGCAGAAAGCGGGCATTCTACCCGAATCGGTATCGATGGGCGTAGACATTGTTGAGGTTGCACGTATGCGTGCAATCATGAAGCGCTCGCCCGCATTCATTGAACGCTCGTTTTCGTGCGAAGAACGAGCCTACTGTGATGCAACAGCTTCACCTGAGTTTCATTATGCTACGCGCTTTGCTGCAAAAGAGGCTGTGGTTAAGGCCTTAGGCACGGGTTTTAGGCACGGTATCAGGCCTAATGATATTGAGGTGTACCTCAATGCCAAAGGCAAGCCTCGCGTTCGGCTCCATAGAGCCGCTGCGAAGATCGCCGCTCATTTAGGCATTGAGGAGATTCCGCTTTCGCTCTCATATACCCACAACGAAGCGGTTGCTTGTGCACTTGCCTTGACTGAGGATTCTCGTACGAAGGCAAAGGCGCGTGTTACTACATCAGCTCAAGATTTGTCGCGTCAATTCAAAGAGGCTCGTTCCCTTTTGGATGATCTGCCGGCTGCTGATGGGAAAGAAGGTGCGTAAACCCATGGATAGCAAGACGGATTATGCGTCGCTTGTGCCTATTCCCCCTGCTGATGCCCATAAATATTCTCGAGGTAAAGCGATAGTTGTCGCTGGCTCTGCCGCTTATCCGGGTGCTGCATGCCTGTCGTCTTGCGCGACGCAGCTTGCTGGTGCGGGTTATACGCAGGTTTTCACAGCAAAAAGCAACATGGCGCTGGTCCAGGCGTTTCGCCCTTCACTGGTGGTTGGCTCTTTCGGCTCATTGGATGTTGCCTCTGCTCTTCCTGCGCAGCATCCTGGCGCCTTTGTGGTTGGGCCGGGGTTTGATTCCTCGGATGCTGATGCTGAAAGTGTGGCTCGCCGTGTTCTGAAGCAGGCCTCGGCACCGGTGCTGGTTGATGGCGGTGCTCTCGCTTTCATGCCCTCGCTGAAAATGCGCAAAGTGTTGCGTCGTCGCAATGAACAGGGGAGTGTAACCGTCCTAACTCCGCACAAGGGTGAAGCAGCGCGTCTCGGTGCTCCTTTTGGACTGAACTTAGATAATATGCTGCAAGAAGAAGCAGCCTATTCTCTTGCATTGGCTTATGGTGCCGTCGTTGTTCTCAAAGGACCCGATACGGTAATCGCTTCGGTAGAGCATAGCTGCAGGGTAACGAATGGTTCCGCTGCGCTTGCAAAAGCTGGTACGGGTGATGTCCTTGCTGGGGTAATTGGTGGTTTGCTTGCTCAGGGTATGAGTGCTTTCGATGCTGCCCATCTGGGGGTATATATACATGCAGAAGCAGGTAATATTGCGGCCGAGCGCAAAGGCGTTGTTAGCACCTGCGCCGAAGACGTGCTTGATGCTGTGCCTGAGGCCTTTATGCGTATAGGCAAATAGAACAAGATAAGCTCTATTGCTGCTGTCTTGGTGTGATGCATCTGATGCTGGCTTTTGCTTTGTTGAGTTACTGCTAGGTCTATGTCGCGTTAGCTGATTGGCTTGCAGTGCATCAACGTTGAGGGAAACGAGAGGATTGCTTTCATGTCTAACGAACAGGGTTCCGTGCCCGAAGAAACACTGGCAGAGCGTGTTTTACGTCTGCGTCGCGAAATCGAATATCACACACATCGTTATTATGTCCTCGATGACCCCGAAATATCAGATGCTGCGTTCGACTCCCTTATGCGCGAGCTTCGTGACCTGGAGAATGATTATCCTTCATTGCAAGACCCTTCGTCTCCAACCCAGCGCGTTGGTGGAGCTGTAGGCAATCAATTTTCCCCTGTAGTTCACGAACAGCGCATGTATTCTCTCGACAACGCTATGGATTTGGACGAGCTTGATGCATGGATGGATCGAACCGAAGAAGCCTTGGGTGCGCTTCCTCCTTTGGTCTGCGAACTCAAGATAGATGGTTCTTCGCTGGCGCTTACCTACGAAGACGGTAAGCTGGTTCGTGCTGCCACTCGTGGTGATGGCACCACGGGCGAAGACGTTACGGTTAATGTACGTACGGTTAACGACATTCCTTTGCGTCTGTGGGATGAAGGTGCTGGGGATGTTGTCGAAGGCGTTTCCTCGGTTGAGGTCCGTGGCGAAATATACATGTCGAAGGCAAGCTTTGAGGCACTCAACGAGCAGGCTGAGGCAGTGGGGAATCGCACGTTCGCCAATCCCCGTAATGCCGCCGCTGGATCCCTTCGACAGAAAGATCCCTCTGTTACGCGTGAGCGTGAGTTGTCAACTTTCATGTATGCGATTGCGCGCGATCAGTCCATCAAAGCTTCAGGGCAGTGGGAGTTGCTGCAGTGGCTCCGTAGTGGCGGCTTTCACGTAAACCCCGATGTTAAGCGCTGCGTCACGCGCGAGGAGGTGCGAAGGTTCTGCCGCGATTGCCTGGAGAAGCGTGCCGATCTGCCCTATGAAATCGACGGTGTGGTTGTGAAGGTGGATTCTTTTGCCTTGCAACATGAGCTTGGCTTCACAGCGCGCGCTCCTCGCTGGGCCATTGCTTACAAATTCCCTCCAGAAGAAAAAACCACTATCTTGCGTGATATCACTATTCAGGTTGGGCGAACAGGCGCGTGCACGCCTGTTGCCGAGCTTGATCCGGTTCTGGTTGCTGGCTCTACGGTTGCTCGAGCTACCCTCCATAACGAAGACGAGGTTTTGCGTAAGGATGTGCGTATTGGCGATACCGTTATCGTCCGAAAAGCCGGCGATGTTATTCCTGAGGTTCTGGGCCCTATCCTTTCGTTGCGCCCTGGGGATTCTCAACCTTGGGTTATGCCGAAGGCTTGCCCCAGTTGTGGCTCTCCTATTGTTCGGGAGAAGGGTGAAGCGGCTTATCGATGCGTATCTATCGACTGTCCGGCTCAGGCTCATGAGCGATTAACTCATTGGGCAAGTCGAGGTGCGCTCGATATTGAAGGTATGGGCAATGAGATCGTTGCTCGTCTCATTGAGTCGGGCAATTTAACCGATGTTGCCGATTATTACGATCTTTCGCAGGATACGTTGGAGCATTTGGATACTGGTCGGACTACCACCAAGGGCGAGCGGATTGAGCTGGGCCCTGTGGTGGCATCAAAGCTTATGCTTTCAATTAACGAAAGCAAGAAGCGTTCGCTGGCACGTGTTCTTTTCGGATTGGGTATTCGTCACGTTGGCAAAACCACGGCAGAGGCTATTGCGAAAGTGTATCCTTCTATGAACTTGCTTCGTGGCGCAAAGGCTGACGACCTGGCGGCAATCGATGGCGTTGGCTCGATTATTGCGCAGAGTATTTTTGATTTCTTTGCAACCGAAGATAATGTAAAGGTAGTTGAGCGTTTGGCTGCTGCGGGCGTAACCATGGAAGAAGCGCTCCATGAAAATACATTGCCCCAAACCCTTGCGGGTCTGACGTTTGTGCTTACTGGCAGTTTAGTTGAATCGGGTATGACGCGTACCGAAGCCGGCAATAAGCTGAAAGAGTACGGAGCAAAGGTTTCTGGAAGCGTTTCTAAAAAGACCAGCTACGTTATTTGCGGCGAGGCTGCAGGGTCTAAACGCTCCAAAGCTGAAAGTCTGGGAGTTCCTATTTTGACAGAGCGGGATTTTCTGGAATTGATCAAAACCGGGTTGATCCCAGCTGTTGAAGAACGCGGGAGAGAAACGGGCTTGTTTGCAGCCAGTGCCTCTATCGAAGAGACCGAGCGTCAGGATGTGGCTGCTCCTGCACCGAACGAAACGGACTGATAATGGCAAAGATTCGCGTAGATGATCTGCTTGTCGAGCAGGGTTATTTTGCTGATAGGGATTCGGCTTTGCGTGCGGTTATAGCGCGTGAGGTGCGAGTAGACGATGTGTATGTGTCGAGCGCTGCTTTAAAAGTTCGTCCCGATGCTGATCTTTTCGTCAAAAATACCAAGAAATTCGTTTCCCGTGGTGGGCATAAGCTTCAGGGCGCGCTTGATCACTTTCGACAGGATGTTGCGGGTTTTCGTTGCGTTGATGTTGGGTCTTCTACGGGCGGGTTTTCGGATTGCCTGCTTCAGGCGGGGGCTGCCAGTGTGGCATGCGTAGATGTCAACTACGGCCAGCTCGCTTGGAGTTTGCGCCAAGATCCTCGTGTGAGTGTGTTCGAGCGCACCAACATTCGTTTAGCGAGCCCCGAGAGCCTTGGAGCTCCATTTGATATGGTGGTATGCGACTTAAGTTTTATCGGATTGGCCCAGCTAGCTGATGTGTTCGCCAATCTTTGTGAAGAGGGCAGCATCTTTTTGGGGCTTATCAAACCGCAGTTTGAAAGCCAGCACGAAGAAACCGATCATGGCATTGTCCGCAGCGAAGCGGTTCGTCAGCGTGTGGTTGATGAAGTCACCCAGGCGTTGCGTGAGGTGGGCTTTAGAGTGAACGGGGTAGTGGAAAGCTCGATCAAGGGCGCAGAAGGAAATGTAGAGTACCTTGTCCATGCTACGTTCCTAGGAAGCGAAGCATGAGACATATTGAAATCAGCGCTTCTGAAAAGCTCCTGGGGTATATGGATCGCAAAGGATATCACTGCATCGCTGTTGAGCCTATTAGTCCAAAGGGCTGTTGCGCAGATATGACCGAGCTCCATTCACGTTTTGTGCGCGATAAAGACGTGCCTCGGCTGAAAGCAAGAAACTGTGGTGTGTTTGAGGCACCTTTTGGCGAGATGCTTGTTTTGGAAAAAGGATTGGAAATCGATGATGAAGTTTATTTTGATCTGCGTAGCTTCTTCGGTGTGAAAGATATTGCAACAAGAGGCATTCGCCCATTTTCCTTTTAACCATTAAGGCATCAACGAGGTTTTCATCGACCAGAAACAGCACGGGCCCCAATGATGGGGCCC
>OGOQ01001522.1_pt1 | contig 17312 bp, 10 predicted proteins | sample 1552691 | NCBI WGS metagenome assembly OGOQ01 (sample SAMEA2580209, study PRJEB22360) | human gut metagenome | biome: human gut; feature: human-associated habitat; material: faeces | place: Denmark | collected 2008/2010
CGAATTCCGGTGCTGTCCGACGCCGAACGCCGCATCGCGCAAGCCGGCGGAACCATGGCTGCCGTGCACTCGGAAAACGACCACTACAAGTTCTACGAACAGCGCGGCTACCGGCTCACTGACGAGGTCTATGAAGGCGGTCGTCACGGCTGGCTGGTCAAGGACCTATCTCGTAACGTATGAAGGCCCGCCTCGGTGCTGGGCGAGCGAACCTACAGCGCGCAGGCAATCAGATAAATCGCCACGACGTGGCAGGCGTATCCGATGACCGTGCCCAAGTGAAACACCTCGTGAAACTCGAACCAGCCGGGGACGGGGTTCGGCTTGCGTAGCGCAAAGCATACCGCGCCGGCGATGATGAGGAAGATGTTCGAATAATCGATGCCGCACAGCACGACGTGCAGCCATCCGCGCAGTCGCGGCTTGCGATTGCCGAATGCATCCACGGGGACGATCTGGCGCTTGATCGCCTTCAGTGCGGCCTTGGCTTGGCGGTAGCGCGATTGCGCGGCCCTGTATCGGGCCGATGCACGGTCCAGTGCGGTGGGGTTGGCGCTTGCGCTGGATTTTTAACTCGCGGTTGCGGAAGGCGCAACTGTTGCGGCGGAAGCCATGGTTCGTCCAGATGGCGTGCTGATGGAAACGCTCATACTGATCACCTCGCTATGGCCGGCGACGCTCTCCCGGCCACTAACTTACGCTGCCGTAACCTAGTATAGGCCCGCGCAATAATCAAGGTTGATTTCGTAATGCTTACAGTTCTTCCGTGGTGTGGTATTCGGTGGTACGGTTGCGGAATGCATCGCTAAGTCTGTGAACTCGTATTATGCGTGTCTGCTGGGTCCGACTTGTGTCGGTTCCTGATTTCGGATTGCTGCGAATGATGCTCCCGACGCCGCCCCGCCAGTTGCCGGATTCGTACGGCTCGGCCGTTCGGCCGAGCTGGTCGTCGGTGACTCCAGATACTTCGTTGGTTTCGTCTCGGTTCATGATGTTATGTAATGCTAGTTTATGGCGGATGGAAAGTTGAGGAAAGTTAAATCTGCTTCATGGGCTTCTCTCTGATCTGTATTTGTCCCGGTTCATATGTCAATCGTTTGACCTGTCGACCGGGGCAGAATCCGCTGTCCCGGTCGGCGATTTCGGCTTGTTTTCGTGAACCGGGACACTCCGGTTTCCTCAACTCATATCGTCTGGCAGACGGAATCGGCGGAATAAGGCCGATTCTGGAATTGGCACGTTGTCCCGGTTTTCGCATAAATCGATTGACATTTATACCGGGGCAACAAAAATTGTCCCGGTTTGCAAAGATCGCCCGAAATCGCGAACCGGGACAGCGGATTCTGGCCTGGCTTGAACGTCAAACGATTGATGCAGGTACCGGGACATTTTCCGCCACGAAAGTTGGGCCATAAGTCTCAAGTCCTAAAGCCCCCCCTGAAAAACGGCGCTTGCCCGGACAAAGCAAAAGGGCTGGAACCTTCCGATTCCAGCCCTTTAGTTGCTGGTGCGAGTGGGGGGAGTTGAACCCCCACGAGCATACACTCACTGCCACCTGAAGACAGCGCGTCTACCATTCCGCCACACTCGCAGACAATCGACTAACTTACACCCGGCTGGGTAATCATGCAATCTTCGGCGTGTCGCATGGGAGGCAGGGATATATCGCTTGTGGGTCTCCTGCGGGCGCCGTGATCTTTGAGGGTGGCGGCACTCCCCTCAGTCACTTCGTGACAGCTCGTCCGCAATTAAGGACGGGCCTTGCCTGCAACCTGCTGGTTCGACTATCGTCTCACCTTCGACTACAAACAGCCCACTGGGCTGTTTGCTTAACGTCTCAGCCTCAGCGGGGGAGCAGAGAGAAGTTCGGCACAAGCCGCAACGAAGGAGAAAAACTCACAACCCTGGCCGGCGCTCGCCGTTGCCGTAGAAGTGGGCCAACGCTTCGTCGCGGAACTCATCAAAGTATCCGCCGTCGATCGAGGCGCGGATGTCGTCCAGCAGCTTCACGAAGAAATGCTCGTTATGGATCGTGGCCAACGTAAACCCGTTGAACTCGCGGGCGCGCAGCAGGTGGTCGACGTACGCGCGCGAATAATGCTGGCAAGTGTAGCAGTCGCACCCTTCCTCCAGCGGCCCGAAATCGAACTTATGCTGGGCGCGCTTGATGTTGTACCGGCCGGCGCGCGTGTAGATCGCGCCGTTGCGGGCGCAGCGCGCGGGGGCCACGCAGTCGAAGGTGTCGCCGCCGTTCTCCACGCAGGCGAAAATGTCGTCCACAGAGGCGATGCCCAGCACATGGCGCGGCCGGCTCTCCGGCATCGCGTCGCAGATCCAGGCGCAAGTGTCGCCGATGATGCGCTTCTCGATCGCGCCGCCAATGCCCACGCCGTCGAAGTCCAGCGACGCGATCTGCGAGGCCGCACGTCGGCGCAGATCCTCGTAATTCGCGCCCTGCACCACGCCATACAACGCCTGATACGGCCTGCCCAGGCGTTCCGCCGTCAGCCGCTGGTGCTCGTCCACGCAGCGACGGGCCCAGCGGAACGTGCGCTCCACCGAATCCTCCTGGTAGGAGCGGGTGTTCATCAGCGTGGTGAGTTCATCGAACGCGAACATGATGTCCGCGCCGATTTTGTGCTGGATGCCCATCGAAATCTCAGCGGAGAAACGATGTGCGTCACCATTCAAAGGCGACTTGAACGTCACGCCGTCCTCATCCACCCAGGCCATGCGCTCCTTGCCCTTGGCGATGATGTCGTCCGACTTCATGCCGGTCACGTCCATTGCCAGCGTCTTCTTGAAGCCGACGCCCAGCGACATCACTTGGAAACCGCCAGAATCGGTGAACGTGGGCCCATCCCAGTTCATGAAACGCGCCAAGCCGCCGGCCGCGTCCAGCACGTCCTCGCCCGGGCGCTCGAACAGGTGGAAGGCGTTGGCCAGCAGGCACTGTGCGCCTAGATCCTTCATCTGCTCGGGCAACACGGCCTTCATCGCGGCTTGCGTGCCCACCGGCACGAAGGCAGGCGTGCGAATATCGCCGTGGGGCGTGTGAATGATGCCGGTGCGGCCGTATCGGGCACCGTCTCGCCCAAGCCCGCTGGCCGTGGATGGCAGGCGGGTGATCGTTTCGAAATGGAAGGCGCTGCGGTCGCCGGGCTGTCCGGGCTGTGCGCCCAACGGATGTTCAAGAAGGCTGATCGTCATATGTTCACTTTAGGCAGAAGGGCCAGAAAAGGGCCGGAAATTGTGAAGAACTCGGTTTCGAGGGGCGGATTTCGCCGCTCCCGAACGTCTACTTCCGCTTCAAGGGGCTCCCGGTCAAGTAGGCCGGCTGCAAAAATGGCGGAATGGCGTTAAATGAGGGCCCTTGATACTCGGAATTGACCGCGCGAACAGCCCCTTGAAGTGCAAGTAGATGTTCCCGAAACAGGAAATCAGCCCCTCGAAGCCGAGATGCCCATAAGACTCTGCGATGATTACGCATAGACTTTCAATCAACGTTCAGAAAACCTCCAGATTGACTGCCTTTACTACTGAGGTAGCACACGAGAAGTGGCAATGGGCAAGTGCCCGAATAGCCGCCGAACAGACGTGATAGGAATTTAGGAAAAGGAGCAGCAATGGCTGACGAATTTAACCCGCAGGGCGTCGACCAGACCCCGCGGAATAACGAAAACCCCAATAGTACTGCCGATACCGGCAACGCCGAGCCGAAGAACCCGTTTGTGGGTGGCGACTCGGTTGATGCCGGCAACGCCAGCGATTCCAGCGAGCAGCAAGCCCCGGTTCCCCCGGCCGCCCCCGCTGCCGATCAGCGGCCTACGCAAGCCGTTACCGACACCGCCGCCACCGAGCCCATCCCGGACTACGCCTCCGCCAAGGGCGAGAGCACGGTGGTCTCCTCCTCGCCGGCTTCTCCGGCAGCGCCGGCCGCAGACCAGACCTCGGCCACAACTCCGCTGTACCGCCCGGCCCCGGAATACGGCGCTTATGGGCCGACCCCGACTCAGGCACAGGGCCAGCAGGGCGGCCAGGCCGGCAACAATGCCCAGCCCACGCAGCAATTCCCGTTCGGCCAGCCTGCACAGCAAACCCCACAGGGCCAGCAGGGCAACCGCAACCCCTACTACACCAATAACCCACAGCCGCAGGGTAACGGCAATCCGTTCAATCCGCCCACGCAGCCGCAGCAGAACAACGGCAACCCGTTTGCCAGCCAGTCCGGTCAGAATGGCCAGAATGGCCAGCAGCCCCAGCAGGGCGGTCTGTTCGGTTTCGGCGTTCCCGGTACCGGTACGCCGAACGGTCAAGGTCCGACCCAGCCGGGACAGCCCGGTCAGCCCGGTCAGCCCGGCCCCGCCAAGCAGGGCATGTCCAAGACGGCGAGCAACATCCTCATCGCCGTGGTCGCCGCCGTTCTGGCTGCGGCCCTCTGCCTGGGCCTCGGTTACGGCGCCCTCACCAGCGGCCTGATCACCTTGCCGACCAGCAATTCGCTGTCCAACGTCAGCTCGAATAAGTCCGGCTCCGGGTCCGCCACCGCCAAGAGCGGCGAAGCCCCCGACTGGCAGACTGTCGCCAGCGATGTCTCCGGCTCCGTGGTCTCCATCCAGACCGCGTTGAGCAACGGCACCGCCAAGGGCTCCGGCGCCATCATCGACACCGAAGGCCACATCATCACCAACAACCACGTGATCTCCGGTGCCCAGCAAATTCAGGTGACGCTTGCCAACGGCAACATGTATTCCGCCACGCTCGTCGGCACTGACGCCACCACCGATCTTGCGGTCATCAAGCTCGACAACCCGCCGAGCGACCTCAAGGCCGTGGAATTCGCCGATTCCGACAAGCTCGCCGTCGGCGAGAACGTGATGGCCATCGGCAACCCGCTCGGCTACGACGACACCGCCACCACCGGCATCGTCTCCGCCCTGAACCGCCCGGTGACCGTGACCGACGACAACAACAACGAGATCGTCACCAACGCCGTCCAGATCGACGCGGCCATCAACCCCGGCAACTCCGGCGGCCCGACCTTCAACGCGGCCGGCCAGGTGATCGGCATCAACTCCTCGATCGCCTCCACCGCCACCTCCTCCGACTCCGCCGGCTCCATCGGCATCGGCTTCGCCATCCCGTCCAACCTCGTCAAGCGTGTGGCCGACGAAATCATCAAGGACGGCAAGGTCAAGCACGTTGCCCTCGGCGTGGTCATCAAGTCCGACACGGTTGAAGCCGACGGCGTGACCCGCGGCGGCGCGACCATCACCAAGTCCAGCGCCACCGGCAGCGCGGTCGTCTCCGGCGGCCCGGCCGACAAGGCCGGCCTTAAGGAGGGCGACACCATCGTGGCCTTCAACGGCAACGCCGTGAACAACAACTACTCGCTGCTTGGTTACGTTCGTGCCGCGGCTTTGGGAGACAAGGTGACGCTGACCATCGTGCGCGACGGCAAGACCATGAATGTGGACGTGACGCTCGATCAGGAGGAGTCGTCGGTGAACGGTTCGTCCGGCTCCGATTCCAACGGCAACAGCCAGAATAACCAGAACAACCAGAACGGCAATGGCCAGAACGGTTACGGTAATGGCAATGGCAACAGCGATGGCGGCACCGGTGACGGCGGCGGCTTCTCCGACCCGTTCGGCCTGTGGTAAAGCCGACTCGACAACGTCACACGGTGTTGAGCGGTAACCGCTGAACACCGTGTCGGACAAGCAAAGGCCCGTGACAGTGAGCAAACTCCTGCCACGGGCCTTTCGTATGCGCGATTGTGCCCCGCGCCCATGCCGCCAACGCAGTTTCGATATCCGGCATGTCGCGCAACGCTCGTTGATAGGGTAGGCCAAGCACTGAGTTCGGGCGACGTCCTGAACACAGCGCATAATTCAATACAAAACTGAATACATTTCTTTACGCCGTGTATCGGAAGGTTGCGCGGGAGCCGAGCAAAGCGAAGCCCCAGGCAAAGCCGCCGGTGGGTTAACAAGGCGTGACCGTAGCGCCGATTGCGCGGGCCACGCTTGCCGTACCGCAATCGACTCCGTATACGAGCGTAAGGAGCAATGATGAGCAGACTCATCAGATTCTTCACCAAAATTCTCGACATCTGCAAGCTTGTGCCGATGCTTCCGGTCGTCGTCATCGCCGCAATTCCGTTGGCTTTACTAGGCGATTGGCGTCCGTGGGGCAATGCGATGGCGATTCCGGTACTCGGCAATCCGGGCTTCGGCCAGTGGCTGGTTATCGCACTGGTGCTGATTATCGTGATTGACACTGTGCGCGGCATGATTGACGATTTGCGTCATGGGCAGGTTGGAGTCGATGTGCTGGCCGTGGTCGCGATCCTCTCCACCGTGGCCGTCGCCGAATACTGGGCAAGTTGGGCGGTGACGCTGATGATCACGTCCGGCGAGGCCATTGAGGAATACGCTCAAGCCAAGGCCGAGCGCAGCCTGACCGCGCTGATGGAGGCCGCGCCGCAAACCGCGCACGTCGTCAACCTGCCTGGCGTGGGGCGTGGGTTTGCTGCCGATAAGGGCGATTCGTCCGATGGCTTCCGGCGTGTGGGCTTGGCATCGGCTGCCGCCGCCGCGCACCGCTTCGACACGGTGCCGGTCGAGCAGGTGCAGCTGGGCGACGTACTCATGGTGTTGCCGGGCGAAACTGTGCCGGTTGACGGCGAGCTGCTGTCCGGCACGGCCACGCTCGACCTGAGCAATATCAACGGTGAGCCGGTGCCGCGTGAAGTGTTCGCCGGCGCCCGTGTGATGTCCGGGGCGGTGAACGGCTCGACTGCATTGACCATGCGTGCCACCCAGGTGGCCGCCGATTCGCAGTACCAGCGCATCCTCGAGCTCGTGGCCTCCGCGCAGGAGTCGCGCCCGGCCGTGGTAAAAACCGCTGACCGCTTGGCCGTGCCCTTTACCGTGCTTTCGTTGGTGATTGCCGGCGTCGCATGGGCGGTGTCCGGGGTACCGACGCGATTCGCCCAGGTGCTGGTGCTGGCCACGCCCTGCCCGCTGCTCATCGCCGCACCGGTGGCATACATCGCCGGAACCGGACGCCTCGCCGCAGCCGGCGTGCTTATCAAAGCACAGGACGTGCTGGAAAACCTTGGCCGCGTCACGCAGGTGTTCTTCGACAAAACCGGTACGCTCACCGTCAAGCAGCCGCAGGTGGTGCGCGTCGAGATGTTGCCCGGCGCTGCAACCCGTCTCAACGAAGACCATGTGCTGATGATGGCCGGCGCGGTGGAAAGCTACTCGGTGCACATCCTGTCCAAAGGCATTGCCAAGGCCGGCGCGGAGGCGCTGGCCCGACTGCGCCAGCGGTTCGAGGATGGCCAGCGCCTGTGCCCAGAGCCGGAGGCCAGCTGGCCTGGCCATGGCCGGGAGTATCCGGTCGTCAAGAACATCAATGAAGACGCCGGCAAGGGCGTTTCCGGCGAGGTGAACGGACACGCGGTGCGCGTTGGCCGGCTGTCTTTCGCGGCTGCTGGGGAGGATGGATTCCTGGCGGTCGGCGAGGCTGCCCCCCTCAGCCCGCGAAGCGGCCAGCTCCCCCTAAGAGGGGGAGCTCAGCAAAAAGATGACCTGCGCACTCGCTTTGGCCTGCTGCAGCCGGATGAGATGGCGTCCTACGTGTCCGTTGACGGCCGGCTGATCGCGCGCATCGTGCTGCGCGATGTGCCGCGTGCCAACGCCAAGGCAGTGCTCGCCAAACTGCATGAGTTGGGCGTCACCGAGCTCGCCATGCTTACCGGTGACAAGCGGGCTTCCGCCAATATCATTGCCAGCGAAGTCGGCATTGACGAGGTTCACGCCGAACTGTTCCCGGAGGATAAGGTAGCCGCAGTCAGGGCCGCTACAGGAGCCGGCAAAACCGTCACGATGATGGTTGGTGACGGTGTGAATGATGCCCCGGTGCTCGCTGTTGCCGATATCGGCGTGGCCATGACCGATGGCACGTCCACCGCCGCTTCCGAAAGCGCTCAGGTGGTCATTATGAATGACAATATCGCCGCCGTGCCGCGCGCCATCGCCATTGCACGCCGCACCAAGCGCGTGATGCTTCAAGCCGTAATCGCGGGCCTTGTGCTTGCCACCATCGGCATGATTGCCGCCGCGTTCAACCTTATCCCGGTCGTCGTCGGTGCCTTCCTCCAGGAGGCCATCGACGTGGTGAGCATCCTCTGGGCCCTCACTGCCCTAATTGATCGGGACTGATTAAGAATATGAGGCTTCTGCTGTTTTTGTAGGTCAGTTGACTGACCGGGATGGTCGTATGTCGAGTCCACCGCATCGAAACATAATCGGGGCGATACGGTTGGTGACGTGGCGGAAACGGAAATCCCACCCACGAAAGCAGCAATAGCATCGGAGTTATTCATTAGGTCGATTTGACGTTTATTAGGTCGGTCCTTGGTCGGAGCGGCCCTTGAAACCCCGCCGTTCCAAGGGATGGCTTCAGCACCCTCCGACCTAATGAACGAAGAAATGACCTAATGAATGCAATCGAGGTCGTAAAGAGCCGTTGGAGGTGACGTCTTCAGTGTCATCAAGGGATTCGCCGGTTGTGCAGTATTGTTATTGTTCTGCGGCGGCTCTTTACCGTCGGCCTTCTAGCCAATCGAGGGCGGAAGTGACGCGGATTCCTTGTGAGACATAACTATGTTCAACCCGACTGGTTACGTACTGTTGCTCACACGGTATACCGAGAACATTGCCAATTAAAGTGAGGTGCCGAGCGAATCGGTCATGATAGGTTTGTCCGGATTTGATTTCTATGAGCATACGGTTGTTAGGATCGGTGAAATCCAACAAATCCACCTCGACCTTGCTGGCATCGCGGTAGAAGAATAATTGTGGCTCCTGATTGGCGTTCAAATGCTGTTTCATGGTTTCCGCAATGATGAGGTTTTCAAATATATCGCCGAACTTGGGATGCGCAACCAGTGCTTCGACCGTCCGAATGCCCAAGAGATGACACAGCAAGCCAGTGTCATAAAAATAGAGTTTCGGCGTTTTGACCACCTGTTTGCGTGCGTTCGTGTAGAACGGCATGAGATGGAATGCGATGTAACTTGATTCCAGAATCGACATCCATGCCTTTACGGTTCGCGGACTTACACCAAGTTCATTGGCGATGTTGGTGTAGTTTATGAGTGCTCCGGAACTGAGTGCGCAAAGAGTCAAGAATCGGCGGAATTCAGCCAAATTGCGTACATCAAGATATTCGGAAACATCACGTTCGATATAAGTGTCGATGTAGTTCGAGAAGAACAGATTGAGCGGCATTCTCGTGTCATAAATGCGTGGATAACCGCCTTGCAGCATAAACGTATCCGGAGTAAGGGCCTGATCCGCCTTGCATGCTTCTTGGAATGAGAACGGCAATAACTTGACCAATAGGGAAACCCATAATCTGACATTAGCAGTGCTCGTAGGTTTCCCAAACGCACAAACTATGGCCTAATACACAGAATTCCCACCACCCTCCCTCTGTTGCAACGGAAGGCTTTGCGTTAGGCTAGAGCGCGTGACTGAATCTGTGAATACTGAACTCCGCATTGCTGTAATCGGCGCTGGCCCGGCCGGCGTCTACTCATCCGATATCTTCCTGCGCCAGCTCAAGAAGCTGGGCGAAGAACTTGGCCTCGGCACCGAAGCGCGCATCGACCTGTTCGAGAAGCTGCCGGTGCCGTTCGGCCTGGTGCGTTACGGTGTGGCCCCGGACCACCCGTCCATCAAGTTCATCGCCTCCGCGCTTGAGAAGACGCTCGACAACCCGAACATCCACCTCTACTGCGACGTGGAATTCGGCAAGGACGTGACTCTTGACGACCTGTTGGCCCGTTACGACGCCGTGCTGTTCGCCACCGGCGCGGTCAAGGACAAGCCGCTGAACCTGCCCGGTGCCGACCTTGAAGGCGTGTACGGCGCCGCCAAGTTCGTCGAATGGTATGACGGCTACCCCACCGGTGCCCGCGAATGGCCGCTTACGGCCGAGAACGTCGCCGTAATCGGCGGCGGCAACGTGGCCATGGACGTGGCCCGCGAACTCATGCGCAACGCCGACGACCTCAAGGTCAAGACCGACATTCCGGACAACGTGTACGAGGGCATCGGCCAGAACAAGGCCAAGGTGCTCCACCTGTTCATCCGCCGTGGCGTGGCCCAGGCCAAGTTCAGCGTGCAGGAACTGCGCGAGATGGAGAAGCTGCCCGGCGTGCAGCTCATCATCAACGAGGACGACTTCGATCTGGACGACGAGACCATCGAGGTGGCCGGCAAGGACAAGCTCACCCGCCAGATGGTCGAGGAGCTGTTCGCCATCCGCGAGATGGCCGAAGACATGGAAGACGACGGCGACGTCGACTTCGAAGGCAACCCGGCCGACCGAAAGTACTACGTGCACTTCAACTCCGCCCCCACCGAGATTCTCGGCGAGGACGGCAAGGTCAAGGCCATCCGCGTGGAGCGCACCGAAACCGGTGCCGACGGCAAGATGCACCGCACCGGCGAGTTCACCGACTACCCGGTTGAGGCCGTCTACCACGCCATCGGTTACAAGCCCGCCGAAGCCCCCGGCATTGCCTACGACGAGCACGGCGCCCACCTGGCCAACGCCAACGGCGACGGCCGCATCACCACCGAGGCCGACGGCGGCGAAGTGCGCGACCGCCTGTACGCCACCGGTTGGGCCAAGCGCGGCCCGGTGGGCCTGATCGGCTCCACCAAGTCCGATGCGCTCGCCATCGTGACCAACATGCTCGAGGATCTGGCCAAGGCCGCTGAAGGTGGCCGCGTGGCAGCCGACCGCGCCCCCGAATCCATCGATCGACTGCTGGCCGAGCGCGGCATTCGCCCGATCGACTTCGCCGGCTGGAAGAAGGTCGACGCCTTCGAGCGCGCCGAGGGCGCCAAGGAAGGTCGCGAGCACAAGAAGGTCATCGAGCCCGACCAGATGCGTGAGCTCGCCCTGGCCTGACGTTCGCCCACGCCCGTCCGGTATTCGTCCACCCGGCCGCGCCCCGTGCGGACGCGGCCGGGCTCGGGGCCGGACGGGCCGGGCGAATATGGGACATTGCGCGTGGCGCATATCCAGCAATCATTCAGCCTGCGATTTTAGTGTGTGCATTATGGATGCCAAAGTACGGGTGCACGGCCATTTCAACGGCCTGAAAACAACGCTGCTGTTTGCCCTGATGTGGGCCATCATCATGCTGATTTGGTGGGCCACGGGCGGCAGTCGGCAAACCCTGAGCATCTATATCGTCATCGGCCTGATTACCACGTTCGGCACCTACTGGTTCTCCGACAAACTCGCCATCGCCTCCATGGGCGCGCGGGAAGTCAGCGAGCAGGAAGCCCCGGAGATCTACCAGATTGTGCGTGAACTGAGCGCCAAGGCCGGCAAGCCGATGCCTCGCATCTACATCGCCCCCACCATGAGCCCGAACGCCTTCGCCACCGGGCGCAACGAACGGCACGCGGCCGTCTGCTGTACCCAAGGCATCCTGCAGATTCTCAACGCCCGTGAACTGCGTGGTGTGCTGGGCCACGAACTTATGCACGTGTACAACCACGACATCCTGACTTCCGCCATCGCCTCTGCCATGGCCACCGTCATCTCCTACCTAGGCTATTCGCTGATGTATTTCGGCGGCGGTTCGCGAGACGACCGCGATAGTTCCGGTGGCCTCGGCCTGATCGGCGCATTGCTGAGCGTGATTCTCGCGCCGATCGCCGCGTCTTTGATCCAGATGGCCATCTCCCGCACCCGCGAGTACGACGCCGATGAAGACGGCAGCCTGCTTACCGGCGATCCCGAGGCCCTGGCTTCCGCACTGAACAAGATTTCCTACGGCGCGCAGACCACGCCGATGCGCAAAACCGCCGGCACCCAGTCCGTCTCCGCAATGATGATCGCCAACCCGTTCTCCGCGGTCGGCTTCTCGCGCTTGTTCTCCACACATCCGCCGACCGATGAGCGCATAGCGCGTCTCATGCAGATGGCCAACGAAATGAACGGCACGCCGATCGCTCCGCCCACCTACTCCACGCGCGTCGGCAGGTGACGTGCTAGGATAACTATTCGTGCCTCGTTTGGCTGAGCATGCTCGTCACGTGAGGTGCAGCAGCCGTAAGGCATGCGGACATAGTTCATCGGTAGAATGAAAGCTTCCCAAGCTTTAGAGGCGGGTTCGACTCCCGTTGTCCGCTCCATTGATTTTCAATGATTTTCATTATTTCCGGGAAAGTGTCGCGCACGATCGCAAAACTACGCGCTATTTGAGCGCTTTGCCCGCGGAACCCAGCTGCCGGCAAGCCTCGACCACGCGGGCGGACATGGAATCCTCAGCCTTACGGCCCCAAGAACGCGGATCGTAGAACTTCTTCTCGCCCACTTCGCCGTCGATCTTCAGCACCTTGTCGTAGTTCTCGAACACGTGGTCGGCGATTGGACGGGTGAAGGCGTACTGGGTATCGGTGTCGATGTTCATCTTGATCACGCCGTAGCTTACAGCTTCGGCGATTTCTTCCGGGCGTGAACCGGAGCCGCCGTGGAACACCAGCTCAAACGGCTTGCCGTTGGGGAAATCGACTATGCCGGCCGCGCTAGGCAACTCGCCTTCGGCCACCGCGCGCGCCACACGCGCCTGAATGTCGCCGAGTAGCGACGGACGCAGCTTGACCACGCCGGGCTTGTAGGCGCCATGCACATTGCCGAATGTGAAAGCGGCCATGTACCGGCCACGTTCGCCCAAACCCAGTCGGCGGGCGACTTCGAGGCCATCTTCCGGAGTGGAATACAGCTTTTCATTGATTTCGGCGGAGTGACCGTCTTCCTCACCGCCGACCGCGCCGATTTCGATTTCGAGCACGGTGTGCGCCTTCTGCGACTTGTCGAGCAGTTCCTCGGCGATGTCCAGATTTTCCTTGAGCGGCACGGTGGAGCCATCCCACATATGCGACTGGAATGTAGGCTCCTGGCCTCGTGCCACCTGATCGGCCTCATGCGCGAGCAGAGGACGCGCCCACTCATCCAGATACTGCTTGGCGCAGTGATCGGTGTGCAGAGCGATGGTGATGTTCGGGTATTTCGCAGCCACTTCATGTGCGAAAGCCGCCAGCGCCAGCGAGCCGGTAACGCGATCATTGACCCCCCTGCCGGAGACGTAGGCCGCGCCTCCCACGGAAATCTGGATGATGCCGTCGGACTCGGCGTCTGCGAAGCCCTTCAACGCAGCATTCAGTGTCTGTGAGCTGGTTACGTTGATGGCTGGATAGGCGTAACCGCCTCGGCGGGCGGCCTCGAGCATTTCGGCATAGCGTTCCGGTGTTGCGATCGTCATGGCTTCATTATCGCGCGAGGCATGCCCTCTAGGCCCCGTTCTTCAACCTGTGCGCTGTGCGATTGGTCACAGCATCGCCTCGTACGAGTAGAAATTCGTCACCCATTCCGGGTTGTCGCGCCTCCAGCCTCGCCCTGCGTGAGACGAAACTTCGCAGGGTAGAGGGTGTAAGGTAGTCTGTTTCCGGCGGAATCGTGCGAATGCGGAGGTGCATCATGCCTGGAATTGTTCTTATCGGTGCTCAGTGGGGCGACGAGGGTAAAGGCAAGGCTACCGATCTGATCGGCACCAAGGTCGATTACGTCGCGCGCTTCAACGGCGGCAACAACGCGGGCCATAGCGTGGTGGTCGGCGATGAGTCGTACGCCCTGCATCTGCTGCCCTCCGGCATCATCAACCCGAACCTGACCCCGGTGATCGGCAACGGCGTGGTCGTGGACCCGGAAGTGCTCTTCGAGGAGATCGACGGCTTGGAATCCCGCGGCATCGATTGCTCCCACCTCAAGGTGAGCGAGGCCGCACACATCATCGCGCCCTACCACCGCACACTCGACAAGGTGACTGAACGCTTCCTTGGCAAGCACAAGATCGGCACCACCGGCCGTGGCATCGGCCCGGCCTACGCGGACAAGATCAACCGTGTCGGCATCCGCGTGCATGACCTGTTCAACGCCGACCATCTGCACGACAAGGTGGAGGCCAGCCTGCACCAGAAGAACCAGATGCTGGTCAAGCTCTACAACCGTCGTCCGATCGACGTGGACCGGACCACCGAGGAGCTGCTGAAGCTCGGCGAACGCCTCAAGCCGTACGTGGCCAACACCGGCCTGATTCTCAACAAGGCGCTTGACGAAGGCAAGACCGTACTGTTTGAAGGCGCTCAGGCCACCATGCTTGACGTGGACCACGGCACCTACCCGTTCGTCACCTCTTCCAACCCGACCGCCGGCGGCGCCTGCACCGGCACCGGCGTGGGCCCCACCAAGATCACCCGCGTAATCGGCGTCTCCAAGGCCTACGTCACCCGCGTGGGCGAAGGCCCATTCCCCACCGAACTGCTGGACGAGTCCGGCGAATGGCTGCGTCAGCAGGGCCACGAGTTCGGCGTGACCACCGGCCGCCCGCGTCGCTGTGGTTGGTTCGATGCGGTCGTCAACCGTTACGCCTCCCAGGTCAACGGCCTGACCGACATCGTGCTCACCAAGCTCGACGTGCTCACCGGCCTGAAGGAGATTCCGATCTGCGTGGCTTACGACGTGGACGGCGAACGTCACGACGATATGCCGACCGATCAGGCCGCTTTCGCCGCCGCCAAGCCGATTTACGAGACCATGCCCGGCTGGGACGAAGACATCTCCGACTGCCACTCCTTCGACGAGCTGCCCGCCACCTGCCAGGCCTACGTCAAGCGTTTGGAAGAGCTGAGCGGCTGCCGTATCTCCGCGATCGGCACCGGTCCGCAGCGCGATCATGTCATCCAGATCAATTCGCTGGTCGACTGACCGTCTGCAACGAATTTCCCGGCTTGACTGGTAACGACGCGGCACATGATATCCGCCGGCTGATTCCGCGATTCGACCACTTGAAGTGGAAGATGGCGGCGGCCGGCATAGTCATTGGTCTGGTTTCAGGATTGCTGGTTGTCGTATACCGTCTCGGCATCGAATACGGCACGGATGCGTCCCGTTGGATATATGCGCGGATTCGCGAGACCCCGTGGCTGATTGCGCCGTGGGCGGTTGCCGCGGTGGCGGCCGCGCTGGCGATCGCGTGGATGGTCGGCAAGGAGCCGATGGCTGGTGGCAGCGGCATCCCGCAGACCAACGGCGTGGTGATATGCGGCTTGAAGATGCGTTGGCAGACGATTCTGCCAGTCCGTTTCGTCGGTGGACTGTTGGGCGCGTTGTTTGGTCTGTCGCTCGGCCGTGAGGGGCCGTCCATTCAGATTGGTGCGTCGGGCGCGCAGTGTGTGTCCCACCGTTTGCGCGGCCGCCGCCGTGAGGACATGCAGGAGCATTATCTGGTCACCGCCGGTGCCGCGGCCGGCTTGTCCGCCGCGTTCAGCGCGCCGCTGTCCGGCATGATGTTCGCTTTGGAAGGGGTGCATCGGAGTTTTTCCCCTGCGATTCTGATGGGCGCCACCGCCGCATCGCTGACCGCCGATTTCGTCTCAAAATACTGTTTCGGTCTGCGTCCGGTTTTGGATTTCGGTGATATCGGTCAGCTGTCGTTGGAAGAGTATGTGTGGCTGATTCCGTTGGGATTGGTGGCCGGTTTGGTTGGTTCACTGATGAACCGCTCGTTGCTTGGCTTCCAGACGCTGTACGGCAAACTGCCGGCATGGAGCCGCCCGATGATTGCGATTGCGATCGCGTTGCCTGTCGGCATCTGGTTGCCCGATGTGCTCGGCGGCGGCTCGAATCTGATTGATACCGCCGAACATGCGCGCGTCGGCTTGGGAATGCTGTGTCTGCTGTTCGTGGCGAAGATGCTGTTCACATCCACGAGTTTCGGCTCAGGCGCGCCTGGCGGTATTTTCATGCCGATTCTTGCGGTCGGTTCGTTGGCCGGCGGCATCTGCGGTGAAGTGTTGCATCGATTCGGTGATCTGCCATCCGACGCAGTGGCGGTGTTTGCGGTGTGCGTGATGACGGGCACGCTCGCCGCGTCCGTGAAAACGCCGATCACGTCGATTCTGTTGGCTGTGGAGATGTCTGGAACGTTGACGCACATGCTGCCGGTCGCGGCCGTCGCTTTCGTCGCGCTGTTGGTGTCCGATTTGCTGCGCACCAAACCGATTTATGGGGAGTTGCTGGAGCGGTACGTGCGCGCGCAAGGCATGCAGATGGCGATCGCAAGCCATGTGGGCAGCGGCATTATGGAACTGCCATTGGAAATGGGAGCGATTGCGGACGGCAAGCGGGTGCGTGACGTGCGTTGGCCGTCTGGGTGCCTGATCATCGGCCTGCGTCGCGGCGAAAGCGAGATCGTGCCGCGCGGCGATACACGGCTGCGTGCCGGCGACTATCTGGTGGTGCTGTTCAGTGGCGAGGAGGAGCGCGAGGTGCGACCTGCGATGCGGCGGCTGTGTGATGCCCGGCTTGACTGAGCCTGGCTGAATTCGGCTGGACTCTGGATGTACGAATCTGCGGAATCGGACATCCAGGGTGCATACGTTGGCGCTCCGTGTAAACTCATATGCGTTAGGAAGGCGGCAACCGCGGCCCAGCTCGTTGTTGCACGGCCTATGGGCGGAACAACGCTGTCCGCGGAAGGCCAGTACAGGGGGAGCGCAATGGAATCGCAAGAACAATCGCCGGGAGACGTGGTGACTGCGGGTGAGGACTCACATCCCATCACGCAGGCAATCGACACTGTTGAGGTGATGCATGCTGGTGCAACCGCGCCCGCCGCTAACACCATGGATCCGCCTACGATTCCCCTGGCGCCGATGAAACGTATGCAGGCGCGGTTCAATCCGCTCGCCGACGGACTGATGTATGTTGTGGTGTTCGTCGGTGGATTTGTTGGAGTCGGCTGTCGGCATGCGTTGGATATGCTCCTGCCGTCGGTCAGCGGGACGCCATTCGTTGTGGGCACGTTTGTGTCGAATATGGTCGCCTGCTTCCTGTTCGCGATGCTGACCGAATTCATGGCGACCGCTTCGTGGCTGCGTCGCCGGGTGCGGCAGGTTGTCAGCCGTGGCGTTGGGCTCGGCTTGCTCGGCGGGCTTTCGACGATGTCCGGCGTGATGCTGGAAACGATGGAAGGTCTGCACGAGCGGCATATCGCCAGTGCGCTTGGCTATCTTGCGGGAAATTTTGCAGGCGGTTTGCTCACTGCCGCCGCCGGCGTGGTTCTGATGCAGGCACTGCTGTCACGGAGTACTCGAAAGCGGGTTCGGGGTGCGTTTTCAGCTGTTTCCGTGTCCGATTCTGCCGAATCG
>OGOQ01001529.1_pt1 | contig 17198 bp, 10 predicted proteins | sample 1552691 | NCBI WGS metagenome assembly OGOQ01 (sample SAMEA2580209, study PRJEB22360) | human gut metagenome | biome: human gut; feature: human-associated habitat; material: faeces | place: Denmark | collected 2008/2010
AGCGTCACCGCCAGCGCCAGCTCTCCTGGGTGAAGATAAAACGCCTCGCTTTCATCGAGTACGATCTCATCGCTCATCACGCGGTCAAGCGCGGCGCTCACTTCATCTTTGGGACCGCTCAGATCGATAAACGCTGCCGTGTGACCACGGAAGGTACGAAATTTATTGCCCAGGCGCACATCCACCGTCGCGCCATTAATACGCTCCACTGGCGGACGTGGGTTGATCGACAAACGGCCTTCATCAAGCCAGGCTTCAATATCTCGGTCACACAGACGCATGGCATTTTCTCCTTTCGTGCATCACTCCCTTAACGCCAATTACGTCAAGGGCATACCAGGTTATCACTGAACGGTACACAATTTATCAAGCTTATTCAAAGAACTGACTTATTTTCGCTTTCAATATATCGATGGCGATGCGGTTTTTCCCGCCGCGCGGCACGATAATGTCCGCATATTGTTTAGAAGGCTCAATGAATTGCAGGAACATCGGACGCACGGTTTTTTGATATTGCGCCATCACTGAATCCATTGAACGCCCACGCTCGTTAACGTCACGCTTGATGCGGCGCATCAGGCAGATATCCAGCGGGGTATCAACGAAAATTGAGAAGTTAAGTTCGTCACGCAAACGCGCATCCGTTAGCAGCAAAATGCCTTCGAGAATGATGACTTTCTTCGGCTCAACCGTCACCGTTTCTTTCATACGCGTATGTTCAACATAGCTGTAAACCGGCAGGTCAATGGCCGAGCCGCGTTTCAACGCTTGTAAATGCTCAAGCAACAGGCTGTGATCCATCGCGCTGGGATGGTCGTAGTTGGTCTTAACGCGTTCTTCCATCGACAGATGGCTTTGATCTTTGTAATAGCAGTCTTCGGGAATTACGCCGATGTGTTCATCACCGACTTGCTCACGTAATTCACGATAAAGGGTACTGGCAATAAGACTCTTGCCGGAAGCCGATGCGCCAGCGATACCGATAATGACGCACTGATGAGACTGATCAGTCATATATTTAGCGACCTGATTAACCTGGATGTTAGGAAGGGGGCGACGAAGCGCCAAACGCGGCAATTATAGGGATTTCATCCGCCTGATACCAGTCGAATAGCGTTGCCGCGCGCTCAGAGTAATTGTTGACGAATAATTCCCGGTGGCAAATTACGTTGTTCAGTTTTAATGCAAGGTAAAAATTGTTATACGAAGTTGCGCAAATTATCCGCCTTTACGTCACTTTATGAGCAATTCGCATATAAAATGTAAAACTTTTGTACTAGCATAAACACAGAAACGAATACTGGCGACCTGGTCTTGCGGATAAAGCGGTAATGAGCAAACAATCACAGCATGTATTAATTGCCCTGCCCCACCCGCTGCTTCACCTGGTCAGTTTAGGTTTAGTCTCGTTTATCTTTACCCTTTTCTCGCTTGAGCTTTCGCAGTTTGGCACCCAACTCGCCCCACTGTGGTTCCCGACGTCCATCATGATGGTGGCGTTTTATCGCCATGCCGGGCGTATGTGGCCGGGGATTGCGCTGAGCTGCTCACTGGGAAATATCGCCGCATCCATCCTGCTTTTTTCCACCAGCTCGCTGAACATGACCTGGACGACCATCAATATTGTTGAAGCCGTGGTCGGGGCAGTGCTACTGCGTAAATTGCTGCCGTGGTATAACCCATTGCAAAATCTGGCTGACTGGCTGCGTCTGGCACTCGGCAGCGCCATTGTTCCGCCTCTGTTGGGGGGTGTTCTGGTTATCCTGCTGACGCCCGGAGACGATCCTCTCAGGGCATTTTTGATATGGGTACTGTCAGAATCCATCGGCGCACTGGCACTGGTGCCGCTGGGGTTGTTATTTAAACCACACTATCTGCTGCGCCATCGCAACCCACGGTTGCTTTTTGAGTCGCTGCTCACGTTAGCCATCACACTGACGTTAAGCTGGCTTTCGATGCTGTATCTGCCGTGGCCTTTTACTTTCATTATTGTGCTGTTGATGTGGAGCGCCGTGCGCCTGCCACGAATGGAAGCCTTTTTGATCTTCCTTACCACGGTGATGATGGTGTCACTGATGATGGCCGCGGATCCCTCCCTGCTTGCTACGCCGCGTACATACCTGATGAGCCATATGCCGTGGCTACCGTTTTTGCTGATCCTGCTGCCCGCCAACATCATGACCATGGTGATGTATGCCTTTCGTGCGGAACGCAAACACATTTCCGAAAGCGAAACCCGCTTTCGGAACGCGATGGAATATTCCGCTATCGGTATGGCGTTAGTGGGCACCGAGGGACAATGGCTGCAATCCAACAAAGCACTCTGCCAGTTTCTCGGTTACAGTCAGGAAGAGCTGCGCGGACTCACCTTTCAGCAACTGACCTGGCCGGAGGATCTCAATAAAGATCTGCAACAGGTTGAAAAGCTGATCAGCGGTGAAATAAACACCTATTCAATGGAAAAACGCTACTACAACCGCAATGGCGATGTTGTCTGGGCGTTGCTTGCCGTCTCACTGGTGCGCCACACGGATGGCACGCCGCTCTATTTTATCGCTCAGATTGAAGACATTAACGAGCTAAAACGCACCGAACAGGTGAATCAGCAACTGATGGAGCGCATCACGCTGGCTAACGAAGCGGGCGGGATTGGCATCTGGGAGTGGGAGCTTAAGCCGAATATTTTTAGCTGGGATAAGCGGATGTTCGAGCTGTATGAAATTCCTCCGCATATCAAACCGAACTGGCAGGTGTGGTACGAGTGCGTGCTGCCGGAAGATCGCCAGCATGCCGAAAAAGTGATTCGTGATTCGTTGCAATCACGCTCTCCCTTTAAACTGGAATTTCGCATTACCGTGAAAGACGGCATTCGCCATATCCGCGCCCTCGCTAACCGGGTACTGAATAAAGAAGGCGAAGTCGAACGCCTGCTCGGCATTAATATGGATATGACCGAGGTAAAACAGCTTAACGAGGCATTGTTTCAGGAAAAAGAGCGCCTGCACATTACGCTGGATTCCATCGGCGAAGCCGTGGTCTGTATTGATATGGCAATGAAAATTACCTTTATGAATCCGGTGGCGGAGAAGATGAGCGGCTGGACGCAGGAAGAAGCGTTAGGTGTTCCACTCCTGACGGTGTTGCATATTACTTTTGGCGACAACGGACCATTAATGGAGAACATTTACAGTGCCGACACCTCACGTTCCGCGATTGAACAAGATGTGGTGTTGCACTGCCGAAGCGGCGGCAGCTACGACGTGCATTACAGTATTACGCCGTTAAGTACTCTGGACGGCAGCAATATTGGTTCGGTTCTGGTGATTCAGGACGTCACCGAATCGCGCAAAATGCTGCGCCAGCTGAGCTACAGCGCCTCCCATGATGCACTGACGCATCTCGCCAATCGCGCCAGTTTTGAGAAGCAACTACGCATCCTGCTGCAAACGGTAAACAGTACACATCAGCGACATGCACTGGTGTTTATCGATCTTGATCGCTTTAAAGCGGTGAATGACAGCGCCGGGCACGCCGCTGGCGACGCTTTACTGCGCGAACTGGCGTCATTGATGCTGAGTATGCTGCGCTCCAGCGACGTGCTGGCGCGACTCGGTGGCGATGAATTTGGTCTGCTGCTGCCAGATTGTAATGTCGAAAGTGCGCGTTTTATCGCTACACGCATTATCAGCGCCGTGAATGACTATCACTTTATCTGGGAAGGACGTGTACATCGGGTAGGTGCCAGTGCCGGGATTACCTTGATTGATGACAACAATCATCAGGCGGCTGAAGTGATGTCGCAGGCTGATATCGCCTGTTATGCCTCCAAAAATGGTGGCCGGGGCCGGGTGACGATTTACGAACCGCAGCAAGCTGCCGCACATAGCGAACGGGCGGCGATGTCGCTTGATGAACAGTGGCGGATGATTAAAGAGAATCAGTTGATGATGATCGCCCACGGTGTCGCTTCGCCGCGGATCCCGCAAGCGCGTAATTTGTGGCTGATTTCACTTAAGCTCTGGAGTTGCGAAGGCGAGATTATTGATGAACAAACATTTCGTCGTAGCTTCAGCGATCCGGCACTTAGCCATGCTCTTGACCGACGGGTATTCCACGATTTTTTCCAGCAGGCCGCCAAAGCGGTTGCCAGTAAAGGTATAAGCATCGCCCTCCCGCTTTCCGTTGCCGGTTTGAGTAGCGCCACGCTGGTGAATGAACTAATTGAGCAGCTGGAAAATAGCCCTCTACCACCACGGTTATTACATCTGATTATTCCGGCAGACGCGATTTTAGATCACGCAGAAAGCGTGCAAAAACTGCGGCTGGCGGGATGTCGGATCGTATTCAGTCAGGTGGGCCGCGATCTGCAAATCTTCAACTCGCTGAAAGCGAATATGGCAGATTACCTGCTACTTGATGGTGAGTTATGCGCCAACGTGCAGGGAAATTTGATGGATGAGATGCTGATTACGATCATTCAGGGGCACGCTCAGCGGCTCGGGATGAAGACCATCGCCGGGCCAGTAGTTTTACCCCTGGTGATGGATACGCTTTCTGGCATCGGCGTCGATCTGATTTATGGCGATGTGATTGCCGATGCCCAACCGCTGGATTTGCTGGTGAATAGCAGTTATTTCGCGATTAACTGAGGCGTGCTTCCCCATCGCCTGATGCGGCGTATCAGGCCTACAATTCGTCCGTTCCGTCTGGTTGCCAGCCTTCCGTATACCAGATATGCAACAGCGCATAAGAACGCCAGGGCTTCCAGCGTTCGGCATAACGGCGGATTTGTGCCGGTGTCATTCCCGGAAATCGCTGTTTAATCAGATAATCATCCGGCAGGAAAACATCTTTCGCCTGCCAGCCACGTAAGGCGAAATAATTCGCCGTCCAGCGCCCGATACCCGGAAAAGTTTGCAGCGTTTTCATCGCTTGCTCTACGTCGCCCGGAATTGTCATTGGTAAGGTGCCCTCCAGCGCCGCATTTGCCAGATTAATCAGCGCCTCTGCCCGTTTCAACGGCATACCTAACGCTTTTAATGCCTGCGGGTCGGCTGCTGCCAGCCGCTGAGGCGTGGGGAAGCAGACATAATCCGGAAAATCATCCAGCCGTTCGCCATAAAGCTGTGCCACTCTGGCGGTCAATTTTGCCGCCATCGCCACGCTCACCAGTTAGCCTAAAATCGCCCGCACGCCCTGCTCAAAAGCATCAACACAACCAGGTAAACGCAATCCGGGCCGCGCCGCGCCTAACTTGCCCAACGCACCGTTAACAATCTGCGGGTTACATTGCAGATCAAACAGGCGGCTCATTTTCGCCAGACACTCTGCGGCAACAGGTTCTAAACCTGCACTTAAATTTATGTGCAGAGTATGGCGGGCTATATCCGGAATAGCAGTCACCACGCCGCGATATTCGCTCACCGCCAGACTACGGGCATAATAATCGTCAGCGACCGTTTCCACACCGTTCACCGCACGGGCGGCGAGAAATCCCAACATCCACGACCAGTCATACGGCGGCTGCCAGTTCAGGGTATACATCGCATCTCCTTGTTAATCCGCTTTCAGCATAAACGTTATTCAGACGCTACGCTTTGCTTTCATATTCCGGTTGTCGCGACGGCAACATTTCGCTAAAGTCACGCCCCTTCTTCACCGGCATGGGGATTATTTCGTGTTTATTGGTTTTGATTACGGTACAGCAAACTGTTCAGTGGCGGTCATGCGCGACGGTAAGCCGCAATTACTGAAAATGGAAAACGACAGCACGCTGCTGCCTTCAATGCTTTGCGCGCCAACGCGTGAAGCGGTAAGCGAATGGCTGTACCGCCATCATGATGTTCCGGCAGACGACGATGAAACGCAGGCGCTGCTGCGTCGGGCGATTCGTTATAACCGCGAAGAAGATATCGATGTTACGGCGAAAAGCGTGCAGTTCGGTCTTTCCTCACTGGCACAGTACATTGATGATCCAGAAGAAGTGTGGTTTGTGAAATCACCAAAATCGTTCCTCGGTGCCAGCGGCTTAAAACCGCAGCAGGTAGCGCTGTTTGAGGATCTGGTCTGCGCAATGATGTTGCACATTCGCCAGCAGGCGCAGGCACAGCTGCCAGAAGCGATTACTCAGGCGGTGATTGGTCGCCCTATCAACTTCCAGGGGCTTGGCGGCGATGAAGCAAACACCCAGGCGCAGGGGATTCTGGAACGCGCGGCGAAGCGTGCCGGGTTTAAGGATGTGGTATTCCAGTACGAGCCGGTCGCGGCTGGGCTGGATTACGAAGCCACCTTGCAGGAAGAAAAACGGGTGCTGGTGGTGGATATCGGCGGTGGTACGACTGACTGTTCATTGCTGCTGATGGGGCCGCAGTGGCGTTCGCGTCTCGATCGTGAAGCCAGCCTGCTGGGTCACAGTGGTTGCCGTATTGGCGGTAACGATCTGGATATCGCGCTGGCGTTTAAAAACCTGATGCCGTTACTGGGCATGGGTGGCGAAACCGAAAAAGGCATCGCCCTGCCTATTCTGCCGTGGTGGAATGCGGTTGCCATCAACGACGTTCCTGCACAGAGTGATTTCTACAGTAGTGCCAACGGTCGTCTGCTTAACGACCTGGTACGCGATGCCCGCGAACCGGAAAAAGTGGCCCTGTTACAGAAAGTCTGGCGTCAGCGTTTAAGCTATCGCCTGGTACGTAGCGCAGAAGAGAGCAAAATTGCGCTTTCAAGCGTAGCGGAAACCCGCGCCTCACTGCCGTTTATCAGCGATGAACTGGCTACGCTGATTAGCCAGCAAGGGCTGGAAAGCGCCCTCAGCCAGCCACTGGCGCGGATTCTGGAACAGGTGCAACTGGCGCTGGATAACGCCCAGGAAAAACCGGATGTTATCTATCTGACCGGCGGTAGCGCCCGTTCACCGCTGATTAAAAAAGCGCTGACAGAACAGTTGCCGGGCATTCCGATTGCAGGTGGCGATGACTTTGGCTCCGTCACCGCCGGGCTCGCACGCTGGGCGGAAGTGGTGTTTCGTTAATTGAAAACTGGTTCAGCAACGGCTTAAATCAGCCTGCGCCTGAGCCAGTTTTTCTGCCGCCTGACGTAACGGTTCCATCAACGGCATGGTCCGTGCTGGAGCATGAAGGCGGAATCGCTGCAACTCTGTCGCACCGACAGTCAACGCCGATTCCAGCCGATGTCGTTTGGCGGCCATTTTTGCCATTACCGCTTGTCTGTCTGCAGGCGTTACCGCTTCGTTCGGCCTGAAAACAAAACGGCGTTCGCAACTCGCTTTCCAGTCGATAACCGCCTGGGTCAGATGATCACCAAAACCTTTCACTTGCTTAACGCTCCGTCGGGTAACGTCTGCCGCCGTTTCAATACCAAAGGACCGTAACGCAGCTTTACGCGCAGGGCCAACGCCGGGAATAGAGGCAACATCAATAAAAAATCCCTCCAGAAACTTCTGCTTCTGCCGTTCCCTTGCGGTGTCCTGAAGTGCTGCCAGAGCGCGTTTCTCTTCTTCCGGTAACCCGAGCATTTCGTCCTTCATTTTTTCGAGCATCGTCCGTTTGGCGATAAAACCTTCCAGCCCGCCCAACTGTTGGATCTGGCTGACTAAATGGTCATAGTCCATTTTCGCGCGATTAAACGCCTCACGACGTTGCTGGATTTCTGCTTTGTACGCTTTGCTTGTCAGGCTGCCAATAATCCAGATAGCCGCCAGCACAGGAACCAAAATAATATAACGCGGTTCTGCCTGAAGGCCGCAAAGCAACAGCGATAACGCTGACAGTGCGATCTCAATCAGAATGATGTATTCACGCCGTAACAGGCCTAAAGGAAGCGGCCTGCCAGCAGCCTGGAAATGATCGGGTAATGGCAGTTGCAATGCTGGTGGTGCTACTGACGCCATCACCATTGCCCAGACTTTCGCCAGCACAAAATCACCGCCGGTGGTAATGACCTCTTCGCCGAGATCAATAAAATAGATAACGCCTTGATTATCCAGCGCACACCACGGGCAGTCAGTCAAATGACCGGGGTAAACATGCATTGCCGAAACGGTACATTTCTTTAACTGTTGGCGTAGAGAATCAAGTGCCGCTACCCACGCTTTTGCCGTCGGACGCCCGGTTGCCACGCCACTTTCCGTGAATGCCTGCTGAAACATGGCTTCAACATCGCCCGGTAACATCGACAGCGGAATAGATCGTGGCGGCGGTTTTAAACCACGTCGCTGATTATCTGACGCGTAGGCATAACGGAAATGGGCAATATCCGTCTCCAGTGCATTCCCCGCATCAGAGATAAGCGGCACACCAGAATAAGGATGCCGCCCACCAAACAAGACGTGAAAAATCAGCAACGCAAGGCCAAAATTATCGTGATTTTCTGTGCGTTCAAAGCCGACAAATGATGGCAAGGTTTGCAGCTCTGGCGGCGTAAAATGCGACACGCCGACTTCGCATAAATGCAGTGTGCCATTGGCGTTAATCTGAAAGGAGTCGCTATCAATCAACACCACTTTGCTGTCACGGCCTACCATAAAGCTGTTCTGGTTTACGTCACCCACGACATGCCCGTGCTCGTGAACCGTAGCAAAAGATGAAGCAATATTGCGCGCAACATAGAGTAGAAAATCCCACGCACAATGAGGGTAACGTTGGCGACGATGTGCCGGGCTATAGATCATATGAATCGGTTCTTTACCAGAAACTTTTGGCATCATAAAACCGATAACCTTTCCGCCTCGTCCACCGTGAAGCGTTGCCTGCGGCCAGGCGACATAATTCAACAATTGCGCGTCAGCTGTCGCAGCCATAAAGGCAAGTTTGTCCTGTTTTAAGGCGGGTGGCGGCGTGTGATAAATCTTGGCGACGCTATCGACAAACTCCTCGATATCATAAACCGCGCCTTCGCCACCTTTTCCCAGTTCACGCCCGAGAGTGGTCAATTCACCTGTCGATGTAAATACTTTTATATTTGTCTTCATAATGTTTTAAGGGCAGTCATATTATATTTTAATGAATAATAACACTGCCCATTATAATTATTTCCATATTGGAAGAGTCCCACTCAAGAATAAAAATGATAATGCAATTTCATCAGGATACAATTCAATTCCAACCTGATAATGATTCACTTCCACAGATTTTTTGCTAACTTTTACTACACAGGGATTCTGGAAAAAAGATGAAAAAGATATTACTTATGTTGAGTCTGCTATTTTTTACTACCGCGGGCTTTAGTGAAGTTTCGGATACGTTAGTGACGGGAGGTTATGATAAACAAGCGATGTCTGACGCCATTCAACATGCGCGGAAAGAAACCGATCAATTCATCGAAATTATGAATAAAAAAGATGCCGATACTTTCGCGGTCAAAGCCCCGATAACCGATCACGGAAGAACAGAGCATTTCTGGCTTACGGATGTCACTTATTCTAACGGCATGTTTATTGGCGTAATAAGCAATGACCCTGGTATTGTTACAAACGTAGAATATGGTCAGGAGTGGAAAATCAAGAAAGAAGATATTTCAGACTGGATGTATACGCGCGGGGATAAAATTTACGGCGGTTATACCATTGTTCCTTTATTGGTCACCTATCCAAAAGAAGAAGCCGACGAGCTAAGAGCAAAATTAGTTCGCTAACCAGCCATTATATTAATTGCTTAAACTGGCGGTTGAACTGTTGTCTTTAACCGCCATGCGATGTTCATTCTGTCCACAGCGCCAGTGCCAACGTTTTATCATCATCGGTACGCTCGTTTACCGCCGGGCCGGACAAAAACTGCTTTAACAATTCAGGTAATAAATCGAGTTGTTCCTGCGTTGCTGACGCCAGCCCATTGAAAAACGGGGTAAAGAAAGGCACATGGGGAGAATTATCCAGCATATTTAACGCCAGCCGCTGGATACCATCCGTAAATGCTGCAACTTTGTGCGCACGCTCAGTGCTGGTGAAAGTTTCCAGTCTGGAAACCGCATCTTCATCGGTAATGAAGTGCGTCATGTTGGCATATTCACCCACCATCGGCGTGAGCGGCAGTTGCAGACCGTGCCCCAAATCTACCACCACGCCGCCATCGCCAATCTGCATAATCAAGGTGCCGTCAGGCGATGAAATCAGTCCCAGAAATGTGCAGGCAAAATCGCGAACCGCTAATTCTTTGGCTTCCGCCTCGGCAAAAAGTCGCTGACGAATGGTCAGCACAATATCCGTGGCGAGGACATCATTAAGCCCCAATTCCCCGCCCTGCACTTTTTGCGACATATAAGCCATCGCTTCATTGACGGCGAGCATCGCGCCTTCGCCACCCTGCGAGACACTGCCTGCGCCATCAGCGACAAATACCGACAATAATGGCTGCTGGTCATTTAACCAGGCAACCTGCATCTGGCAGGCATCCTGGCAAGGCAAGTCCGCGCTGATGTGCGACGTTCCAACGGTTGATGCATAGACCAGACGCCAGCTCACACTGACGTCCAGCCTTTTGGCGCTTCCAGCACAACTTCCGTTCCCGGCGTGGAGCGGGAAACCGAACGCAGCGAACTGGATAACCAGCTAAACAGTTCACGGAATTGTAATCCCTGCAGTGGCAAAGGCTGACGAACGCTGATTTGTGCCAAAGTCTTCATATCCGCCCCCTGAACACCGATGGAAAAGAAGGCAAACTTCTTATCTTCTTCCCCCTGAAACACTTTGTTGGCGGCAGCCTGCCACTCATCGGTTGGTGCGCCATCAGTGATCAGGAAAATCCACGGACGATAATAGGAAATACCATTGGCGCGATACTCACGTTTGCGCTCCTCAACCATATCCAGGGCTTTGGTAATGGCGGCCCCCATTGGTGTATCGCCTTGGGCAAACAGGATGGGCGGGAAAAAATTAGCGGCGCTGGTAAAGGGTTGTTCCACATGCACCGGGCCGAACGTCACAATGCCGAGTTCCACTCTTTTTAAGGCCAGCGAATCGGCAAGCAGCTCATCGCGAAAGGTAACCAATCCGGCGTTAAGTTCATTAATAGGTCTACCGTTCATAGAACCAGAAACATCCAGCAGCAAAATGCAGGGGCAACGTGGTTCCGGGTTACTGGCAAAATCGCTGGTGGCAAACATGATTTGTTCGCTCATAAGAAATCCTTTCTTAGAGAATTATTGAGGTCCGGTATCATACCGATTGCAATAATGAAATAAGAGCAAACGAAGAAACTTTCAGAATTAGGCCCGGCGGCGCAGAAAATTTTGCTATTCGCCTCGCAAGAACGGAGAGCCGTCGATTGACACTAAGGGCGGAGTGACATAATTTCAGGAGTGAGGGTTAGGGAGAGGTTTCCCCCTCCCCCTGGTGTTCTTAGTAAGCCTGGAAGCTAATCACTAAGAGTATCACCAGTATGATGACGTGCTTCATCATAACCCTTTCCTTATTAAAAGCCCTCTTCTCCGGGAGAGGGTTTCCCGTTTCAGCGTCCCGCTGAAATCGTCGGCTTACCTCCTTTCGCCCTGAATGCAGTCTATCGCTAACGCGTGAACAAAATAGTTTCCTCTGTGATTATTGCGTAACGACTCGCAAAGAATATTTGCTGGCAGGATCGCAGACTGCAAAGCCTGCAGATTGACAATCTTATCGTGAAGGCATACTTTCAGGAGTGAGGGTAGAGCGGGGTTTCCCCCGCCCTGGTAGTCTTAGTATGCTGGGTAGCTAATCACTAAGAGCACCACGATGATGAGTAGCTTCATCATGACCCTTTCCTTATTTAAGGCCCCTTCCTCGGGAGGGGCTTTCCCGTTTCAGCGTCCCGCTGAAATCGTCGGCTTACCTCCTTTCGCCATGCAAGCAGTCTATCGCTAACGCGTAGATAAAATAGTTTCATGTGTTATTACTGGATGCGTGCTCGCAAATGTGCCCGTCATTCAGACGATTCCCGACAGTGTTTCATAATTCCTCCATTTTTCTCCCTTATTGGCTGGCTACACTAGTATCATTCCGCGAAACGTTTCAGGAAGAGAAACTCTTAACGATGAAAGGCAGTTATAAATCCCGTTGGGTAATCGTAATCGTGGTGGTTATCGCCGCCATCGCCGCATTCTGGTTCTGGCAAGGCCGCAATGACTCCCGGAGTGCAGCCCCAGGGGCGACGAAACAAGCGCAGCAATCGCCAGCGGGTGGTCGCCGTGGTATGCGTTCCGGCCCATTAGCCCCGGTTCAGGCGGCGACCGCCGTAGAACAGGCAGTTCCGCGTTACCTCACCGGGCTTGGCACCATTACCGCCGCTAATACCGTTACGGTGCGCAGCCGCGTGGACGGCCAACTGATAGCGTTACATTTCCAGGAAGGCCAGCAGGTCAAAGCAGGCGATTTACTGGCAGAAATTGACCCAAGCCAGTTCAAAGTTGCATTAGCACAAGCCCAGGGCCAACTGGCAAAAGATAAAGCCACGCTTGCCAACGCCCGCCGTGACCTGGCGCGTTATCAACAACTGGTAAAAACCAATCTCGTATCTCGTCAGGAGCTGGATGCCCAACAGGCGCTGGTCAGTGAAACCGAAGGCACCATTAAGGCTGATGAAGCAAGCGTCGCCAGCGCGCAGCTGCAACTCGACTGGAGCCGCATCACCGCACCAGTCGATGGTCGCGTTGGTCTCAAGCAGGTTGATGTTGGTAACCAAATCTCCAGTGGTGATACCACCGGGATTGTGGTGATCACCCAGACGCACCCTATCGATTTAGTCTTTACCCTGCCGGAAAGCGATATCGCTACCGTAGTACAGGCGCAAAAAGCCGGAAAACCGCTGGTTGTTGAAGCCTGGGATCGCACCAACTCGAAGAAATTAAGTGAAGGCACGCTGTTAAGCCTCGATAACCAAATCGATGCCACTACCGGTACGATTAAAGTGAAAGCACGCTTTAATAATCAGGATGATGCACTGTTTCCCAATCAGTTTGTTAACGCGCGTATGTTAGTCGACACCGAACAAAACGCCGTGGTGATCCCCACCGCCGCCCTGCAAATGGGCAATGAAGGCCATTTTGTCTGGGTGCTGAATAGCGAAAACAAGGTCAGCAAACATCTGGTGACGCCGGGCATTCAGGACAGTCAGAAAGTGGTGATCCGCGCAGGTATTTCTGCGGGCGACCGCGTAGTGACGGACGGAATTGATCGCCTGACCGAAGGGGCGAAAGTGGAAGTGGTAGAAGCTCAAAGCGCCACCACTTCGGAAGAGAAAGCCACCAGCCGCGAATACGCGAAAAAAGGAGCACGCTCCTGATGCAGGTGTTACCCCCGAGCAGCACAGGCGGCCCGTCGCGCCTGTTTATTATGCGTCCTGTCGCCACCACGCTGCTGATGGTGGCGATCTTACTCGCCGGGATTATCGGTTATCGTGCCCTGCCCGTTTCGGCGCTGCCGGAAGTGGACTATCCAACCATTCAGGTGGTCACCCTCTACCCAGGTGCCAGCCCAGATGTCATGACCTCTGCCGTTACCGCACCGCTCGAACGCCAGTTCGGGCAGATGTCCGGCCTGAAACAGATGTCGTCGCAAAGTTCCGGCGGTGCGTCAGTTATCACTTTGCAGTTCCAGCTAACATTACCGCTCGATGTCGCCGAGCAGGAAGTGCAGGCCGCGATTAACGCTGCGACCAACCTGTTGCCGAGCGATCTGCCTAACCCGCCGGTTTACAGCAAAGTGAACCCGGCAGATCCGCCAATCATGACGCTCGCTGTCACCTCAACCGCCATGCCGATGACGCAAGTGGAAGATATGGTGGAAACCCGCGTCGCGCAGAAAATCTCGCAGATTTCCGGCGTCGGCCTGGTGACGCTTTCCGGCGGCCAGCGTCCGGCTGTTCGCGTCAAACTTAACGCCCAGGCGATTGCCGCCCTCGGCCTGACCAGCGAAACCGTGCGCACCGCCATTACCGGTGCTAACGTTAACTCGGCTAAAGGTAGCCTCGACGGCCCTTCCCGTGCGGTCACGCTTTCCGCGAACGACCAGATGCAATCCGCCGAAGAATATCGCCAGCTAATCATCGCCTACCAGAACGGCGCACCGATTCGTCTGGGCGATGTCGCAACCGTAGAGCAAGGTGCAGAAAATAGCTGGCTTGGGGCGTGGGCAAATAAAGAACAGGCCATTGTGATGAATGTTCAGCGCCAGCCCGGTGCTAACATTATCTCCACCGCCGACAGCATCCGGCAGATGCTGCCACAGCTCACCGAGAGTCTGCCGAAATCGGTGAAGGTGACGGTACTTTCTGACCGTACCACCAATATCCGCGCATCGGTCAACGATACCCAGTTTGAACTGATGATGGCTATCGCGCTGGTAGTCATGATTATCTACCTGTTTTTGCGCAATATTCCGGCGACCATCATTCCTGGCGTCGCAGTGCCGCTGTCGTTAATTGGCACCTTTGCGGTTATGGTGTTTCTCGATTTTTCAATCAATAACCTGACGCTGATGGCGTTAACTATCGCCACCGGATTCGTGGTCGATGACGCCATCGTGGTGATCGAAAACATTTCCCGCTATATCGAAAAAGGCGAAAAACCGCTGGCGGCGGCGCTCAAAGGCGCAGGTGAAATCGGTTTTACCATTATCTCGCTGACCTTCTCACTGATTGCGGTGTTGATCCCACTGCTGTTTATGGGCGATATCGTCGGGCGACTGTTCCGCGAATTTGCTATTACACTGGCGGTAGCGATTTTGATCTCAGCCGTGGTGTCGCTGACCCTGACGCCGATGATGTGCGCACGGATGCTCAGCCAGGAGTCGCTGCGTAAACAGAACCGCTTCTCCCGTGCCTCAGAGAAAATGTTCGAAAGGATAATCGCCGCCTATGGTCGCGGACTGGCGAAAGTGCTGAATCATCCGTGGCTGACTTTAAGCGTAGCGCTCAGCACGCTGCTGCTTAGCGTTCTCTTGTGGGTGTTTATTCCGAAAGGTTTCTTCCCGGTACAGGACAACGGCATTATTCAGGGTACTTTGCAGGCACCGCAATCCAGCTCCTTTACCAATATGGCCCAGCGGCAACGCCAGGTCGCGGATGTGATTTTGCAGGATCCGGCAGTGCAAAGTCTGACCTCATTTGTTGGCGTTGATGGCACTAACCCGTCGCTGAACAGTGCGCGTTTGCAGATCAACCTCAAACCGTTGGATGAACGTGATGATCGGGTGCAAAAAGTCATCGCCCGTCTGCAAACGGCGGTGGATAAAGTGCCGGGCGTCGATCTCTTCCTGCAACCAACGCAGGACCTGACCATCGATACTCAGGTCAGCCGCACCCAGTACCAGTTTACCTTGCAGGCCACGTCACTGGATGCGCTCAGTACCTGGGTGCCACAGTTGATGGAAAAACTCCAGCAACTGCCACAGCTTTCTGATGTCTCCAGCGACTGGCAGGACAAAGGGCTGGTGGCGTATGTCAATGTTGATCGCGACAGCGCCAGCCGTCTGGGGATCAACATGGCGGATGTCGATAACGCCCTGTACAACGCGTTTGGTCAGCGGCTGATTTCCACTATTTATACTCAGGCTAACCAGTATCGCGTGGTGCTGGAACACAACACTGAAAATACCCCAGGCCTCGCGGCGCTGGATACCATTCGCCTGACCAGCAGCGACGGTGGCGTGGTGCCGTTAAGCTCAATTGCCAAAATTGAGCAGCGTTTTGCGCCGCTCTCCATCAACCATCTGGATCAGTTCCCGGTAACGACCATCTCCTTTAACGTGCCAGATAACTATTCGCTGGGCGATGCGGTGCAGGCGATTATGGACACCGAAAAGACGCTGAATCTGCCGGTGGATATCACCACGCAGTTCCAGGGCAGCACCCTCGCCTTCCAGTCGGCGCTGGGCAGCACTGTCTGGCTGATTGTCGCGGCGGTGGTGGCGATGTATATCGTACTCGGCATTCTTTACGAAAGCTTTATTCACCCGATCACCATTCTCTCGACGTTGCCAACGGCAGGGGTCGGCGCACTGCTGGCGTTGCTGATTGCCGGTAGCGAACTGGATGTAATCGCCATTATCGGCATTATTTTGCTGATCGGTATCGTGAAGAAGAACGCCATCATGATGATCGACTTCGCGCTGGCTGCTGAGCGCGAGCAAGGCATGTCGCCGCGCGATGCAATCTACCAGGCTTGTCTGTTGCGTTTTCGTCCGATCCTGATGACTACTCTGGCGGCTCTGCTTGGCGCGTTGCCGCTGATGTTAAGTACCGGGGTCGGCGCGGAACTGCGTCGTCCGTTAGGTATCGGCATGGTCGGCGGTCTGATAGTCAGCCAGGTGCTGACGCTGTTTACCACGCCGGTGATTTATTTGCTGTTCGACCGCCTGGCATTGTGGACCAAAAGCCGCTTTGCTCGTCATGAAGAGGAGGCGTAAGTGAAGTTTTTTGCCCTCTTCATTTACCGCCCGGTGGCGACGATTTTACTGTCGGTCGCCATTACCCTGTGCGGCATACTGGGCTTCCGTATGCTGCCGGTCGCCCCACTGCCGCAGGTCGATTTTCCGGTGATTATGGTCAGCGCCTCGCTGCCCGGTGCGTCACCAGAAACAATGGCGTCTTCCGTTGCCACGCCGCTGGAACGTTCGCTTGGGCGCATTGCCGGGGTCAGTGAAATGACCTCCAGCAGTTCGCTCGGCAGCACGCGCATTATTTTGCAGTTTGATTTTGACCGCGATATCAACGGCGCAGCGCGCGATGTGCAAGCGGCGATCAACGCCGCGCAAAGTTTGCTGCCCAGCGGGATGCCAAGCCGTCCGACCTATCGCAAAGCGAACCCGTCGGATGCGCCAATTATGATCCTGACGCTAACATCCGATACTTATTCGCAAGGTGAACTGTACGATTTTGCCTCGACGCAGCTGGCTCCGACGATTTCGCAAATCGACGGTGTCGGTGATGTCGATGTTGGCGGCAGCTCGCTACCTGCGGTGCGCGTCGGGCTGAACCCGCAGGCGCTGTTTAATCAGGGCGTCTCGCTGGACGACGTACGCACTGCCATCAGCAATGCCAACGTGCGTAAACCGCAAGGGGCGCTGGAAGATGGCACTCACCGCTGGCAGATCCAGACTAACGATGAACTGAAAACTGCCGCTGAATATCAGCCGCTGATTATTCATTACAACAACGGCGGCGCGGTTCGTCTGGGCGATGTGGCGACGGTGACCGACTCAGTGCAGGATGTGC
>OGOQ01001539.1_pt1 | contig 17137 bp, 14 predicted proteins | sample 1552691 | NCBI WGS metagenome assembly OGOQ01 (sample SAMEA2580209, study PRJEB22360) | human gut metagenome | biome: human gut; feature: human-associated habitat; material: faeces | place: Denmark | collected 2008/2010
AGACGTGATCGGGGCCCGCCATGTCTGTCGAGCGTGTGACTCATGGCGGCCGGGACGGCGACGGGTCAGTGCTTCACGGTGTCGATGAAGCCGCCGCCGAGGCAGACGTCGCCCTGATAGAGAACGGCGCTCTGGCCGGGCGTGGCCGCCCACTGAGGCTTGTCGAAGCCAAGCGTGAAGTTCTTTTCGGAGACGTACTCGAGTCTGCAGGGATCGTCGGGCTGGCGATAGCGGGTCTTCACCGTAAGCTCGGCGTCAAGCTCGGGCGCATGTCCGGAGATCCAGCTTGGATGGACGGCCTTGAGCTCGTGCGCGAGAAGCCACGGGTGATCGTGTCCCTGGCAGATCCAGAGCGTATTGGTGGCAAGATCCTTCTTCGCGACGAACCACGGCTCCCCCGTGGAGGCGTGGGGGGCGCCGCAGATCTCCGGCCGCCCACACCGATGCCCTTGCGCTGGCCGAGCGTATAGAAGGAAAGGCCCATGTGCTCGCCCACGACCGTGCCGTCGGGAATGCGGATCGGACCGGGCTGGGTAGGCAGATAGCGGTTGAGGAACTCGCGGAACGGACGCTCGCCGATGAAGCAGATGCCCGTGGAGTCCTTCTTCTTCGCATTGGGAAGCTTGAGGTCGTCGGCGATGCGGCGGACCTCGGTCTTGCAGATTTCGCCCACGGGGAAGATCACGCGGGAGATCTGCTCTTGGGTGAGGCGGTGCAGGAAGTAGCTCTGGTCCTTGCCGGGATCGACGCCGCGCAGCAGCTGGACGCCGTCGTCCGTGTGACGGACGCGGGCGTAGTGCCCCGTGGCGATGAGGTCGGCCCCCATGGCCATGGCATGGTCGAGGAAGGCGCGGAACTTGATCTCTGCGTTGCAGAGAACGTCGGGATTGGGCGTGCGGCCTGCGCTGTATTCGCGTAGAAAGTCGGAGAAGACGCGCTCGCGGTATTCCTTCGCGAAGTTGACGGCCTCGATGTCGATGCCGATCACGTCGGCGACGGCGCTCGCGTCGATGAAGTCCTGACGGGAGGAGCAGTATTCGCTGTCATCGTCGTCCTCCCAGTTCTTCATGAAGAGGCCGATGACGTTGTAGCCTTGCTCCTTGAGGAGCCAGGCGCTGACAGAGGAGTCGACGCCGCCCGAAAGGCCGATGACGACGGTTTTCTTGGACATACGTATATATGGTCGGTAAGTCGGGATAGAATCGGGACGTACCCTTGAATTCATTAATTAGGAGATCGTGGCAATTATGTCTCAGACGAACGAATCGTGCACCCGCTTTGCGAAACTTCTTGGCATCGAGGTGCCCTTCCTCAATGCTCCGATGGAGGGCATTGCCACGCCTGAGCTCGTGGCGGCCGTGTCCGAGGCGGGCGGTCTCGGCGTCATTCCCGCCGCCGGTCTCGCTCCCGACGAGATCCGCGCCTTTGCCGCGCGCGTGAAGGAGCTCACGCAGAAGCCCTTCGCCGTGAACCTTGCTGTGCCCGTCGACGCGCCCGCGGATGCGGCGGAACGCTTCGAGCGTTTCGGCGACGCCGTCTCGATGCTGCTCGAAGAGCTCGAGCTGCCCGCAGGCGAAGGCGCCTCCTATGCCGAACGCTACGATCTCGAGGGCTGCACCCGCCCCGACTTCTTCGAGCAGTTCGATGCGGCGCTCGAGGTGAGGCCCGCAGCCGTCATCTCGTCCTTCGGCGGCTTCCGCGAGCCCGAGGAGGAGAAGCTCGCCGAACTCGGCATCGTCAACATCGGCACCGCCACGACGCTCCGTGAGGCCAAGGTCCTGCGCGCCGCGGGCTGCGGCGCCGTCATCGTTCAGGGAGCGGAGGCCGCGGGCCCGCGCCTCTCGTTTGAGGATCCCGAGGACGCTCTCGTCGGTCTCATGTCCCTCGTGCCCGCCGCCGTCCGCGCGACGGGGCTGCCCGTCATCGCGGCGGGCGGCATCGCCTCGGCCGAGCAGGTGAACGCACTTCTGGCCATGGGCGCTGCAGGCGTGTCCGTCGGCACGGCCCTGCTGACGACGGCCGAGTCCAGCGCCTGCGACGCGCACCGCTACTACGCGGAGTTCGGCACGGCCTGCGACACCGTACTCACGCGCATCTACAACGGCAGGCTCAGCCGCGTGCTCAGAAACGCGCTCGTCGAGGCCCTCGACGACTGGGAGCTCATGACGGCCGGCTACCCCGCCCAGAAGGCCCTGATGGGCCCCCTTGACAGGTGTGCCTCCGAAGTCGGACGCAACGACCTCGTCATGCTGCCTCTGGGACAGTCCGCAGGCCGCAGCGCCTACAGACGGACTGCCGACTGCGTGCATGCGCTCTTTCCCCGTCGCGCAGACTGAATCAAACAAACGAATAGATTTTCAAAATCGTCGCAACACCTTGAAAATCGACGTACGGCGTCCGACTTAGGTAAAACCCCTCGGACTTGGGGTTTAATTTCACAATGCGGAACGCGCTTTCGTATTGTGAAATATGTGACCTGGTTTTGCGGGTTATCCCTTGAATATGTGTCGTTGAAAAGGGTTTCGGGCTTGATTACTATCAACCGAACAGAACTCGTTTACGATTTCACGGATCGGTAGGCGGGATTCGATCAACATTAACTGAGGGTTCAACCATGACCGAATCCAGTATTGAAATCGGCGCCATGTCCAACAGGGGCAAGCTTCTGGCGCTCGTCGCCGGCCCGATCTTGGGGCTGCTGACCTACTTCCTTCTGCCTGAAAGCTACATCAACTCCCAGGGCGTTGAAACCGCCTTCCCGTATGCGGGCCGCGCCTGCATGGGCGTGACCGTGTGGATGGCGATCTGGTGGTTTACCGAAGCGCTTCCGATTGCGGCGACCGCAATGATTCCACTGGTCGTGTATCCGCTTCTGCAGATCACGTCCGCCAAGGCTGCGATGAGCAACTACGCCTCCGGGACGATCTTCCTCTTCCTGGGCGGCTTCCTGCTCGCGGCCGGCATCCACCGCTGGCACCTTGACCGCCGCATCGCACTGCTGACGCTGCGCCTCTTCGGCACCCAGCCCAAGCAGATGGTGCTCGGCCTGATGCTGGCCACTGCCGGCCTCTCCGCCTGGGTGTCCAATACGGCGACTGCCGCCATGATGGTTCCCATTGCCATCGCCGTGCTCGGCGTCGTGCGCTCCACCCAGAAGAGCGAAGTCATCGGCAAGGATGAACGCAACTTCGGCATCGCCGTGCTGCTCTCCATCGCCTACGCGGCCTCCATCGGCGGCATGGTCACCGTGATCGGCTCGCCCCCGAACGGCATCTACGTCCGCTTCATGGAACAGACCTACGGCGAGACCGTGAGCTTCATTGACTGGCTCAAGATCGGCCTTCCGGTTGCGCTCCTGCTGCTCCCAGCCACCTATTTCCTGCTAGTGAACGTTCTCTTCCCCTGCAAGATGGAAGGCATTCCCGGCGGCAAGGACTGGGTCCGCAACGAGCTTCGCAAGCTCGGTGCCATGTCCCGCGGTGAAAAGATCGTTCTGGCGGTCTTCGTCCTCGCGGCCGTCCTCTGGATCTTCGGCCCGGTCGTCCGCGGCCTTGAATTCGACGGCGCCAAGCCCTTCGCGGCCCTCAAGGACGAAACCATCGCCATGGCTGCAGGCCTCCTGCTCTTCGCGATCCCCGTCGACTCCAAGCGCGGCATCCACGCTCTTGACTGGTCCTCGGCCAAGGACGTGATCGCTTGGGATGTGCTGCTCCTCTTCGGCGGCGGTCTCACGATGGCGGCCGCTCTGCAGAGCACTGGCGCCGCTGCCCTGGTGGGCGCCCAGGCCACGGCCCTCGGCAGCCTCGGTGAAGTCTCCATGATGGCCGGCGTCGCTACCCTCGTGACCTTCGCTACCGAAGTGACCTCGAACACCGCACTTGCCGCCACGATGATGCCGCTCATCTCCGCCTCAGCCGATGCGCTCAAGATCGATGCCTCCGGCCTCCTCGTGACCACCGCGCTCGCCGCTTCCTGTGCCTTTATGATGCCCGTCGCCACGCCGCCCAACGCGATCGTGTTCGGCACCGGCCGTCTGAAGATCGGAGACATGGTGAAGGCTGGCTTCTGGCTCAACATCCTCGGCGTCGTGATCATCACCTGCGTGGCCGCAGTAATCCTCTGACCGCCTCTCTGAAAAACAAGCGAACAAGCGCGCACCCCCGAAAGGAGGCGCGCGCTTTCATTTGAGGTGCAGGCAGGCTCAGATGCCCAGAAGCTTCATGAGGGGGCCTGCGATGAGCGGCGCAAGGAAGGCGGTGATGATGCCGGAGAGGCCCATGGCCAGACCGCCGAAGGCGCCCGCCCTGTTCGAGATCTGGAATGCGGCGCTCGTGCCCATGCCGTGTGCGGCGAGGCCGAGCGTCACGCCGCGCACTGGGTCGGACGTGATGCGGCAGAGGTTGAAGAGCGGACGGCCGACGATGGAGCCGAAGATGCCCGTGATCACGACGAGGCAGGCCGTCAGGTCGGGGCGCCCGCCCATGGCTTCGGACACGCCCATGGCGATCGGTGTCGTGACGGACTTCGGAATCATGGAGATCATTGTTTCGGCCGAGAGTCCGAAGAGCCAGCCGAAGGCAACGACGGAGACGATGGCGGCCACGCTGCCTGCGAGAAGGCCGCAGGTGAGGGGCAGCCAGAGCTCGACGAGCTTCTGGCGCTGCTCGAAGAGCGGCACAGCGAGCACCACGGTCGCGGGCCCGAGCAGGAAGTGAATGACGCCTGCGCCCTGGAAGTACTGCTCGTAGGGCACGCCCATGACGAGCAGCACGACGATGATGCTCACGACGGCCACGATGATCGGCGTGAAGAGCGGATTGAACTGCGTGAGCTTGTAGAGATGCTGGCCGAAGATAAAGGCGACGAGCGTGACGGCAAGCCAGAGGGCGGGATTGCCGAGGATCGGCGAGAGCTGCTGAAGAATGTCCTGCATGGTCAGTCCTTGTTCTTGTTCTTGTGCACGAGCTTGTCGACGAAGATGATGGTGTAGGCGGTCACGAGCATGGCGATGAGGGTTGAGATCACAAGCACGGCGCCGATGGCGAGGCCCTCGCGAAGGAAAAGGTCGCCGTAGCGCATGACGCCCACGCCCGCCGGCACGAAGAGAAGCGACAGGTTCGATAGGAGCACGCCGCCCGTTGGGCGGATGCGGCCGATGAGATCGTCCTTGACGAAAAAGGCGAGAAGCATGAGGATCATGCCGATCACGGGACCCGGAACGGGAATGCCCGCGCTGCGACTGATGACTTCGCCGACGACCTGAAAGGCCAGAATGAGTGCGATGGCGGAAAGCATGAAAGAAGTACCGTAAAATGTTCTGACCGTCTTTCGGCGTGCTAGGGTTTGCACGTATGAAAGGTGTCAAGGTGTTGATTGTGTCACTACGGCGCCTGTCGTGGGGGCATTCGGATTTGACTTAGGTTAGGAAAGTTGAAGTGTCGGCGGTTCTTGTCTTCGGAAGAGGACCGCTCCGACGGGCTGCCTGGCCGAACTTGAAGAGGAGGACGGCGCGTCCTCTCCCGTCCCGGGGACTGCGCGCCGAATTTCTATGAAGCAGGAATTTCAGATCAAGGGCGAGCTCATCACGCTCGACGCCCTTCTCAAGGCTGTCGGCGCGGCCGACTCCGGCGCTCATGCCAAGGCGATGGTCGCCGAGGGCCTCGTGCGCGTCGACGGCGAGGTCGAGCTTCGCAAGACGAGGAAGCTCCGCGGCGGCGAGCGCGTGGAGCTCGAGGGCCTGACCGTTGTGCTCAAGGCCGATCCGGCCTTTGCCGCACGGGACTGAGTCCGCACGTCAAGATAATGCAAAAATGCCGGCTTCCGCAGGAAACTGGCATTTTTTCATGGGGCTGCAGCAGAATTATTGGATGTCCTTGAGCTCGCGGCGCAGGATCTTGCCCACGGCGGTCTTCGGGAGCGAGTCGACGAAGATGATCTCGCGCGGCATCTTGTAGCCCGTGAGCTGGGTGCGGCAGTACTTCTTGACGTCGTCGGCGGTGAGGGCGGGATCCTTGCGCACGATGACGGCCTTGACGGTTTCGCCGGACTTGGCGCTCGGAACGCCCACGACGCCCACTTCAAGCACGCCGGGCATGCTCGCGATCACGTTTTCGACTTCGTTCGGATAGACGTTGAAGCCGGAGACCAGAATCATGTCCTTCTTGCGGTCCGTGATCGTGATGCTGCCGTTCATGTCCATGTGGCCCACGTCGCCCGTGCGCAGCCAGCCGTCGCGAAGAACGGCGGCCGTCTCCTCGGGCTTGTTCCAGTAGCCCTGCATGACCTGCGGGCCGCGCACGCAGATCTCGCCTGTGTATTCGGGAATCTTGTCGGGCGACGGGCAACAGCCGAGGTCGCGGAAGCCTTCGCCGCGGATGGATACTTCGGTCGACGGGATGGGCACGCCCACCGAGCCGTCCCACGGAGCCTCGGGGATGTTGCCGCAGACGCCGGGCGAGCATTCCGTGAGACCGTAGGCCTCGAGGATGTTGCAGCCCGTCTGTTGCTTCCAGCGTTCGGCGATGGTGCGCTGCACCTGGGAGCCGCCGCCCGCGGTGACCTTGAGGCGCGTGAACTTGTGGGCGCAGAAGATCTTGTTGTTGAGCATCGCGGTGAAGAGCGTGTTGACGCCGACGATGATGGAGAAGTCCCACTTGGCGCATTCCTTGGCCAGCCCGTCGATGTCGCGCGGGTTGGTGATGAGCACCATGTTCGCGGCGAACTGCGTGAAGGAGAGCGTTGCCGTGAGGGAGAAGATGTGGTAGAGCGGCAGGGCCGTGAGGGCGACTTCCTCGCCTTCCTTGCAGGCGCTCGCAAGCCAGTAGCCCACCTGCTGGAGGTTGGCGAGGAGGTTGCGGTGCGTGAGGATGGCGCCCTTGGCAACGCCGGTCGTGCCGCCCGTGTACTGCAGGAAGGCGATGTCGGTGTTGTGGATCTCATGGGCGGTGAAGCCGTGGCGGCGGCCGATCTCAAGCGCTTCGTTGAAGCCGACGGCGTTCGGGAGCGAGTATTCGGGCACCATCTTCTTTACCTTGCGCACGACGAAGTTGACGAGCGTGCGCTTGAAGAACGGGAAGAGGTCGCCGACGGCGGTCGTGATGATGTGCTCGCACTTCGTGCCGGGCAGGGCGTTCTGGAGTGTCTTGGCGAAGTTCTCGATGATGATGATCGCCTTCGCCTCGGAGTCGCGCAGCGTGCCGTTGACCTCGCGGGAGGTGTAGAGCGGGTTGATGTTGACGACGATGTAGCCCGCGCGCAGGCAGGCGTACATGGCGATGACGTACTGCAGAAGGTTCGGCATCATGATGGCGACGCGGTCGCCGGGCTTGAGGCCGAGACTCTGGAGGTAGGCGGCGAGTTCCTTGGTGAGCGCAGCCGTGCGGCTGTAGGTCAGGCCGCAGTCCATGTTGGTGTACCCCACCTTGTCGGGGTAGCGCGCGGCGATGTCGTCGAGGACGGCCGGAATGCTCGGATAGCGGTCCGGATTGATTTCGTGCGGGACGCCTGCGGGGTAGCTCTTGTACCAGGGAAAGCTTTGAGTCATGTCTTAGTGATCTTCGAATTCTTGCGATGGTGGCCGGCCTGAGCCGGCGGTGCGGATGCGCCCGAAGGAAGGCTTGGCTCCCATGGCCCGCGCCGTTGATGAACATCGGCGAAAGGCGGACAAGCGCACCTAGCTTAAGTTTAGCGGCACGAGGACGCGAAAACGAGGTCAAAAAACACGACTTAACCCCTATATGCGCAAAAAGCCTCCGGATTCCGGAGGCTTTTCGTGTGCGGAACCTGAGCGGAAGGCTTAGGCTTCGAGCGTCAGGCAGTGGCGGGCGTAATCTTCAACGGCTTCCCAGTCGGTGTAGTCGATGACGGCCGTCATTTCCGTCGGGCCCTTGGTCATCTTCATGATCATCTGGATGAGCTTGGCGTCGATCCAGCTCCAGTTCGGGTAGTCGACTTTGCCGGCGAAGCACTTGACGTCCTTCGGGTGCCACGGGTTGTTCTCAAGGAACTTGCGGCAGTAGACGTTGCCTTCGGGCGTGGCCTTGGCCGGGTTGCGGGCGATGACGGTCACGTTGAAGAAGCTGTTGGGCTTGGCGTCGAGGACGGCCTTCCAACGGTTGACGAAGGCGAGGAACTGCTTGCGGAACACGCCGTAGAGGACGGGAGCGCCGCAGATGACAAGGTCGTACTTGTTCCAGTCGACGCCTTCGCGGTCGGCTTCAAGCACGTGCATCATATCGGCCTGGTGGCCTTCGGCAATGATGGTTTCCCAAATGCGGCGGGCGATACGAGCGGTATGGCCGGAGCGGCTGTCGTAAACAACAAGCACCGTCTTCATGTTCTATTCTCCAAAAGGGTCGCCGGCGCGCAGGCGAGCGCACGCCGAAAAATGTGTTTCAAGAGCAGGGCTTTCGCAGGTCTTCCCTACTCCCGCCTGTATTTTAGCCAAGTGTATATTGTCCGAGCCTTAACCGTATGGGGAGAAACGACGAAGATTGCGGGTAAAACCCGATGTTGCAAGGACAATCAGTGCTACAATCACGCACTTGTGACGGCGACCGTTCGCCGTCGATAGTTTCACCCATCGCCGTGTCCGCCTGCTGCCCGACGTGCAGCCTTTTTTTGTTTTTGAGGACCCGGCGGATCAACTTGGAAGAATATGGCAAAGGAAGATCTCATCGAGATGTCGGGCCAGGTGCTTGAAGTGCTGCCCGATGCCCGTTATCGCGTCAAACTTGACAACGGTCATGAACTGGTGGCCTACACCAACGGCAAGATGCGCAAGCATCACATCCGCATTCTCGCGGGCGACAAGGTGTCCCTCGAGCTCTCGCCGTACGATCTGACCAAGGGCCGCATCACCTTCCGTCACATCGAAGGCCGTCCGCCCGCCGGTGCCCAGCACGGCAACCGCCGTCGCTAAGAGGCCCGGTCGTCAGACCGCGTGAAAAAATGAAAAACCCCCGAAGCCGCATGGCCCGGGGGTTTTCTTTTGGTCGTTCCTTCCGGACGTCCGTCCTTCTGCTTAGAACGCGTCCTTGTAGAGGATGAAGAATGTGATCGTCAGATGGTAGAAGACGGGGGCCGCGAAGGTGAGGGGAGCGAGGCGCGCAAGCGTGCCGCGCGTCATGTAGATGTCTCCTTCGCCTGCAAGGCGCGTGGCGCCCATGCTGTGGCGCACGGAGTTGATGACCAGGTCGCCCATCACGCAGGAGGCCGCGATGATGACGGCCATGATGACGGCCTGCCAGGCGCGGAACGGCGTGATCCAGAACATGGCCGCACCGGCGAGCACGCCGCAGAAGGAGCCGATGAGCGTGCCCTTGATCGTGCGGTTGGAGTTGAAGCTCAGGGTCTTGCCGCCGAAGAAGGAGCTGGCGATGCTCGAGGCGAGGTCGCTCACGAATACGACGAGCAGGAAGAAGAGGAGCAGCAGCGGACCGGACGAGTTGTAGCGCGTTAGGTCGAGCGTCGCGATGGCGGGTGCGTGGCTCACGCAGAAGACGCAGAGCATGACGCCCCACTGCACCTTGGCGACGCGCTCGAGATAGCGCTCCGTGTCCTTCGTCATGGCCATGATGACGGGCAGCGCGAGGAACAGGTACGTCGGAATGAAGAGCGTCGTGAAGTACGAGAGGTCGAAGCCGATGAGCGCGTACTGCACGGGAATCGCGATGTAGAACGCGACGACGAGCGCATTGTGGTCGGTGGGCTTCGTAGGCGTGATCGCGATGAACTCCCTCAGCAGGAAGAAGCTGATGAGCGCGAAGAAGACGAGAAGCGTTGCCTGGCCGAGCGCGAAGGCGATCGTGAAGACGACGATGAGCCACCAGGACATGCGCACGCGGGCATTGACCGCAAGCAGGCGGGCGCGATGTTCGGGATCGCTGCTGCGGTTCAGGGCCCAGTTGGCGTAGAAGGTGCCGGCGGCGGCAAGAAGCGCGAGGCCGACGAGAAGGATGCCGTAGGCCTCCTGAATGGTGAATCCGAGTCTCATGGCTGTGCTAGGGAGATGATGGCGTTGCGGGCGCGTTCAAGGAAATCCTCCTTCAGGTCTTCGGGAGAATGCTCGAGCGGGGCGCCGAAGCGGATGGAGCAGACGGTGGGAACGGGAAGCAGCACGCCCTTGGGCATGGCGCGGTGCAGGTTCTCGATGTAGACGGGAATCAGCTCGACCTGAGGAAATTCCTTCATCAGGCGCCAGATGCCGGACTTGAACTCGCTCGGCAGCGGTTGGGGACGGCGGGTGCCCTCGGGGAAGATGATGAGGGAGGAGCCTTCCTGTAGCGCCTGACGCAGGGGATCGAGCGGATTGCTGTGTTCCGTGCGGCGGCGGTCGACGAGCACGACGTTGAGCTCGTCAAGCGCGATGCGGCGGCGAAGCAGGCCCTTTTCCCAGTAGTCCTTGGCGGCGACGGGGCGAACGAAGGGACGGAGCTGCGGGGGCAGCGAGGCCCAGATCACGATCGTGTCGAGATGGCTCGTGTGGTTGGCGAAGTAGATGCGCTGTTTGGAGGACGGCGCACAGCCCTGCCAGTGGGGGTAGGCGCCGACGAGCAGCCTCGTGAGCCACACGATGGGCGTCATTAGCTTGAACGATTTGAACACGATATGTTCCTGTTTTAAGGGAATCTAAACATTATAAACCGCACGGCTGGTACGCTTAAACGGCATTTTCCGCAGTGCCGCCAACGGTCAGCGCATCGATGCGGATGGTGGGCATGCCTACGCCCACGGGTACCTGCTGGCCGTCCTTGCCGCACTGTCCCGTGCCCTCGTCAAGTGCAAGATCGTTGCCGATGAGCGGGATGTGCTTGAGGGCCTCGGGACCCGAGCCCGATAGCATGGCGCCGCGCACGGGGTGAGTGAGCCTGCCGTCCTCGATCATCCAGGCGCGGCTCATCGCAAAGACGAACTTGCCGTTGGTGATGTCGACCTGCCCGCCGCTGAAGTTGCTCGCGTAGATGCCTCGTTTGACCGACTTGACGATGTCGGCGGGATCGCAGTCCCCGGGCGTCATGAAGGTGTTGGTCATGCGCGGCAGGGGCAGCGTGGCGAAGCTCTCGCGTCGGCCGTTGCCCGTCGGGGCGGTTCCGAGAACGCGGGCGCTCGTGAGGTCGTGCATGTAGCCCGTGAGGATGCCGTCTTCGATGAGCGTCGTGCGCGCGGCGGGCGTGCCTTCGTCGTCGGCGCAGATGGAGCCGCGCGCTAGTCCGATCGTGCCGTCGTCGACGACCGTGACGCCGGGGGATGCGACGCGCATGCCGATCCTGCCCGTGAAGGCGGAGGTGCCCTTTCTGATGAAGTCGCCTTCAAGTCCGTGGCCCACGGCCTCGTGGAGCAGAATGCCGGGCCAGCCCGGACCGAGCACGACGGGCATGATGCCTGCAGGTGCGGGTGCGGCGCCGAGATTGTGGATTGCCTCCGAGACGGCGTCGCGAGCCCACTTACGGATGCGCTCCCGCGTGAAGAACTCAAGCCCCGCGCGTGCGCCGCCTCCGGCCGAGGCTCGCTCGCGCCTGCCGTTTTCCGAGGCGATGACCGAGATCGAAAGGTAGACCATGGGGCGGATGTCGCCCGAAAGCAGGCCGTCAAGGCGGCAGAGGAGCGTTGCATCCGTCTCGCACTGAAGGGTGACGACCACGTCTGTGACCCTGGGATCCGCCTCGCGCGCCAGGGCGTCGGCCTCGCGGATGAGCTCAAGCGCCTGTGGCGTGTGCATGTTCGAGGATGCGTCCTCCGTCCCGCAGCAGGGCCTGTAGGAGCCGGGGGTGAGGCAGGCGGGGATGACGACGCCTGGGGCGCCCTCGGGGGAGTAGGCGGCCGAGGCGACCACGGTGCCTGCAGCATCGAGAAGCGAGACGGGCGTGAGCACGTCCGTGTAGGCGAGCGTGGAGGTCTCGCCGCAGACGGTGCGCAGTCCTGCGCCCCTGTCGATGGAGAATCCGCCCGTCTTGACGGCGCCCTCGTCGAGAATCCAGGAACGGGAGACGGTCTGCTGAAGGTAGATGTCCGCCCAGTCCGCGCCTGCCGGCGTCATGCGGCCGAGCACCTTGAGAAGCGCGCCGTCGTCGAGTCCCGTGCCCGAGTAAAAAAGCGCTTGAGCGGCTGAAAGCCGCTCAAGCGAGGATGTGAATGTCGTCATGTGTTCAGTAGATCGTGCGCGAGGCGAGCGCGGGAAGCGTGCTTCGGACGTTCTCGAGCTGGCTGCGCTCGATGTTGCCGATCACGATGCCCGTCCCGGAGGCGAGCTCGCTCACCATGCCGCCCCAGGCGTCGATGATTCTGGAGTGGCCCCAGGTGCGCCTGCCGCAGGCATGGTGTCCGCCTTGGGCGGCCGCTGCGACGAAGCACTGGTTCTCGATGGCGCGTGCAGCGAGCAGCGTCGCCCAGTGGGCGCGGCCCGTCATTTCCGTGAAGGTCGCGGGCAACACGATGAGGTCGGGCTGGGAAAGGCCGCGGAAGAGTTCGGGAAAGCGCAGGTCGAAGCCGAGCGAGAGGCCGACGGAGAAGGACTCGCCGTCCCAGGTCGTCATCCTGAAGGTGACGGGGGACTTGCCGGGTTCGATGTAGATGCGCTCGTCGTAGAACTCGGTCTTGTTCTGCAAGCGGAAGAGATGGATGCGGTCGTAGCGGGCCGCGATGTTGCCTTCCGGATCGAACACGAGCGAGGACTGCGTGTAGTGGGTGGCGTCCTTTCCCTTGAGCGGAATCGAGCCAGCGACGACCCAGAGGCCGCAGCGCATGGCCGCCATGCGCACGGCATCCTGGATCGGGCCTTCGCCGACGGCTTCGGCAATGCCGAGGTTGGCGGCGTCGCCCGCCATCAGGGCGAAGTTCTCGGGGAGCACGACGAGATCGGCGCCCGAGTCGGCGGAGGCCGAAATGAGGTTGACGGCGTCGAGAACGTTCTGTTCGGGATCAATGCCCGAAATCATCTGGCAGGCGGAAATGCGCATGGTGTCAAAAGAAAGGGATGTTGTGTCCGCACATTGTAGCGGATGCGTTCTAGTCGAAAAGCGGGCGGATGCGCTCGCCGGGCGCGGCGGGCTTGATTTCCGCGCCGAGTTCTGTTCGCGAGGCCTTCTCGACGACGGGGTCGTCGAACGGGCCCTTGATCTCGTACTCCATGCGGAACATGTTCGAGAGCTGGTCCTTGAAAACCCACTGCGTGAGGAAGGTGCCGATGCCGACGGCGGGGTTGATGATCGAGAGCGCAAGCGCCGGCCCGCCCGCGTTGATGGCGGGGAGAATGATGGCGTCGAGGTCGAGCGTCTCCCTGACGAGGCTGATGCTGCCGCCCACCATCACGGTGGCGGACGAGCCGAGGACGGAGGCCTTCGGAATGCTCAGGACGCCGTTCTTCACCGTGCCCGCAACGTGGGCGGAGTCGAATGCGAAGCCCTTGCCAAGCACGTCCCTGAAGTCGAGCGTGAGCCTGCGCAGAAGGTGCTGCATCGACAGCAGGCTCAGCAGGCGGCCTGCGCCGGGCTCGATCTGCAGGAATTCGCCGCGCTTCATCTCACTTGAGAAGGAGCCCCTGAGCGTGGAGAGGTCGGGGCGGTGAGGCGCGTTGTTCCAGGAGAGGTCGGCGTGCAGGGTCGTCGGCGCGCCGTTCACGGCGTGCGGAATGTCGAGGCTCGCCAGAAGCTTGCCCGCGTCCGGAATGTTGCCGTCGATCGAGACGGAGGTCTCGCCCGACTTGCCGGGCGTGTGCACCCAGCTACCTCGTGCGCGGATGACGCTGCCCGCATTGCGAAGGGCCGCCTCGGTGATGCGCCAGACGATGTTGCCCGCCTCGACCCTTCGGCTGGCCTCGAACTCAACCTTGCCGAGGTGACGCTTGCCCACCTTGAGGTCGTCGATGACGAGTGAGATGTCGGGCAGGTCGGAGACGGTCGTGACGGCCTCCTGCCTGGCGCTCGGCACGAAGCTCTCGGCCTTGCTGTCGGGAAGCGCGAAGCGGGTGAGGTTGACCTTGAGGCGTGCATGGGCCTCGCTCGTCGCCTGGTTGTATTCGATCTGTCCTGCGGCGTCGTCGCCCGCCACCCTGACGTGCCAGTCGTTCTTCGCAAAGCGTCTGGCCGTGAGGCTGAGGTTGCGGAACTCCTTGTCCGACCAGAGGGCGCCGCCGATCTCGGCTTCGACCATGGAAATGCGGTCGACGGCCGACTCCCCGGCTGCGGTCCTGCCGCTGCCGGGCTTCGCGGGACTTTCGTCCTGAAGAATGTAGGGCTGCCAGTCGTCGATGGACGCACGGGGCGTCTCGACGCGGATTGCGATGCCTTCGGCGGGAGCCCGCAGGGGTGCGGATCCGAGGCCTGCGTAGCCGTGCCTGAGCGAGAGGCCGTCCTTGTCGCGGGTGAAGCGAAGCGCCACGGCGGCGCGTCCGGGGCTCGATACGTCGACGTGCATGGCCTTTTCGGGAAGCGTGACGCTGAAGGTCGTGGGCCACTTCTCGCCCGCCGCCTTTTCATAGGGCTCGGGCAGCGTACTCGCGATGCCGTCGAGGTCCGTCCTGCCGGTGACGGCGAAGCGGCTCTTCGTGAGCCCGATTTCGGCGTCGACATGAACGGGAGATGTGCCCGTGAGCTTTTTGAAGAAGAGCTCGGCGACATCAATGCCGAGGAAGTGCTCGAGTTCGGCTGTCGTCGGCTCGGCATCGATGCCGAGCGTCATGACGCCGTCCTTCGTTTCGGCGGTGACCTTGACGGGCTTGCCGCCGGGACTCGTGCCCGTGAGGGGCGCGGGCGTGACGACGCTCTTTTCCGTGATGTGCAGGCTCCCATTGACGCCCGAGACCGTCGGCAGGTTGAGGCCGTAGTAGAAGGTGGCGTTGCGGATGTCCGCATCGATGTTGACGCGCAGGTTTCTGACGATGTCGCCGGAAAGGGGAATATGAAGGTTCATGCGCACGTCGGCGGCGCCCGAACCTTTGCTTTCGGCGAACGCGGAGGAGAGGATGTCGTTGAGCATCCTGCCCTGATTGAGATAGCGGAGCACGCGGCCGAGGTCTCCCTGGGCGCGGCCCGTGATCTCCAGATCGGCGTCCGTGTAGGACTTCATGCTGACGACGACGTCGCTTGCCTTGAGGTCGTGCGAGGTTGCGCTCCGGCCGCGGATTTCGAAGCCGTTTCCGATGAAGGCGAGGTGCGCGTCGATGTTGTTGAGAACGGGCCAGCTCGAGGCGGTCTCCCAGCTGCCGTCGGCCTTCCTGACGTGCGAGGGGAGGAAGTCGAGCCTGCCGCCCGTCATGTCGGCCTCGATCGCAAAGTGTCCGTCGTTCTTGTGCTTGCCGTCCCAGGGAAAGTGCTCAAGCGGTCCCTTCACGATGAAGGTGCCGTTGGAGCCGCTGCCGCCGAGAATGCCGGCCTCTAGCCAGTCGAGCACGTCGTCGCCCACGACGAGCGGAATGTAGTAGGGCACGGCCGTCGCCCTGGCCCTGCTGATCGTGCCGTTGAGCTCAAGCGTGCCGGGGCCGCCCGTCGCCTGCCAGCTGCCGCTTCCCTTGAGCGCGGCGTCCGGATTCGAGGCCTCGAAGGACGGAAGACGGACGGTGAGCGTCGGATGGGGCACGATCTCGGCGGTTGCCTTGAGCGTGTCGAACTTCATGTCGGGGTGACGGAAGATGCCGGGGAAGGAAAGGGTCGACTTCGGGCTGTCGAGGACCACCTTGAAGCCCTCGCCGTTCTTGAGGGGGGAAATCGAACCCGAAATGGCCCTGATGCCGGGAATGCCGTCCGCAGCCTTGAGGGAGAGGTCCTTGAAGGTGGCGGCGGGACGCCAGTTGCCGGGGTCGGAGGGATTGCCCGAGAAGGCGACGCTGACGTCCTTCAGGTAGCCCTCGGGGGCGTGTGCGGTCACGAAGGAGCGCACGGCGTCGTCAAGCGGAAGCTCGGGAACGAGGGCGATGAGCGAGCCGATGTCGAGGCGCGAGACGGTGATGGCACCGTCGGAGATCTGGCCCGCGCTGTCGGTCCTGATCGTGACCGAGGCGTCGGTGGGCTTGAGGCGGCGACGGTCGGCCGTCATAAAGTCCAGCTTCCTTACGCCGAAGGTCTGTTCGGCGCGATCGCCGAACGAGCCGTTGTAGTAGAGGCGCGATTCGAGCCAGGCAAGCTTCAGGGGCTCGAGATTGTCGGCGAGCTGAGTGTGGATGTCGAGCAGCGCGACGTCGGCCGTGGCGCTCGTGATGCGGCCGTCCGCAAAGCCCGCCCAGACCTCGGCGGCGCCCGAACCCGAGGACATGAACTGCGGGAAGCCCGCGCGCGAGAGAAGCTTCGCGACGTCGGCGTGCGAGAAGCGCACGTAGACCTGTCCCTTCCAGGTCAACGGGTTCGACGTGTCCGTGAAGATGTGGCGGTCGATGCGGGCCACGGCGGTGAAGCATTCGCCCTGCTTGTGCGGACTCTCCTCGGCGCTGATGTGAGCGGTGCCGTCGACGGCGACTCGCCAGTCGAGAAGCGTCTGCTCGAAGACGACGTTAGCGTTCATGACGCGGACTTCGGCGGCGCCGGGGCTGTAGCGGTCGTCATAGGTGATGGTGCCGTTGACGAGCTCGAGCTTCTTCTGCGCGAGTAACCAGGCGGCGACCCTGCTGTCGCCGGAAGCGGCGAAGTCGGATTCCTCGTCGCTTCCTTCGGGGAGATTGACGACGAAGCCCGCGATGTCGAGCGTCGTTTTGTCGAGACGGGTGATGCGCAGGTCGGGACTGCTGATGCGCAGCAGCTGGAAACGTGGCTCGAAATGCCAGAGCGAGGACCAGGCGAGTCTTGCCTTGACTTCGGGGAGCGTGAGCGAGACGGGGCCGCCCGGCCTTGCAAGCTCGAGCTGCCTGACGGTGATGACGGGCCAGAAGCGCTCGAAGCCTGCGGAGAATTCGCCCGCATGGACGTCGACGCCCGCGGCTTCGGAGACGAGTGCTGTGATTTCATCCCTGTAGTGGTCGGCCTGCGTCATGAAGAAAACGCGGGTGCAGATGACCAGGATGCAGATGATGAAGTAGAGCCAGACGGCGAGCTTCACGATTGGCTGGGAGAAGCTGAGCTGCGTCGCGAAGTTGCCGCGACCTCTGTAGCTGATCGAACGGCGGCGGAAAAAAATTTTCTTCATCGGCGGCGGTGCAGAGTCTGAGACCTTT
>OGOQ01001549.1_pt1 | contig 17018 bp, 8 predicted proteins | sample 1552691 | NCBI WGS metagenome assembly OGOQ01 (sample SAMEA2580209, study PRJEB22360) | human gut metagenome | biome: human gut; feature: human-associated habitat; material: faeces | place: Denmark | collected 2008/2010
TGAGCGCCGTGCTCGTCGCGGCGGGCAGCTCCGTGGGGCTGGGCAACATCTGGCGCTTCCCCTATGTAGCCGGGGACAACGGCGGCGGGGCATTTCTGATAATCTACATCCTTTGCGTCCTGCTGCTGGGGCTGCCGCTCATGATCGCGGAGTTCACCGTGGGGCGTGCTTCGCACCGCAATGCCGTGGGTGCCTACCGGGCGCTGAACCCACGGTGGAGTTTTCTGGGTTACAACGGCGTGCTGGCCGCATTCCTGATCCTGGGGTTCTACTTCGTAGTATCGGGATGGACGGCCGAATACATGGTGCACTCGGTGACGGGCAGTATCGCTCGTTTCTCGACCGCCGAGCAGTACAAGAGTCTCTTCGAGAACTTTATCAGCAATCCCTGGAGGCCGGTCGTCTACACCTGCCTGTTCGTCCTCGCAACCCATTTCGTGATCGCCATGGGCGTACAGAAAGGCATCGAACGCTCGGCTAAAATCCTCATGCCGCTGCTGTTCCTGATTCTGATCGTACTGTCGGTACATTCACTGCTGATGCCGGGCGGGGAAGCCGGGTTGAAGTTCCTCTTCGCCCCCGACTTCTCGAAGGTGACGCCCACGACCGTGCTCGTCGCACTGGGGCAGGCGTTCTTCTCGCTTTCGATCGGCATCGGCACGATGGTGACCTACGCCTCGTATTTCAAACCGGACACGAACCTGCGCCACACGGCGCTCAACGTCACCATCCTCGACACACTGGTGGCCATACTGGCCGGCGTGGTGATCTTCCCGGCGGTATTCAGCGTAGGCATCGAGCCTTCGTCGGGGCCGTCGCTCGTATTCATCACCCTGCCGAGTATCTTTAACGGCATGCCGCTGAGCATGGTGTGGTCGTCGATTTTCTTCCTGCTGCTGGTCGTCGCAGCACTCACCTCGACCATCTCGCTGCACGAGGTAGTCACGGTCTACCTGCACGAGGAGTGGCACCTGAGCCGTAAGGCTGCGGCATGGCTGACGACCGCCGCCACGGCCGCCCTGGCGTCGCTGGCATCGCTGTCGCTGGGTGCGTTGGGCAGTTGGAAGATCGCCGGGCTCTCGCTTTTCGATTCGCTCGACTTCCTGACGGCCAACATCCTGCTGCCGGCAGGCGGGCTTTTCACCTGCATCTTCGTGGGCTGGAAGCTCGACCACCACATCCTCAAGGCACAGATCACCAACGACGGAGAGCTGAAATTCCGCATCTACGGCCTGTTCAGCTTCCTGCTCCGCTACGTCTGCCCGGCCGTGCTGCTGCTGATCTTCCTCGACAACCTCGGCGTATTCTGACACGGCCGACACGCGTTTCCCCGACCCCGGACTTCGGAAAGTCCGGGGATTTTTATTTCCGCGGCCAGGACGGAATGGAGGGCGTACATTTCGATTCAAAACCACTCTTTCTCAAAAAAGCAGACATTTCGCCCAGTTTTTTTGTGTTTTATTTTGGAAAATAAAATTAAAGATTTATTTTTGTTTCATAATGAAATTAAAAATATTACACATCACAATAAAAAACACAAATACAACCGAAAAACCCAAAAAAGGTAAAAAGCGGCACGAGATCCAATCACGACCGTAAAAGGCAAACCGCGGGCAGCACCCGCGGCCTGCATCCGTTTCAGTGACAAGGTTTCGCAGCGGCAGCCGATTGCCAGGGTATGAAAAAAGGATTACATTCCGGTGACAACGACACACGGAGCCAATTATTAAAATATTTTTGCAGCCGGAGCGACAAAGGCTCCCACCTATAATAATAAAGAAACCATTCGAAAAGACCCGGCCATGAAAAACCTGTTACTTTTCCTGCTGGCCTGCAGCCTCGGCGCCGCAGCCGCAGCCCGCCCGATACGGGGATCGGTCAAATGCGGCGGAAAGCCGATGGGCGGCGTGACCGTAACCGACGGTTATACGTTCGCGCAAAGCGACGAGCAGGGCATATTCACGCTCGATGCCGACGACCAGGCGCTGTTCATCAGTCTGGTGACCCCGTCCGGCTACCTGGCTCCGCTCGATGGGGGCATCCCGCAATTCTACCGCGCATACGACCCGGCGGCCAAACGCTACGACTTCGAATTGCAACCGTGGCCCGGCTCGGGCGAATGCTACGAACTGCTGGCGATCGCCGATCCGCAGCCCAAGACCGAAGAGCATTTCCGGCGGTTGCGGAGCGAGGTCATGCCCGCATTGCAGGCGGCAACCGATAACGGGAGGACGCGGGGCTCGAACCAGGCCGCGATCGTGCTCGGGGACATCGTATGGGACTCCCCGGAACTCTTCGCAGGCGTGAAAGCGGAGTTCGCCGGGCTCGGGGTACCCGTATACGGCGTGATCGGCAACCACGACCACGACCTGAACAAATACACCGACCGCGAGGCGACGGAGAACTACCGCCGCCATTTCGGCCCCACCTATTATGCCTTCGACATGGGGCGCACGCACTATATCGTACTCGACGACATCGTTTACCACGGCGCGAAGAAATACGAGGAGCAGATCGACACAATGCAACTGCGCTGGGCCGCCGCCTATGCGGAACGCCTGCCTGCAGGGTCGCGCGTCTGCATCGCGATGCATGCCCCGGCCATGAAATCGTGGCTCGGGAACCGCGTCATGGAGTCGGCCGAAGGGCTGATGGACGCCTTTGCGGGGCACGAACTGCACTTCATCACCGGGCATACGCACCTCAACTCGAATTACGACATCCGCGAGGGGGTCATGGAACACAACGTAGCGCAGGTCTGCGGCAACCTCTGGTGGGATCCGATCAACTGGGACGGTACGCCCAAGGGCTTCCAGCTGTTCCGCGAATGCGGCGGGGAATTCTCGTGGGAATACCGGAGCCTCGGCGAGTCCCCGGCACGGCAGATCCGCGTATGGCACCCCGGCCAGGTGGCCAAGCACCCGGCCAACGTCGTGGCAAAGGTATGGAACTGGGATTCGTACTGGACGGTCGTATGGTATGAGGACGGCCGTTACCGCGGCGCCATGCAGCGTACGACGCTCGACGACCCGGATTATACCGCGCACATCGACTCGCTGAAGGCCGCCGGAAGGAAAATCTCCAAAGTCCAGCGCCCACGCCCGACGAACTTCTATTTCACGGCACGCCCCTCGGCATCGGCCCGCGAGGTGGAGGTGGTCGCCACCGACCGCTTCGGCCGCCGCTACTCGGAGCGCATCGCACTCGGACACACCGACTGACGTACAGGACACCAACACCAAAATCATCAATAGCCTATGAAAAAACTGATTACTTTAATCGCCGGGTTGCTGCTCGTCGCCCTGCCGGTCGGACTGGCCGGTTGTGACGACAGCGACAAGGAGATCTACAACGATGGCCGGCTGGTCACCGATGTAGTTATTCCGACCTCGATGACCGTCTACCGCGGGATGGAGGTTTCCGTTTCCGGCTACGGCTTCGCCCAAGGCGACGCCATCGCGTTACGCGCCGGCGAGGATCTCCCGGCAGCGACCACGGTAGCATCGGAAAAACTGCTGACGTTTGTCATACCCGACGGCGCGGCAGACCAGACCGTCTATAAGGTCGTGCTCAACCGGGCACAGGACTACCAGGTGCTCGGATCGAGCAAGATGACCGTACAACTGGCCATCGACGTCGACCTGGGCAAGACCATCTCGGGCAACTGGGGCGGCGACGCCGTGATCCGCGGCCGCGGGTTCATGGCTACGGACAAACTCCTATTGGAGCAAGGGGGGGGGAAGTTCGAAGCGCCGGTCAAGGGTGCTGACGATTCTTCGCTGACCTTCACCATTCCCCAGAACGCCGCCGACGGCGACTGCGAATTCACCCTGCAGCGCGGCGCAGAAGAGCAGGCACTGGGCTCCGCCAAGCTCAACCTCTCCCTGGGCGGCGTCACCGTACCGGACAAGGAGGGCGCGACGATCAAGGGTATCGTCCACCTGGCAGGACAAGGCATCGCCGACGTCCTTGTCTCGGACGGCGACCTGATCACCAAGACCGACGCCAACGGTTTCTATTGGCTCAATTCCGAAAAACGCAACGAACTCGCCTTCGTCATCCTGCCTGCGGGCTATGACGTCCCCACCGTCAAGGCGATGCCCCAGTTCTGGCAGCCCTGCACGCTCGACGCAAACACCGTCGAACAACTCGACTTCCAGCTGCTCAGGGCCGACAACGACTCCCACACCATGCTCGTGGCCACGGACATGCACCTGGCCAACCGCAACACCCCGAAAGATTACGTTCAGTTCGCCGACGGCTTCGTCAAGGAGCTGACATCGGCCTACAACTCCGCCGCACCCGGAAAGGTATACTGCCTCAATCTGGGCGACTTCTCGTGGGATCTCTACTGGTACGACACCAAGTGGGCGCTGCCCGAATGCAAGCAGACCGTCGAGGATTTCAATTTCCAGATGTGGTCGGTGATGGGCAACCACGACAACGACCCCTATGTAGCCTCCGATTTCGGCGCCGAAGGCCCCTACCGCCAACACATGGGCCCGGTTTACTACGCCATGAACATCGGCCGGATACACTACATCATGCTCGACAACACCGAGTACCTCAACACGGGCGGCTCGCAGGGTACGGTCGGTTCGCGCAACTACAACCGCCGCTTCGACGACCGGCAGCTGGCTTGGCTCAAGGAGGAGCTCACCCATGTCGACAAATCGACCCCGATCGTCGTGGGATGCCACTGCCCGCTTTACTCGTACAGCGGAAGCGGCGGCGTGAGCGTAGCGCTCCAGACCCAGGCCGACATCGACAAAATCCTGGGCTGCTTCGCCGGCTTCAGCAACGTGACTTTCGTCACGGGGCACACGCACGTGAACCGCAATATCCAGTCGCCGACCTATGCCAACGTCTACGAGCAGAACATCGCGGCGGTCTGCGGCACCTGGTGGTGGACGCAGCAGTACGGCAACAACAACGTCTGCACCGACGGTTCGCCCGCGGGTTACAAGATCTTCACGGTCGACGGAACCGACCTCAAATGGCAGTACAAAGCCACGGGGCTTCCCATCGAAAAGCAATTCATCACCTACGACATGAACGAGGTCAAGGAGTACTGGGCCACCGACGCCACGGCACTCAAGGCCTTCGCCGCAGGCAACGACATGCGAAACCGCGACAAGGATTATTCGACGGTGGGCGAAAATGCCGTCTACATCAACGTCTGGGCCTACGAGCCGGGCTGGACGGTCACCGTGACGGAGAACGGAACCCCGCTCGACGTGAAACAGGTCTGGAGCAAGAAAGACCCGCTGCACAGCATTTCGTACGACATCCCGCGCGGCGCGGCCAACAACGGCACGCTCACCTTCCCCTCGACCTCCTGCATGCATATGTTCGAGGTTACGGCCTCCTCGGCGTCTTCCACGCTGGAGATATCGGTTACCGACCGCTTCGGCAACGTCAGCACGGAGTCGATGACCCGGCCCAAGGCGCTCACGACCGACGTGACCAAATAACCCTCAAAAAACCTTAAGACAATGAAGCGTATAATGAACAAATGGTTGTGGTCGTTATTATGCGTCACGCTCCTGGGAGCCGCGGCGTGCAGCGACGACGACACCGAAGGGGATTCGGGGAACCCCATTCCCCCGGCACTCTCCACCGAAAACCTGCCCGATGCAGGACTGAAGTTCCTCTATTCGGCACTGACCCCGCATACATTCACCATGAACGTCGACGCGCCCTGGGAGATCACCAAGACCGCAGGCTGGTTCGTCGTCACCCCGAACAAGGGCGAGGCGGGCCAGAATATCCAGGTCACCGTCACCCCGACCCTGAACCAGGGCGAGGCGCGCGACGGCGAATTCACCATCCGCGCCAACAGCGGCAACAACCTCCATCCCTGCCTGACGGAGAAGAGCATCCCGCTTTCGCAGGACGCCTACCTGGCGGCCGGCATCGTGATAACGGGGCTCGACGAACGCCTGCTGGCATTCGAAGCCGAAGATACGGATCCGGTGGTCTTCACCGTCGAAGCATCCTACGACTGGACGCTCACGGTGGAGAACGAGACCTGGCTGACGGCCCCCCCCAAGAGCGGCAAGGCCGGCTCTGCGGCCGAAGTCACCATCACGCCCAAGGCCAACACCACCGACGAACGCCGCGAGTCGAAGATCACGATCACGGCCGGCGACGCCGAATTCGGGGAGAACACCGCCGAGGAGATCATCGAGCTGGTTCAGGCGCCCTACATGCCCAAGGACACGCATGCCGAGGGATACGTCTTCTTCAGCGACGACTTCCAGTGGATTCCCGACAACTGGGTGAGCCCCTACACCAAGTACGGCTGGCCGAGCGTGTCGATCGACGGCACGAACGGCAACGAGTTCGCCCTCTCGACCGACGGGATGAAAGAGGCCGTAGCGGCCAAGGGTTACACCTACACGCCCTCGGTATATGCCCGTTACGAAGGCCATGTCAAGCTGGGTAAGACCGCCAACATGGGCGCCATCACGATCCCCGCGCTCACGGGCATCGACGCCGGCAAGGCCGCGACGCTGCTCGTGCAGTTCGACGCAGCCGCCTATTCGTCGGCAGGCGGCGCGGTGGACAACGGCGACGACCACATGGACGTCACGATCAAAGGGCCCGGCACGATCGGCGACCTGGTGGAAACCACCGCGCTGGTCGAGGTGAAGAACGTCTGGGAGTGGACGCGCTACTCGCTGATCGTCTACGGCGCTACGAACGAAACCCGCATCACCTTCGGCAGCGAGCGCGAAGTGAAATGCCGCCTCTACCTGGACAACATCACCGTGACGCGCGCCAAGGACGAGAACCCCGAAGCCCCGGCACCGGAGGCACTCGTCACCCCGTTAGACAAGGAGATCGTCAACACTTCCGATCCGAGTCTCTTCGATGCCAACAGCATGGTGGTCGCCGAAGGCGGCACGCTGACCTGCTCGGTGCGCGTCAACAAGGCCTGGACGGCAGAGACCGACTGCGACTGGCTGACGATCACCACCGTACGCTGCGGCGACGCAGACCCGTCGACGGTAACGGGCGCGAACAACGGCGCATCGCTCTCGAACGGCGTGGCGACCGTCAAGGCCACGGGGCTGCCCTACGTCACCACCAAGGTGGAAGTAGGCAGGAACTCCGGAGGCGAAAGCCGCACGGGCCATATCATCATCAAGTCGGAAGGCGCAGAGATCGAGAAGGTTGCCGTCACGCAGGCTGCGGAAGGAACGTCTGTTACCGGGATCGTCATCACGGGACTCACGGAAAACCAAATCCCCGAATTCGCCGCTGATGCGACCGCAGAAACGACTTTTACCGTCCGTGCAGATACTGACTGGACAATTGAGGTTCCGGTGGCAGAGACCTGGTATTCGGTAACGCCGCTCTCCGGCGCAGCCAATACCGACGTCACGGTAACCGTAACGCCGACGCCCAATACCGGCGGCGCACGCGACGGTTCGTTCACCATCCAGTCGGGAACGAATACGGAGACGATTCTCCTGTCGCAGGCACCTTCGGCTTCAGCCCTTCATTTCGAGTGGTCATTCCCCGCAACCGCTGAGGAAAACAACCTGGTAAGCCGTACAGAACGCTGGTATAAAAGCGATGACGGGAAAGCCCGGATTGACGCCGTACGTGCCGTGGACAATCCATCGAATCCCGACATGTCCTATTCGCTGGGATACGACAACGAAATCGGCAGAATCCTGATGTACGGATTCGCACTGGACGATTACTGGCTCTTCACGCTGCCGGTCAAAAATTTCAAGGCCAATACGACCCTCAACCTCCGGGCGCTGATCTCCTCCTCGGCATCGGGTCCAAAATTCTACATCCTCGAATACTCGGCCGACGGACAAGCCAGCTGGACGTCCGTCAACACCACGAGCATCGAGGACAAATCGGCCAAAGATACCGCGCTGCGCACGATCGTTTACACGCACATGATGCCCGACACGCCGGCCAACGGCGATGTGATCGTCGATGACGACATCACCATCCCGACCGCTGTCGCCGACGGCAACATCTACCTGCGACTGAGGGTGTGCGATGCCATGGCCGGCAACAAGGCCAAAAACATCGTCCCCGCAAACGGCGGCACAACCCGCATGAAAACCAAAGAGGGCATCTGTGATGCCATCTCCGTCACGGAAGTACAACGCTGACAGGAAAACGGCTGCGGCCGCCCGCAGGACGACCGCAGCCGTTCGACAAAAAAACCCGAATTAAAAAAATCAACAATATGAAGCTTAAAACATACATACGGAATGCTTTGGCAACCGCGGTAATGTTGCTGGTCGCTTCGGCCGCCTGGGCCCAAAGCCGCAACATCACGGGCATCGTGTTCGACACGGACGGCAAAAGCCCGCTCGTCGGGGCCACCGTCATCCTGAAGGGGACTGCGACAGGCACGATTTCGAACGCAGACGGAACCTATACGATCCATGTGGGCAGCGACAACGACGTGCTGGTCTTCCAGTCGCTGGGCTATGACCCGCAGGAGGTCACGGTCGGAAGCCGCACCACGGTCAATGTCACGCTGAAAGAATCGGCGCAGAAGATCGACGAAGTGGTCGTCACGGCCCTCGGCCTGACCCGCTCGGAGAAATCGGTCGGCTATGCCGTTTCGAAAGTCTCGGGCGACGAACTCACCAAATCCATATCGAGCAACTGGGTGACGGGGCTCAACGGCAAGGTCGCCGGTATGTCGATGTCCTCGGCGGGCACCGGCCCCGGCGGTACGGTACGTGTGACGCTGCGCGGCGACACGTCGCTCAACTACGGCGCCAACGAAGCGCTGTTCGTCATCGACGGTATCCCGATGAGCAACGGCTCGGTAGCATCCGGTTCGGGCGCCAACTACGCCAACAGCAACGCCCCGGTGGACTTCGGTAACCCAATCTCCGACCTCAACCCTGACGACATCGAGAACGTCTCCGTCCTCAAGGGCCCCGCCGCAGCCGCGCTTTACGGTTCGATGGGCCAGAACGGCGTGGTGCTCATCACCACCAAGTCGGGCCGCGAACAGCGCGGTATCGGCGTTACCTACAACGGTTCGGTGACCTTCGAGACCGCAGGCTTCTGGCCCGAATTCCAGGAGGAATACGGCCCCTCGGCCGTCACCACGTCGCTCACCAACCGCGTCGCATCGGCATGGGGCCTTCCCGGCACGATGACCTATGACGGGCAGCCCGTCCGCCAGCAGATTTCGCGCTACACGTACGGCGAGCATTTCGACTCCAGCAAGCTGCGCTACCTCTACATGTCGAAGAACTGGGAGACCGGGGAGTTCACCCCCCTGCCGTGGGTATACGCCGACGACTGGTTCACCGGCCTCTTCGAAACGGGCGTTACGTGGAGCAACTCGGTGACCATCGACGGTTCGACGGGCAAGGGTACGAGCACGCGCTTCTCGTTCACCGACCTGCGCAACGACTGGATCACGCCCAACTCGGGCTACGAACAGCAGACCTTCGCACTGGCCCTGAACCAGAAGATCAGCAAGGCCATCAAACTGGCGGCAAAGGTCAACTACATCCGCAAGAACAGCGACAACATGCCCATGTCGGGTTACAGCCAGGGTTCGCCCATGTACGGCCTGATCTGGGGCTACAACACCAACCCCATCTCGGCTTACCGCGACGAGTACATGCAGGGCCGTTATACCTACGCCAACTACCTGGCAGGCAGTGGCGAGGACAAGTACAACACCACTTCGGGGCTTATCTACAACAGCCTCGAGGGCCACAACCCCTACCGCACGCTGTACGAGGAGCTGAACAAACTGGATCGTGACCGTATCTTCGGCAACGTGAGCATCGACTTCACGATCCTGCCCGAATTGACCTTCACGCTGCGCGGCGGCTTCGACGCCAATATCGAATGGCGCTCGCAGCAGAAACCCTTCATGTCGCTCGACAACCGCTACGGCATGTACCGCGAGAAGACAATCCGCCGCTACGACTACAACTCGGACTTCCTGCTCAAGTACAACAAGCTGTGGGATCGCTTCGGCGTCACGGCGGCGTTCGGCGGCAGCGTCCTGCGCAACAAGTACTACTCGACCACCATCACCGCCTCGCAGCTGAGCAGCGAAGGCCCCGGCATGTATTCGTTCGCCAACGCCGCGGTAGCCCTCGACACGTCGCCCTACCGCAGCAACCGGCAGACCAACAGCCTTTACGGCTTCGTCAACCTGTCGTGGGACGACACCTACTTCCTCGACCTCACGGCCCGCAACGACTGGTCATCGACGCTGGCTCCCTCCAACTGGAGCTATTTCTACCCGTCGGTATCGGCCAGCATCCTGCTCGACAAGGCGTTCAAGATCAACTCCCCTCATGTCAACATGATCAAGCTGCGCGGTTCGTGGGCACAGGTGGGTAACGACACTTCGGTCTTCTCGCTCTACGACGACTACTCGACCACGGACTATCCGGGCGGCGTCACGCTGCCTACGGCCAGCAACTACCCGTACATCCTCCCCGAAAAGACCAGCAGCTGGGAAGTCGGCCTGGAAACCAAGTTCCTGGGCAACCGGCTCAATGTCGACGTGGCGCTCTACAAGACCAGCACCCGCAACCAGATCATCAGCGCCGAAACGAGCGCCGAAACAGGTAGTACGTCCCGCAAGATGAACGCCGGCCTGATTACCAACAAGGGTGTCGAGGTCACGTTCCGCATGGTTCCCGTCCGCACGAAGGACATCAACTGGGAGATCAACGGCAACTGGTCGCTCAACAAGAACAAACTCAACGAGCTGCAGAACGGATGGGATCCCGCAACGCCGTTGCAGACCTCGACCTCGACGACCATCGGCAGCCGTATATTCGTCTACTCGTACGTGGGCAAGTCCATGCACCAGCTCTATTCGGCCAGCCACTACGAGTACGCGCCGGAGGGTTCGACCTACACGGACGAAAACGGCAACCAGGTCGACTGCTCGGGCATGCAGATCATCAACGCCAAGACCGGCTACCCGCTGCTGACCAAGGAGACCGACTCCAAGAAGTTCGAGCACCTGGGCAGCGTAATCCCCGACTGGAAGGCAGGCTTCGGCACGACGTTCCGCTACAAGAACCTCTCGCTGAGCGCGCAGTTCACGGCGCAGGTCGGCGGCGTGGCCTACTCGGTGACCAACTTCGCACTCTCGTACCAGGGCAAACTGAAGAACTCGCTCGCCGGACGTGACGACGGCCTGGTCCTGCAGGGCGTCAACGCCGTGGACAACGGTGACGGCACGGTTTCCTACCAGAAGAACACCGCCGTCACGGAGAACATCTACACCTACTACCAGTCCTACAAATGGGTGCGCGACAACGGCCGTGAAAACACGTTCAGCACCGACTTCCTCAAGTTCAAGGAGTTGCGCATCGACTACCAGCTGCCGAAGCACCTGATGGCCAAGACCCGGTTCCTGCAGGGCGCGTCGATCGGGTTCTTCGCCACCAACCTCTTCTGCATCACCGACTGGCCGCAGTTCGACCCCGAGGCGGCGGGTCTGGTCAACGGTACGAACATTTACCCCGGTATCGAAACCGTCACCTTCCCGATGACGCGTACCTACGGTATCAACATCAAACTTCAGTTCTAAAACCGCGAACACCATGAAATACGCAAAACATATCCTGATACTCGCGCTGCTCGCCGCATCGGGCGCATGTACGAACGATTTCGAGGATTACAACACCAATCCGAACAAACAATCGGAAGGGTCGGTAGCCCCCATCGCACTGCTCGAACCGCTGATTTACAGCTCCACGAACAGCTATTCGTCCTACATGCTGAGCATCGCCAACGAAATTTCGCAGGTCACCGTGGCCAAGTCGACACCGCGCCGCGAACACTGCTACAACCTTGCCGACGGCAACTTCAAGGCCATCTGGAACCTCGGGTACAAATGGGCCGGCAATGCCAAGCACATGTACGACCTGGCCGTGGCGCAGAACCAGCCCAACTTCCAGGCCATCGGCCTGACGCTGAAGGTCTATAACATGTCGATCCTCACCGACATGTTCGGTTCGATCGCCTACCGCGAGGCGCTCAAGGGCGGCGAGGGCATCAACACCCCGCATATCGACTCGCAGCAGGAGGTCTATACGGCCATGCTGGAGGAGCTCGAACTGGCCAACTCGCTCTACAACGCCAGCCTGGGGCTGGACGATCCTACCAAGGACGGCATCTACGGCGGCGACATCGCCAAGTGGCAGAAATTCACCAACACGCTGCGCCTGCGCCTGCTGATGCGCGTGAGCGGCCGTAACAACGCCTTCACCCCCACGGTCGGCGAGCAGATCAACCAGATCATCTCCAACCCGGGTAAATACCCCGTCTTCGAGTCGAACGACGACAACGCCACCGTGAAGTTCTCCGGCAGCGCGGAGTATTACAAGACCTATTTCAACTCCAGTTCGTTCCCCGACGACAAGAGCCTGTCGAGCGACCACCACGTCGCCGCACAGCTGCTCGACCTGCTCTACGACGCTTCGGACGGCTTCGTCGACCCGCGCCTGCGCATCTGGATCAAGCCCCGTTACGTCCAGTATCCCAGTGCGACCGAGCCCGATGTGATCCGCGAAATGATCGGCGCCGTCTCGGGCTGTACGATCAACTACAACGGCATCACCTCCATCAGCGAACGCGAACCCTACCTGCATTACGAAACGCTGGTGGGCGACACGCGCCCCAACCACATGCTCGACTACGACGAGCTGCTCTTCATCAAGGCCGAAGCAGCGATGAACGGCTGGATATCGGGCTCCGCCAAGGAGTATTACGAAGCGGCGATCACCGCGTCGTGCCAGAAATGGGGCGAATACGGCATTTACGCCTCCTACCCCGAACTCAACGCGTCGAACAAGATCGAACTGAAAACCGTAGCCATCACGCAGAAGAACATCGCCGCACTGCTGGCGAGCGACCACGTAAAATGGAATAATACCCAGCAGCGCCTCGCCGAGCAGAAATGGCTCTCGCTGTTCTGGGTCATCGGCTTCCAGATGTACCACGAAATGCGCCGCACGGGGTATCCCGAGTGCAAGACCGGCATGGGAACGATCGAGCTGAACGCCACGGGCGGCAAGTTCATCGCCCGCTATCCCTATCCGTCGATCGCGATCGCCAACAACCGTGCGAACTATACGGCCGCATTCGAGGCACAGGGCGGTACCATCAACGACAACACCATGGTCTTCCCGATCTGGTGGAGCGGCCAGGCCGTCGCCAAGGATGCCGGGCAGCCGTGGGAACACTCGTTCCGCAAGAATGTCATCGCCGAAGAGAACTTATAATCTAAAAACGAACGCACTATGAACGCGAAAAACATATTCCGCAACATAAGGGGCCTGGCCATGTCGGCGCTGCTCCTGATCCCGGCGGCCTTCGTCTCGTGCAGCGACGACGACACGGAGGGCGGCAGCCCCTACTTCCGGCTGGAGAATACCGTCGTATCGAGCAAGCTGGTGACCGCCTCCTCCGACCTGGGTTTCGACGCCGAGGCCATCATCGGCGACGCCACGCTCGAACTGATCCGTTACGACATCCGTTCGAACTGCAACTGGAGTGTCGAATGCAACTCCACGGACGGAGACTGGATCAAATTCTACCCCAAGACAGGCCAGGGCGACGGCAAGGTACGCTTCTGCCTGGACGATAACGACGCCAACACCCCGCGTTCGGCGACGGTCGTATTCCGCTATGCGGACGGCAGGCAGACCGAAACGACCCTCGTCGTCAACCAGAGCGCCAACGAACCTTACATCCGGTTCGTCGTCAACAACATCGAGACGAACGAGATCGTAGCGGGACGTTATGCCGCCCATTACGACATCAGGGTCGCGTCGAACGTGACGCCGTTCTACGAACCCGAAAAAGCCGAATGGGCAACCTTCACCGAGACGGGCAACGGGACTTTCACGCTCGACATCGAGGAGTATCCCGAGCAGCCGGCATCCCTGAGCCGTGATTTCAGCATCGCCTTCAAGGGCAGCGGCCAGTACAAGGACATCAGAGCCGACCTAAACATCCTGCAGGACATCACGCCGCAGATCGAGATTACGAGCGAGGACATCGGCGACGACCTGGCACTGCCCCCGTTCCCGGCCTACCAGCCCAATGCATTCACCTTCAAGGTGAAATCCAACTGGGACTGGACGATTTCGGTTGCCGAGAACGCATGGATCGAGGTCACGCCCTCGGCCGGCGAAGCGGACAAGGAGTATGTCATGACGGTGAAAGCGACCAGCAACCTCTCGCTCGACGAACGCTCCGCTTCGTTCTCGATCATCTCGGACGAGGTGCTCGGCACCAAAGCCGTCAAGGAGATCTTCGTGACACAGGAAAGCCTGGCGGAAGGCGGGCCGCTGGAAGGTCTGGACGCTCCGGTAAAGTGGTTCTTCAACGGTGCATCGGGCACGGACTACACGGTTCCGAAAGAGCAGTTCGAGCAGAACAACAAGCTCATGGCCTCGTCGGGCGTAGGTTATATCTCCTACTTCCACACCTTCAACTCCGACGGCAGCCTGCACCCCAACAGCACGCGCATGATCGGCGGCACGGGACAACCCTACGTCACGGGAGCATGGAAGGGCGACTACTGGTTATTCGAAGTTCCGGTCAAGAACTTCAAGTCGGGAACGAAGGTTCGTTTTACGGGTCTCACACGTATCTCCGGCACCGGACAGAAGTACTGGAGCCTGCAATATATGGACGGTACGAGCTGGAAACCGGCGACCGACACGCAGACCGCAACCGTCAACGGGGAACAGATCACCTACACGCATCTGGTACCGACGGCCAACATGCAGATCGACGAGACAATGACCTTCGCACGCGGTATCAGCGACGGCAGCGTCAAGATCCGGTTCTATTGCGAAGCCAACACCACGGGCGGCACGGAACCCAACGGCGGTACGATCCGCTGGGCAAACTCCGCCGATAACGGGTACAACGACAGTCCGGTCATTCAGGTTGTCGAATAACACCGTTCGATCCCCATACCGAAGAGGGAGGCCTGAAGACCTCCCTCTTCTTTTATTCCGCCCCGGGTGGCAACGGCGATGGCGGTGGTACAGGCCTCCGAAGGCCGGGCCCGCCGGGCCCGAGGCACACGCCTTTCCGTCCAAGCCGTGAATGGCGCCCCGGAGCATATCAGGCGGCGGAGAGGGACGCACGGGCGCCGACACGGACACACAACTCGCGGGCACACGAGTTCAAGACGCACAGCACAAGGTTCACGGAGCACGGTTCCCAGAGCACAGGACACGGATCATAGGTCATGACACACGGACGCAACTGATAACCGCTACGCACCGCCGGAAACGCCGCAAAAAAGGGAGCCTATGAAAGGCTCCCTTTAATATCTGTACCAAAGTCGTCAGTTGATGTTCCGCCGGTCGGGTTCGTGGTCGGGGGAAGCGGCTTCCATGTCGATCTGCAACTTGACCATGTTGATGGCTGTCGCAGCCGCTTCATCGCCCTTGTTGCCGTGGCGGGCGGCGCCGCGGGCCGGCGTGCCGCCGCAGCGGTCGAGCGCCTGCTGCATGTCGTTGACGGTCAGCACACCGAATGCGATCGGCATGTTCCACTGGATCTGCAGCTGGGTGATACCCTGCGTCACGCCCTGGCAAATGAAATCGAAATGGCGCGTATCGCCCTGGATGACACACCCGAGCGCGATCACCGCGTCGACATCGGTATATTCGGCGAAAAACTGTGCGCCGAGCGCCAGTTCGAACGTCCCGGGGACATATTTGATCTGGATGTTCAGGTCGGGGCATCCGGCGGCACGCAACGTGCGCACGGCGCCTTCGAGAAGGGCTTCGGTGACCTCGCGGTTCCACTCGGCCACGACGATGCCGAACCGCATCTCGGCGGCCGAAGGCAGGGGTGAATCGAATTGGGAAAGGTTATGCTTCTTGGTCGCCATAGTCTCCGGTTATTTTATGCTGCCGAGAAGTTTCTCCGCGTCGCGTGCGTCCATCGACGCCGGGTACGAAGTCAGTATCTGCTCGTAGTATGCGGCCGCTTTCGCGCCGTTGCCCTGGGCCTGCTCGGCCAGGCCGGCTTTGCGGAGGTACATCGGAGCGGTGAGGTTGTTGTCGGCAGCCGCTACGGCTTTGTCGTAGAATTTCACAGCCTTGGCATAGTCCTTCTGCTCGACGGCGATGTCACCCTGCAACCCGTAGTTCTGGGCGTTGATCAATGCGCCCGGGATACCCTTTACGGGCGAATACCTGGCCAGGAATTTGGCGGCATTCTCCAGGTCGCCGGCCTTCAGGTAACAGATGCCGGCGTAGTGTTTGGCAAGGTTGCCCGAAGGGGTCGAGCCGTACTTCTCGATCACCTCGAGGAATCCGGCGCCGTTGGCATCGCCTTCGAGTGCCAGCGCATAGTCCGCATTCTGATCCTCGAAACGGTACTGCGCCTCGGCGATCATTTCGGTGGCCTTCTCGGCACGCGGCGACACGATCAGTGCGCGGTAGCCGAAAACGAGGGCTGCGAGCACCAGCAATCCGAGGAAAACATACGACAACATACGGCCGTTCTTCTCGAAGAAAAACTCAGTTTTGTTCATTGCTTCGCCAAGGGTTTCCTGCTCGGCGACATGCTGTTTTGCCATAAAAATCTATCTTGTTTAGTTTATAATTCCGTACGTTAGGCAGCAAAGATACAAAACTATTCACAATGTACAATGCCGCATCCCGATTTTTTGCAACTCGGGATACATGCGACGGGCGCAATGCCCAAATAAATTTGGCATTGCGCTCGGCTTGCACTATCTTTACAGAACACAGGCGGCGCCTTGGCAATGCCCAAATAAATTTGGCATTGCGCTCGGCTTGCACTATCTTTGAACCATGTATCTGAAGAAAATATCGCTGCTCAACTTCAAGAATATCGCACAGGAGGAACTCGCCCTGTGCCCCGGCATCAACTGCCTGGTGGGCGACAACGGGGCGGGCAAGACCAATGTCATCGACGCGGTCTATTACCTCTCGATGTGCAAGTCGTCGCTGCCGATGACCGACGGGCAGAGCGTC
>OGOQ01001552.1_pt1 | contig 17013 bp, 13 predicted proteins | sample 1552691 | NCBI WGS metagenome assembly OGOQ01 (sample SAMEA2580209, study PRJEB22360) | human gut metagenome | biome: human gut; feature: human-associated habitat; material: faeces | place: Denmark | collected 2008/2010
CCGCCGTATGTTATGGTACCAATCCTTTGGGTACGTTGGAACTTTATGGGGATGGATTCAATTCCAGTTCGGTACTCATCTACCGCTATCTCCTGGCTGTGGCGATGTTTGCCGTGGTGATGCTGTTCCGCAAGGAGAGTTTCAAGGTAAAGTGGGGACACTTGATCCGACTCGCTACGCTGGGTTGCATGTTCTCTCTTTCTTCTGCCACGCTCTATGTGAGCTTCCACTACATGGCGGCAGGTATTGCCAGTACCATCCTCTTTGTCTATCCGATCATGACGGCGATTCTGATGACGGTATTCTTCCATGAGAAGGTGACGTGGTCCACCACCCTGGCTATCCTCCTGGCAGTTTCGGGTGTGGGCTTGCTCTATCAGGGCGATGGAAACGATAAGTTGAGCACGGCTGGTTTTGCGCTGGTGATGTGTTCTTCCCTGCTCTATGCGCTCTACATCATCTCCGTGAACCAATGGAAGAATCCGGGAATGTCGAACATCAAGTTCACCTTTTACATCCTGTTGTTCGGACTCATCACGATGTTCATCTATTCGTTTATTGCAGGCGAGAAGATTCTGATGCTGCAGACTCCTATGCATTGGCTCTATGCTGCCCAGCTGGCGTTGTTGCCAACGGTACTGTCGCTCTTCTTCATGACGATTTCCATCAATCTCATCGGCAGTACTCCTGCTGCCATCATGGGAGCGTTGGAGCCTGTAACGGCAGTTATCATCGGCGTCTGTATCTTCGGCGAGAGTTTCTCCTTCCAGCTTGCCATCGGCATCCTTGCTATCCTGGCTGGTGTAACCATCATTATCGCTCGAAAGAAATAATGCATTCTCTTAAACAAAGAAATAATGCATTCTCTTAAAATAATGCATTCTCAATTTTAAAGAGCAAGAACTTTTATTAGAAAAAAAATGAAGGCTGCCTCTGCAATTAAGTCGGAGACAGCCTTTTTAGATTGAATTACAATCTTCCCTTTATTTCATTTTATTCTTGTGCTCAGCATGCCTTTGTTTTTTAGCTCGGTACGCCCTGAAAAGGCAAAAGCTTTCTATCCTTTCCCGATTCTATCTCAGAATATCCTTCAGCGCGAAGTTGGCGAGGATGCTGGTGCTCTGGCTCAGCATGCGGATGAACTCCTGCGCCGAGTTCTTCATGTACGCATCCTTCAGGATGTGGATGCAGCCATCCATCTCGTTGTCGGCAGCATCTATCGGAATTGCTCTCATGCCTTTCTCCAGGATGGTGGTGGATTCTGAAAGAACCGTTACCAGGTTGCTGCGATGCAAGAGATCGAAGATGATGTTCACATTATTCACCTCTACCATGATCTTGAAGTCGAGATCCTTGCCCTCTATCAGGTAATCGAAGGCGTTGCGAGCCTGCAGCCCCTTGCATGGCAGGATGAGGTCGTAGCGCTCCAGCTCTGAGAGCTTGATGGATGAAAGACGTGCCAGGGGATGGTTCTCGTTCACGATCGCCGCCAGACGGTTGCTGAAGATGGCACGGCTGTCAATCGCCTTGTCTGTCTTGATTGGCTTGAAGGCAAGCACAAGGTCGAGCTCACGCTTCTTCAATCCATCCATCAGCTCCTGCATCGAACGGTACTGGATGTTCAGCTTCACGTGAGGATAAGCATGGAGGAAGGCGATGAGCGTTTCTGCCATGATGTTGCTGAAGGAGTAGGTGACGCCGATGTTCAGTTCGCCGGTGAGCATCTCCTTCAGGTCGTTCATGTGGTCAACGCATGCCATGGTGCAGTTTACGGCATTCTGGGCATAGGGAAGAAGCTCCTTTCCTGCCTCGGTGAGATAAACCTCGTGCGAGTTACGTTCGAAGAGCGGCAAGCCTATTTCCTGTTCCAGATGCGAAATCTGCTGCGAGAGGGTACTCTGCGTGATGTAGAGCTTGCGCGATGCCTCCGAAAAATTGAGCGTCTCGGCTACCTTCAGAAAATATTTGAGTTGTCGTATTTCCATTTTCCTTTTTTCACTAGTCTTATAATTGCGCGTGCAAAGATAAAACTTTTATTTTAATTAGCCCTGCTTTCGGGCAAAATAATCCGATAAATCCTGTAATCTGTGAGAGATGAAAAACAATCTTACTTGATTTCCACTTCGTGCAGATCCACGAATTCGCCATTCTTCTTCTTTCTCTCCACCAGCATGTTGAGGAGTCGGCGCTTGCGGTTGTCGGCGATGAAGCGGCGGAAGAATACATTAGGAATGGCAACACCCAGGGCGATGCAGATGATGACGAGCGAAGCCTTGATCAGGTTGTTCATTCCCACGGTTACCTCGCCTACCACGCCGTGCATGTCGATGAAGGCAAACAGGGCACGATACATCAAAACTCCAGGTACCATAGGGATGACGCTAGGAATGGTGATGCACTGGTGAGGGGTGTGGAACCAGTGGCGTGCCTTGATTACGATGACGCTGATGAGCGCAGAACCGGCAAGCGAACCGATGCTCAAGCCCATGTCGAGACCGATGTTGCCGTTGGATGGACCCAGGTTCACGAAGTTGCGGAAGCAAACGGCGATGATGCCGCCCACAGCCACAACTGGCAACAGGCGTCTAGGAATGCTGAAGATGGTAGAGAAGCCCATGGCCGATACGGCTGCCGCAATGGCGAACTCCCAGTATTCGTGGTGAGGAGTCATGGTAAGATCCTTCACGAAGTTGTCGATGTGGCAAACCTGGATGGCAAAGGCTATGCCGAATGCCATGGCAAAGATCATCAGCAGGGTGTTCAGGGCGCGAACCATTCCCACCTCGATGTAGCCGTCGAGCATGTCGCTCACGAAGTTGATCAGCGGAACTCCCGGCACGATGAAGAGGGCGCACGCCATCAATGGGTGCCAAGGGGTATCTGAATGCAGGAAGCCCGGAAGGGCGGCTGCGATGGATGGGTTGAGCGAAAGGAACGAGGTGAGCCACGCAATCAGCGTTGCCACGAATGCCGAAATTCCGATGGCTACATAGTTGTTGCAGCCCTTGGTAGGCAGGAACATTCTCAGGCGGAAGCCCAGGATGGCTGCCAGGGAGCAGAAGAAGAACGCTGGCCAGTCGCAACCAAACTGGATGCAGAATCCGCCGCAGGCAAATCCGCCGCCTATTGCCACCTGCCATGGGGTGAAGCTGCGTGGGGTAGCCTTGATGTCGTTCAGGGCCTGCTCATACTGTTCGAGCGAATAGTTTTCCTTGATGGCTGTCCAGGTGAGCTTGCTTACCATCGAAATGGAGGTAAGGTTGATGCCGTGCTTCTCGCAGCGCTGGAATTTGGAGAAGGAGTGCACCTCGTCGCTATAGTTCACCATCAGCACATTCCAGTTGATGTAGAAGTGCATGTAGCGTTCGTCGAGCCCGAGGAAAGCTGCTGCACGCTTCATCGTTCGCATGATGCGCGATGTGTCGGCAGCACTCTCCATGAGAATGCTACCAGTGCGTAACAACAGGTCAAGTTTTCTTCTCAGTTCTGTTTCTGCTATTTCCTTGCAGTTGCAGTTGTCAATGCCTTTTTCTGCGCAGTCGCAGGTCTTCATGTTTTTTTCTTCCATATATTTTATTTATCCGAATACGAAAATGATAATCTGAATGGTTACGATTCTGAGGAACATGGCAAATGGATAAACATTCGCATAGCCCACAGATGGTGCATCTGCTGATGTCTGCTCACGTACGTAAGCCAGGGCAGATGGGTTGGTGTTGGCGCCTGCCAGCACTCCGAGCAATGTGTAATAGTTGATGTGGAACACGTATCTTCCGATGATGCCGCCTATGATGATTGGAATCATGGTGATGGCAACGCCGTAGAGAATCCAGGTCATTCCGCTTTCTGAAGCCACGGTCTGGATAAACTGTTTACCGGTGCCCAGTCCCACGCAAGCCAGGAAGATGCAGATGCCTATTTCGCGAAGCATCAGGTTGGCCGAGATGGTGTTGTAGGTCACGAGGTTGTACTTCGGACCGAAGTAACCTATCAGGATGGCTACTACCAGAGGGCCACCGGTCAATCCGAGACGCAGGCTCTCGTTGATGCCTGGGATGAAGAATGGGATGTTTGCCACGATGCAACCCAGCATGATGCCCAGGAAGATAGGAATCAGGTTAGGGTAGTTGAGGCGCTTCATCTGGTTACCCAATACTTTCTCGGTATGGGCGATGGCAAGCTCGGTACCCACCACGGTAACACGGTCGCCCAGCTGCAGCTTCAGGTGTGGAGTAGCAATCAGATCCACACCGTTGCGGTTAACGCGGGTGATGTTGGCGCCGAGGTTTGTACGGATCTGAAGTTGGCTGATACTCTTGCCGTTGATGCCTGGCTTGGTGATGCGGATGCGGCGGGTAATCAGGTCTTCGCCGAATTTCTCCTCGCTCACCTGAACCTTCTCGCCGAGCAGGGCGATGACTGGCTCTTCTACGGTAGGGTTGGCTACAATCTGCAGGATGTCGCCCTCGTTGATCTTGGTCTGTCCGTTTACCACCTCATCGTGTCTATCGCTATCTTTGCGGATAATCTTGGAAACCATGAAGTCGCGCTTCAGTATTTCTCTCATCTGCTTGATGGTGTCGCCGAATACCATCTGGTTGGTCACCTTTACAGAGAAGGTGTTCAGGGTCATCGCCTCCAGGTGTCCCATACCGCGCTTGGCAGCAGCTTCCTCCTCGCTCTTGTTGATACGCAGCGCATACCTTAATATAATAAAGGAGAGGATAACGCCGAGCACACCCATAGGGTAGGCGATGGCGTAGCCGGCTGCGATGGATGGAGCATCGATGTGGCGCAGGTCGCTGAATGCCTGCTGAGCAGCACCAAGTCCCGGGGTGTTGGTAACGGCACCCGAGAGAATACCAGCCATAGAAGTGATGGATGTTCCCGAGAACGAGAATATGGCGAGGGTGGTGACGATACTCAACGCTATCACGATGATGCTGAGCAGGTTGAGGCTCTTGCCGCCGTTCTTGAACGAAGCGAAGAAACCTGGTCCTACCTCCAGACCGATGGAATAGACGAAGAGAATCAATCCGAACTCCTTGAGGAAGTGGAGCAGATGCTCATCGAGATTGAGAGAGAAGTGACCGAAGATGAGGCCGATGAAAAGAATCCAAGCCAATCCCAGGGAAACTCCCTTCACTCTCAACTTTCCTAAACTCAAACCCAGGGTGATGACCAACGCCAGGATCAGCACGGAGTGGGCCACTCCGCCTCCCCATAGGTCAGGGAAGCCATAAAACAGATTTTTTAAGATATCCATGTTCTTATATTAAACTATGTTATTGATTTTTACTATAACCACATTTTGCTGAATTTCGATTGCAAAGGTATGGATAAAATCGAAAGCAAAAAAGAATTGGTGTTGGAATGAGTCGATTTCTGCTATCGAGAATTTCGATAGAAGAAGGAGCGGATAAAGGGGAGAATGTAGCGCAAGAGAAAACATTTAGGCGAAATATGAGATTTTTCGGCATAAGATGGCGGCTTTTCGCAGAATTTGTTGTAACTTTGCCTTCACAAATGAATAATAGCGAATAGACAATGGATAATAACAATAAGATGATAACGGATACTCCAAGAGAGAAGGAACTGGAGACCAGAGACGAGCTCTTCCTTGCCGAGGTTAAGGACAAGCGGGTGGCCGTGCTGCTTTCGGGCGGCGTGGATAGTTCGGTAGTGGTGTGGGAGTTTGCCCGACTGGGCCTGCACCCTGACTGCTTCTATATCAAGATAGGACCGGAAGAAAAGGAGGAATGGGACTGCTCTTCAGAGGAAGACCTGGAGATGGCTACTGCCGTGGCACGCAAGTATGGCTGCAAGCTGCAGGTAATTGACTGCCATCAGGAATACTGGAACGAGGTGACTCGCTACACCATGGATAAGGTGAAGGCTGGATTCACCCCGAACCCTGATGTGATGTGCAACAGGCTCATCAAGTTTGGTGCCTTCGATGAGAAGATGGGCCACAACTACGACCTCATCGCCACAGGTCATTATGCGCAGACCGAAACGGATGAAAACGGCGATAAATGGCTCGTTACGAGTCCTGACCCCGTAAAGGATCAGACCGATTTTCTGGCTCAGATAGAAAGTTGGCAATTACGAAAAGCGATTTTCCCTATCGGTCATCACATCAAGAATGAAATTCGTGAGATAGCAGAAGAGGAACATCTCGTTAATGCCAAGCGCAAGGATAGTCAAGGAATTTGCTTCCTGGGACAGATCAACTATAACGATTACATCCGCCGGTACCTGGGCGAGAACCCGGGCGACGTGATAGAGATGGAGACGGGCAAGCGCATCGGCGCCCACAAGGGCTTGTGGTTCCATACCATCGGCCAGCGCAAGGGGCTGGGCTTCGGCGGCGGACCTTGGTTCGTAATCAAGAAGGATGTGGAGAAGAACATTCTCTACGTGAGTCACGGCTACGACCCTCAGACGGCGTACAAGAAGGATTTCCCGCTTCAGGATTTCCATTTCCTCACCCGCGAGGTGGCGATGCAGAAGGTAACGTTCAAGATTCGTCATACGCCGGAGTATCATCCAGCCACTATCGAAAAACTCGAAGATGGCCGCTGGATGATACATTCTGAAGAGGCAATCCACGGCGTGGCTCCCGGTCAGTTCTGCGTGGTGTATGATGAAAATCATCATCGCTGCTATGGTTCGGGGGAAATTACTGTATAAATATAATAAGGTGGAATTGTTATTCAGCGTAATCCGATGAATAAAATCTATGAAGAAACGAAAAAAGGATGTGTCATGCAGTTATGGCACATCCTCTTTTTTGTTATTCTTCTACGAGATTGTCCAGTAATCCCTGGCAGGCATCTTCCAGGAGCGTGATAACGAGCTCGAAGTCGCTGTAGTCGCCGTAGTATGGATCGGGCACGGTGGTGTATTCACGATGGTGGGTCAGGAAATCTGCCATGCGCACCACCTTGTCCTTGTCTGCCTGGCAGGAAGCCATGGAGGTGATGGCGCGGTAGTTCTCGTTGTCCATTACTACGATGGTTTCGAATCTCCCGAAATCTGACTTTTGGAACTGGCGGGCGTGACTGTTGAAATTGTAGCCATGCTCGGCTCCGCATTTTCTCATGCGGCTGTCGGGCAGCTGACCTACGTGCCAGTTTCCGATTCCGGCAGAATCGATTTCAAACTCATCCTGCAACCCTGCTTTTTCTACCAGGCTCTTCATAATGCCCTCTCCGGCAGGCGAGCGGCAGATGTTGCCGAGGCAGATAAATAATACGGTATGTTTACCTTTCTTTGTCATTCTTCTGATATTTATGATTCTTATTTTTAGCTTTGGATTTGAATCCTGCTAGTTTATTTTTTGCAAAGTTAGTATAAATATCTGTATTATGCAAGGGTTTTCCTTTCTTTTTGATTTTCTTCAGAAAAAAATAATCGGGAGAAATATCCTTCCAAAAAATGATATGGAAAAATATTCTCCCGAAATCTGATATGGATGAAAAATCTTAGTCGATTTCCTCGTCAGCCTCATAACCACCCATTTCGCGGATGGCATTCTTCAGCATCGTGTACTGCTGGTAGAGGTTGTTCACAGCCTCCTCGCCCTTGGTGTAGTCGTGCATTGGTGCCTTGAGGAAGAAGCTCAGGAAGCGCTGGGTGCCGTAACGGCCGGCACGGGCAGCAAGGTCGCTCAACAGGCTGAGGTCGAGCAGCAATGGAGCGGCAAGGATGGAGTCGCGGCAGAGGAAGTTGATCTTGATTTGCATTGGGTAACCCATCCAGCCGAAGATGTCGATGTTGTCCCAGCCCTCCTTGTTGTCGTTGCGAGGTGGATAGTAGTTGATGCGTACCTTATGATAATACTGGGTGTCCTCGTCGTTGCCGTGGCCGTAGAGGTCTGGCTGAACTTCTGGCTTCAGGATAGTCTCCAGGGTAGAGAGCTTGCTCACCTCCTTGGTGTGGAAGTTGGCTGGCTCATCGAGAACGAGACCGTCGCGGTTGCCCAGAATGTTGGTAGAGAACCATCCGTTCAAGCCCAGGCAGCGGGTGCCGATGATAGGAGCGAAACCACTCTTCACGAGGGTCTGACCGGTCTTGAAGTCCTTGCCGGCGATAGGCATCTGGGTCTTCTCTGCGAGTTCCCACATGGCTGGAATGTCAACTGTTGTGTTAGGAGCACCCATGATGAAAGGAGCACCCTCGGTAAGGGCAGCGTAGGCGTAGCACATAGATGGAGCGATGTGCTGGCGGTCGTCAGCCTTCATCGCAGCCTCGAGAGCTGCCAATGTGCCGTGAATCTCCATATCCACAGGTACGTATATTTCTGTAGATGCAGCCCATGCTACCACGATGCGTGAACAGCCGTTCTTCTTCTTGAATTCGCGGATGTCCTGGCGCAGCGCCTCTACCATCTCCCAGCGGGTCTTGTAGTCCTTCACGTTGTCGCCGTCCAGGCGCTTGGCGTAGTTCTTGTCGAATGCAGCCTTCATCGGAACAATCTGCTCCAGCTCCTTGCGCACAGGGTTGATGTCCTTCTCCTTCAAAACCTCGGCATACATGGCTGCCTGATAGGCATTCTGAGGATAGACATCCCAGGTGCCGAATACGATGTCGTTGAGGTCGGCAAGAGGAACGATGTCCTTGTAGTGCAGATACTTCTTGTCTGCGCCCTTGCCCACGCGAATCTTGTCGTACTGGGTCATTGAGCCTACTGGCTTGGTAAGTCCCTTGCGGGCCATCAGCACACCTGTCATGAATGTAGTAGATACTGCACCACAACCTACAACCATAATACCCAGCTTGCCATCAGCTGGTTTTACATTGTTCTGTTTCATTTCTAATGAATTATTAAGTCTTCTTTTTATTTGATTGATTGATTTGAGGGCAAAGGTACTGAAAACTGATGAATAAAGTGCAGTTTTTCACCAATAATCTGCTATATTTTTAGAAAAATTAGCATTGTAGAGGTAAAAAAAGCGAAATAAAGTAAGTATCTTTGCATCATATTTTTAAAATTCAAAGTTTTTTATAGCATGACAATAACGCTTATTATCTTGATCATTACGGTTGCCATGTTTATTTGGGGCAAGGTGAGAGCCGATATCGTGGCGCTCACAGCCCTGGCAGCACTCCTGGTTTTCGGAATTCTTACGCCAGCCGAAGCTCTGGCTGGTTTCTCTTCGTCCATCGTCGTCATGATGATCGGCCTCTTCGTGGTGGGTGGAGCCATCATGCAGACCGGTCTCGCCAAGCTGACGGGCAATAAACTGATGGCACTCTCGCGCGGCAACGAAACCATCACCTTCCTGCTGGTGATGCTCGTAACCTCCTTTATCGGAGCCTTCGTGAGCAATACCGGAACGGTGGCCCTCATGATGCCTATCATCATGAGCCTGGCAGCAGGTTCGGGCATGCAGTCGTCGCGCTTCCTTATGCCGCTCGCCTTCGCCGGAAGCCTGGGCGGAATGCTCACCCTCATCGGTACGCCGCCCAACCTGGTTATCGACGAGGTGCTTACCGAGTCGGGATTCAAGCCGCTCGCCTTCTTCTCCTTCTTCCCCGTGGGCATCATCGTCATCGCCATCGGCATCATCGTGCTCATGCCGCTCAGCAAAATCTTCCTCAGCAGGAAACAGAGCGGAAAGAAGAAGAAAACCAAGTCGCTCGACGACCTGGTGGATGAATACCGCCTGCTCGACAATCTGCATCGCTACATCGTGCCAAGCAACCGGACTTCTGCCGCCAAGGATGAAAACGGCGAGCCGATGAACATCGTGGGAAAGACCTTGAAGGAACTCAGCATCCAGAAGAAATATGGAGTGAGTATCATCGAGATTAGAAACGAGAAGAAATCGAGACTCGGACTGGTGCAGGACGTAAATCAGAACATGGCGAAGAGCAGCAGTACCATTCAGGAGCACGACATACTATATATAATAGGTGACGAGCAGAAGATGCAGCGCTTTGCCCAGGATTACGGACTGAGGAGGATGAAGGACGTGAAGATTGATTTCTACGACCTGGGACTGACGGAAATCGTTGTGATGCCTACCTCCAACTTCGCCGGTCTGCGCATCGGCGAGGCCAACCTGCGCAAGCGATTCGGCATCAACGTGCTGGGTGTGAAGCGAGGCGGAGGCTCCTCTTCTTCTGAGGGTGGCAGAGGCGGCAACGAATACATCACGGATAATCTGATAGCCGCCAAGCTGCACGTGGGCGACATGCTGCTGGTGCAGGGCGAATGGACCAACCTGACGCATCTTACTGCCGATACTACCAACTGGGTGGTGCTGGATCAGCCGGAGAAGGCTGCCGACAAGGTTCTGCTGGATTACAAGGCGCCTGTGGCTGCTGCCATCATGCTGCTGATGATAGCCATGATGGTGTTCGATTTCATCCCGGTGGCTCCGGTTACGGCGGTCATCATCGCCGGACTGCTCACCGTGTTTGCCGGATGTTTCCGCAACGTGGAGGCTGCCTACAAGACCATCAACTGGGAGAGCATCGTGCTGATAGCCGCCATGATGCCGATGTCAACGGCGCTGGAGAAGACGGGCGCTTCGGCATTGGTATCTCAGGGGCTGGTGGATAGCCTGGGCTCGATGGGCCCTACGGCTCTGCTGGCGGGCATCTACTTCACCACCTCGCTCATGACGATGTTTATCAGCAATACCGCCACGGCGGTTCTCATGGCACCTATTGCCCTGGTGGCAGCCCAGCAGGTGGGGGTGAGTCCTTATTCCTTCCTCTTTGCGGTGACCCTGGGAGCCAGCATGTGCTTCGCCTCTCCGTTCTCCACTCCGCCTAATGCGCTGGTGATGAAGGCGGGTGGCTACACGTTTATGGATTATGTAAAGGTTGGTTTGCCGTTGCAGATCATCATCGGCGTGGTGATGACCTTCGTCCTGCCGCTGCTGTTTCCTTATTAAATTAAGGTAATGTTTTCTTATTACAATAGTTCGTTAATAATTCAATAATGTGCTAAGCAGCTATACGCTGTAAGCACGAGAGTCAAGGTCGGAGTCCGAAAGAAAATCCTATAATTTCTTGGCAGTTTCAATAGCGTATCTTCGCAGCAGATTTATAGAATCTAAAATAATCAATTATGGGTAGATACATCAACCCTTTTACCGATTGGGGCTTCAAGCGTCTCTTTGGTCAAGAGTTCAGCAAGGACTTGCTGATATTTTATGCCAAAGGAGCATGAGGTGATAAAGTTTAGGACAGACGTTGCTTTGAGGGAGAAGTCTAGTGACACTATTTTTTCTGACAAGCTTCGTTTTATCTATCTTTCTCTTCCTTTCTTTAATAAGAGTGAGGAAGAATGCGAGAGTGGTTTTGAAAAATGGATTTATGTGTTGAAGTATATGGAAGTATTGGAAAGATTGCCTTTTACGGCACAGAAGAAGATATTCAATCATCTAGCTAAATTGGAGGATGTTCGTTGCTTGAGTAGTGAGGAGCAGGAGAAATACGATGAGAGTATTAAGGCTGTTGACGATTACTACTCTGGCCTTTATGACTTTGCTTCAGATTATGAAGGCTACAGGATTGAATGAAGAGCAGTTGAAGCAGCTTTAGGAGTTGTTCCGGAAGATAATGAAGCTAAGATTGCTACCATCGGCGTAGCGCCTTATCTGGGCAGAAGCTTTTAGGCCTTCAGCCCGTACTTGAACCACATGCGAAACAATAAATAAAACAATGGATAAGAAAATGGATAAGATTACGAATCAAATTACGATGCTCGGAACGGGAAATGCTACGGTTTCCCAGATTTATAATACCTGTTTTGTGCTCCAGACTTCCAGCACCCTGTTGCTGGTGGATGCGGGCGGAGGAAACGGAATCCTCTCGCAGCTGAAGAAAGCGAATGTTCAGATTTCTGATATTCATCATCTCTTTGTTACCCATGCGCATACCGACCACGTGCTGGGTGTGATCTGGGTAATCCGAATGGTGGCACAATGCAAGGGGTACGAGGGATTGCTGCACGTGTATGGCAACGATAAGGTGATGAAGGTGATCAAGACCATCATCGACATGATTCTTGCCAAGAAGCAACTGGCTAAGGTGGCTGAAAGGGTGGTGTTCCATCAGCTGGAAGATGGGGATAGTTTCGAAGTGGGGGATATGAAGCTGGAATGCTTTGATATTCAGTCTACTAAGGAGAAGCAGTTTGGATTCAGGGCTGAGTTGCCTTCTTCTTCTGATGAATCGGGTAAGCCTTTGGTCTTGGCGTGCCTGGGCGATGAGCCTTATAACGAGCAGAACCGTCGCTACATAGTAGGGGCTGACTGGATGATGTGCGAGGCGTTCTGCCTCTATGCCGACCGCGATACGTTCAAGCCTTATGAGAAATGCCACAGCACGGCGCTTGATGCCGGAAAACTGGCGGAGGAACTGGGCGTGAAGAATCTTATCCTGTATCATACGGAGGAGAAAACGCTCGCTAACCGTAAAGAAAATTATACCCGTGAAGCTGCCGAAAACTTCAAGGGTAGAATCTTCGTTCCGGATGATTTGGAGGTGATAGAGCTGTAGAATTTCTTTCTTTACTTAAGTATCGCAAGTGGACAAATATCAACTTGCTTGTTTATAAATATACTGAACTTTCGCATGTGGTTCAAGTACGGGCTGAAGGTCAACAAGAGGGTGTGTCATAAATCAACAGCTCGCAAGTCCGTTAGGTGTTAGGGTCCGTTAGGCGTATCTCCCTAATGCCTAGCGGACTTGCAAACCTGTATTACGGACTTATACCACAGCACCTTCTGCCCTGTTAGGACGTGTGGCGCATATTTAATACGCTTCTCCCTGCTCTATTTCTTCCTGCGTAATGCGCTTGCGGTCGATGGCGCGCCAGGCGAAGACGATGTAGGCGAGCACGAACGGGATGAGGAGGGAAACTATCGCCATGGTGCGGAGCGTGAACTCGCTGCTGCAGCTGTTGGCGAGGGTGAGCGAACTCTGAAGGTCGATGTTGGATGGATAGTAGGCGGTATTGTTCCAGCCGGCTATCAGCAGCAGAACCAGCACGGTGAGCACGGTTCCGATGCCCGTAAACCAGATTCCCTTTCTATACTGCACGCTCCTCGATGACTTGAAAATGCCGAAGAGTACGAGCACAATTCCTATTAATAATAGGGCTGATAGGATTGGCATCTCCAGAAGATTGTGAAGATACTTCATGCTCTCTATCGTAATGCCGGAAGAAGTGCTGAATCCATCCTTTACCAGTAATCTGATGAGGAATGGCAGGAAGAACAATAGGAAGAGGAGGGCATTCCATGGCAACTGGCGGGTGCAGCGCTCCTGAATCTGCTGGTGCTCGATGTTGTTTTTGATGTAGAGCATGCCCAGAATGCGGGCTAGCATCAGTACGGCAAGTCCCAGCACCACGTTCCATGGGTCGAGCAGGGCATCAAGACCATGACTGGCGTTTGCCCATCGACTGATAACGGGTTGCAGACTATTGGTAATATTCCCCTTGTCTATCAGAAAATTGCTGCCGTTGAAGAAGGTGGCTACGGCTCCGCCAAGAAGCAGCGGACCTACGATGCCGTTGATGATGAGGCAAATCTGAAAGGTCTTCGGTCCAAGAAAATTACCTATCTTGTTCTGGAATTCATAGCTCACGGCTTGAATCACAAACGAGAAAAGGATGATCATCCACAGCCAGTAGGCTCCGCCGAAACTGGTGCTGTAGAACAATGGGAACGAGGCGAAGAAGGCTCCGCCGAAGGTGACGAGCGTGGTGAAGGTGAACTCCCACTTTCTGCCCGTAGAGTTGATGATGAGGCGACGCTCTTCTTCTGTTTTTCCCAAACAGAAAATCAAGGTGTTGGCTCCCTGTACAAACATGAGAAACACCAGCAGGGCTCCTAATAATGATACGAGGAACCACCAGTATGATTGCAAAAATTCGTATGTCATAATGCTAATGTCATAAAGTTAATTCATAATCTTAAGTTTTTATTCGTATTCCGGTCCTTTCTTAATCTGCTTCACCAGGATGCTGATTTCCACGGCAAGCATGGTGGTGAAGAGTGCCAGGAAGATGAAGAAGGTGGTGGCCACGCTGCCTGCCTCGATGTCGGAGATGGCGGCACTTACTGGCAGCAGGTCTTGGATGGTCCAAGGCTGGCGACCGATTTCTGCTACTATCCAGCCCGATTCTGAGGCGATGTAAGCCAGCGGAATCATGATGATGGCGGAAATGAGGAACCATCGGTATTGGGTGATTTCCTTCTTATAGACTAAGAATAGGCTGAGGGCGAAGAAGAGGATGAGCAGGCAGCCTACTCCCACCATCAGGCGGAAGGCGTAGAAGCAGATCGGGATGCTCGGTACCAGTTCCTTGGCGTCCTTGATGTAACCATATCCGAAGTATTTCATGTTCTCCTTTAAGATAGGGAGCTGGTCTTTCGCCTTCGTTTCGCGATAGGTTTTCAGGGCAACAATCGCCTTCTTGCCCCGGGCTATCTTTTCCTGCACGGATGGTTCCCAGGTGCCATCCTCGTGGGTGTAACCCTTGATAATATCGTTCACCCCTGGCACGTAGCCATCGGCTGTGCGGGTGGCTAAGAACGAGAGCATGTTGGGGATAGCGATGCGCATGGCTGGCTCCTGCTCGTTTTCGTAATCGGGCTGCCGGAAGGGGTGAACGGCTGCTATCGCCGTAAGGCTCTCGCCCTTTCCACCATTATATAATGCTTCCATAGCTGCCAGTTTCATCGGCTGCACCTGTGCCACCTGATAGGCGGAGTTGTCGCCGGTCATCGCAGCCAGCAGGGTGGCGATGAGTCCTACTCCGGCACCTATCTTGATGCTCGCCTTGGCAAGTTGGGTTTCTCTCTTCTTCAGGAGATACCAGCAGCTTACGGCTACCACGAAGGTGGCTCCGATGATCCAGGAGGAAGTAACGGTATGGGTGAACTTGTTGATGGCGAATGGCGAGAGTGCCACATCCATAAACGAAGTCATCTCGAAGCGCATGGTGTCGGGATTAAATTCCTGCCCCACAGGATATTGCATCCAGGCGTTGGCTACTAGAATCCACCAGGCAGAAATGGTGGCGCCAAGTCCCGTGAGCCAGGTGGAGGCAAGGTGGCAGCCCCGGCTCACCTTATCCCAGCCGAAGAACATTACGGCTACGAAGGTGCTCTCCATGAAGAATGCCAGGATGCCTTCGATGGCTAGGGGAGCGCCGAATACGTCGCCCACGAACCAGGAGTAATTGCTCCAGTTGGTGCCGAATTCAAATTCCAGGATGATGCCTGTGGCAACGCCCATGGCAAAGTTCACGCCAAAGAGTTTTTGCCAGAAACGGGTTACGTGCTTCCAGAACGGCTTGTTGGTGCGGTAGTAGCATGTTTCGGCGATGCCCATGATTACTGCCAGTCCCAGGGTGAGCGGCACGAACAGCCAATGGTAGATGGCCGTGAGTGCGAATTGCGCCCTCGACCAGTCGATGGTGGCTGATGTAATGTCTAACAATAGATTTGTCATCATAGTTGAATGGTTTTAAAATTGTTATTATATAATGTTTTTGTATTTCTTCTGATAATATAGGAATGAAATTCAGAGTCTTATCTGTTGAGAATTTCCTTGGATACGAAGCCAGCCTTGTCTCCGTTCTTGGCATTCGTATTGATAAAATCCGGAAAGAAAAAGAGTTTGAGCACCAGGAAGATGATGGCAAGTTTGATGAGGATGACAGCCCACAACGTCTTGCCCAGGGTCATCGTCCTGAAACCATCGTAATAGAGATGGAAAATCCGGGACAGCAGTCCTTGTTTCATCGGTTTTACATCCGTTTTCATCAGGTTTTTATCCTTTTTCTTCTGCATAAGCACTCCTTCTTAAAAAAATCTGCTGCAAATCTACAATAAAATTATGTAACTACCAAATATTTTCTTGAAAAAGTTACAAAAAGGGTTGTTTTTAGATATCCCATAAGGGAGTTATTTTAAAGTTTTTCTTTTTAATTTCATCTGTTTATCCATCAAAAAGTAATCTATCTTCTCTAAAAACTCTCGTTTTATTCCTTTATGTTAAAATCTTCTCCCCAAAAATCGCTTATCTTTGCAGTCTCATTACAAGAAAAAAGTTCTAATAATCTTTGTGCTTTAAAGAGAAAACATCGTAGAATTCGTTGTGCTGGAAAATCTGATGTTTTTTTATGGAATAAGTCTTGCCGTTTCATCAGAATTTATTATCTTTGTCCCCTAAAACATAGAAACATTTTAATCAGAAATAATCAGAAGAAATAATGAATATAGAATCTGTTAGAGAGTATCGCCTCTCGCTCCCCCTCGTAACCGAGGCTTTTCCTTTTGATGAGCGGACCTTGGTGTTTCGTATTTTGGGCAAGATATTTGCCTGTGTTGACCTGGAGCGCCCCGAGTGGGTTACGATGAAATGTAATGCCGATTACGCCCTCGAACTCCGGGAAGTGCATCCCGAAATAGAAGGCGCATGGCATTGGAATAAGAAATATTGGAATCAGGTAAACCTTTATGGCACGCTGGAAGATGATTTCATCCAGGCCCTGATTCGCCACAGTTATTCAGAAGTAGTGAAGAAGCTCAAGAAACAGGAAAAGCTTGAGCATCCTGAAATCATGGAGGTGGTGGAGTAGTTCCTACCACTCCACCTTATCATTCAGAATCACGCCGTCGGTTGCATCTTCGGCTGTAAAGGTTTCGCCCTTATACTGCACGCAGAGCATCACGAGCGGTTCTGTACCGTTGTTGCGAACGGAGCGCTTGCCGTCTGGTGCTACTCTCACCACGCTTCCCTCCTGAACTGGGAATACCTTGCCATCTACCTGGAACTCTCCCTTGCCGCTGAGGAAGAAATATAATTCCTCGTGTTTCTTATGAGTATGGAGGAAACCTGTCTCTGTGCCAGGAGCAAAGCTCTGGAATGAGAACTCACCACCAATAGCGTTCACGCTCTGACCTCCGAATACCTTTCCTGGAATCTTAATCTCAGGACCCATCTCTAAGGTGTAATCCTTGATTTCACTCATCT
>OGOQ01001573.1_pt1 | contig 16806 bp, 19 predicted proteins | sample 1552691 | NCBI WGS metagenome assembly OGOQ01 (sample SAMEA2580209, study PRJEB22360) | human gut metagenome | biome: human gut; feature: human-associated habitat; material: faeces | place: Denmark | collected 2008/2010
AACCGATGCGGAGGACACAGATCTCCGACAGCATCCGAAGAATGTGCCTGGAGGCTAAAATACCAGAAGGAAAAGGGAATCCCAGGTGTCTGCGGAAGCTGTATAAAGAGACCATGCGGTCTATTTATGCCAATATGGATTTCCTATTTGCGAAAGCCTACGAGCAGATTCTAGATCAAGAACAATTGATATACGGATGGGAAGAGAGTGTTTGAATCGGGGAGCAAGTGTACGGACAGGACAAAAGGCACCTTGGGCAGGATGATACGAAGGTTTAAACGGAGTGGCGCGGTGTGAGCGAGCCACTCCTGTTTTCCATATTAGGAACAGGCTTTCCCTGCATAAGCATCAAATGAGGGACCGCCCAGCCTTTCCAGGGGCTGGACGGCCCCTCATTTGACGCTTAGGATCTGCAATCTTCATTTTGACAGATATTTGATACCCTCTGCACCCTGAGGGAATAGTGCTGTTGGATATAAAAAGTAATATGGACAGGCTGCCTCTGAATAGCTATAAGACACAAGCGAACAGAAAGGTTGTGCCGAGATTGAGTGAATATGAATTGGATGCGCTCCAACAAATTGACCTTGCTGCTTTGGAGGCTGTGGATGTCCAAACAGTATCCCCTGATGATCTGGTCGATTTGAAGGATATCCAAATCGACCCTTCCCTTCCGAAGGAGGAGCGGATCGCATCTTTTATCCGACAGGTTAAAAATCCCTATTGCTACAAATGCGGAAAGATCGTGGTGAAGGTGGGGTTTGAGGAAGGAACGACCCTGGAGGAACAGCTGAAGACGATCTTCTCTACTATGATCTAGCCAGCTCCGCCTTGAGGTACAGCTTTTTTGGATCTGTCTGTTGCCGAAACCTGAAATTTAAGCTGGACACCGCGAGGCGGTGTTATAATGTGTCTGGAGCGGATCAGAAAATACAGCACTCATAAAGGTTTCTGCGAATTGGATGGTCCATTGGGAGGAAACCTTTATGAGTGCTTTTTTTGCATCATCAACTGCATCACATGGACAGATCTGGGATGTAGATATCTATGTGCGCGCATCCCGCGAGGACGGCGACAAGGAACAGAGCGAAACCATTAGCAACCAGATCACTATGCTGACCGATTTTGTCCATGGGAGGCCGGAGCTCCGGCTGCACGAGATCCGCAAAGATGACGGTATTTCCGGTGTGACCTTTGACCGTCCGGGCTTTCATGCAGTCATGGACGATGTGCGCTCCGGCGCAGCAAATTGTGTGGTAGTCAAGGATTATTGTGCGATAATAGGACTAAATCAGAAAGACCTTGAAAACCAAGGCATTCTGGCTTAGTCCCTTCTTTTTTTGACCGAAAACAAAGGACTTTCACAATAATCAAGCAAGCCGGAGGGTGCTGCTGCACACTTCCGGCAGAAGGAGGATATAGTGGGTGCTATCAAAGTCTTCTTGAAGGAGGTTCTGCTTCCAATCGCGCTTGCGTTCTGCCTCGCGTCATTTCTCAAGCCGATCTATATGCCTGACGGCGTATGCGACTACTTCCTTATGTGGATCTGCGTTGGATTACCGTTCGGCATCCGGAGGATATGCCTCTGGCTCGTTCCCAGCGGTTATGGTATCTCCGGCTCAGTCGGCATCTTCGCATTGAACTTAATCATAGGCGGTCTTATCGGAGGACTTGCCTTCTTCATCGGGCTGCTGCTCGGTGTCATTCATACCATCCGAGAAATCATCTGAACTACATCGTAAACGAAGAGGGTTTGTTTCTTCTCCAATTTGGAGTAAGAAGCAAACCCTCTTTTTTTGTTGCCCAAAAGCCGGAATATTTGCTGGCGATGCGGCGAAAGAAAGGAGTTTTTAAGCATGAAACGCATGACAGCCGGTGATCTGCAAGCACTGGAATTGCTGATGCAGACCACACCCGGCTTTGAGCATTTTGACAGCGGCGCGGATGGCATTCTCCCTGAGTGCCGAAGCTGTCGATTTCATCGTCCCTTCTGGAAATATCAGTCCTGCGTGTTTGCAGAGTGTCCCTACTGCTGCAAGCCCGTTTCTACTCTCAAAAATCAAAATGGCACATCTGCTGCCGGAAAGGAAGTCAGTCATGAATAACAAAATCGAAGTCTTCAAGAATGAACAGTTCGGTGAGGTGCGAACGATCCTCGAAGGGGAAACACTCCTGTTCTGCGGTTCAGATATTGCGAAAGCGCTTGGATATGCCCGACCCGGAAAGGCAATTATTGATCACTGTAAGGGTGTCCTAAAACGGGACACCCTTACAAGCGGTGGTATGCAGACCCTTTCCTATATACCGGAGGGCGATGTTTACCGACTGATTGTTCACAGCAAACTCCCTGCTGCTGAGAAGTTTGAACACTGGCTGTTCGATGAAGTTGTCCCCACCATCCGCAAGACCGGCGGCTACATGACGGACTCCCTTCTGGAACGTATTCAGAAGGATCCAGCGGTCATTGTAGAGTTCGCTCAAGCGTTGATTCTGGAAAAGAATCGCGTGAAGGCTCTTGAGTGTGAGCTGAACACGGCAAAGCCCAAAGCTGATTACTACGACGCCTTCATCAATCCGGATGACTGCACCAATATCCGAACGACGGCGAAGGAACTGAAAATCCCAGAGCGCAAGTTCGTCCAGTTCCTTCTCAAAGAAAAGTACCTGTTCCGATCTCCTTCCGGGCAGCTTCTTCCCTACAACAAGGACAGCAATGCCGGACTGTTCATCGTCCGCGATTTTGTGACGTACTGCTACACCGGTTCTCAGACCTACTTCACGCCGAAGGGCAAGGAGGTCATCCGAATGAAGTTCCAGAAAAAGTGCGGCGAAGAGCTGCTTCCCAAGATGGCAAGGTGATTTTCGTGGCAGTCTATCGCGTAAACAAAAATCGTGGCTATACCGTCATGGCGAACTTCCACCTCCGAGACAAGAGCCTGTCACTCAAGGCAGTCGGGCTACTCTCAAAGATGCTCTCGTTTAATGATGGCTGGAAGTTCTCAACCAAGGGACTTTCTGCAATCTGCAAGGAAGGTCCGGATGCCATTCTCTCCGCGCTCCGTGAGCTTGAAAAGCACGGCTACCTTGTCCGGCACCGGCAGAGAGACGGTAAAGGCAGGATGAGCAACACAATCTTTGAGATATACGAAGAGCCGCAGGAGTCTACACCAGAACGGGAAAAGCCACACACGGAAAATCCATGTGTGGAGAAGCCAGATGTGGATAATCCACGCGGGGATAAGTCCGCACAAATAAATACTGATCAAGTAATTACCCAAGAAAGAAATACTCTCTCAAAGAACTATCAATCCATCAATCTTGATGGGATGGACAGGATGGATGAGCGAAGCGAGTATGAAGAGATTATCAAAGAGAATCTTGATTACGACATTCTCTGTCAGGATCCGAAGTTCGATAAAGACCGCTTCCGGGAGATCATGGACATCATGCTGGATGCCGTCTGTTCCACTGCGCCGACCATCCGCATCAACGGCGAGGATATGCCGCAGCAAGTGGTCAAGTCCCGCTTTCTCAAGCTGAATAGCAGCCACATAGAGTACGTTCTGGAAGCAATGAACAAGAACCCGTCAGACATCCGTAATATCCGGGCGTACCTGTTGACCGCTCTGTATAACGCCTCTCTGACGATAGACAATTACTACTCCGCCCTCGTCAATCATGATTTCTACGGGCAGGACAGATCGGCAGGGTCAAAGAAGCCGAAGACCTACGATTATAGCCTTTGTGAAGACACTCTTTAATGAATACCATCGTGAGCAATGCTCGGAAAGGAGGACAGTGTAAATGAAAATCATCTATCGCCGGATTGTGCCGCCTTAGCTTCGGCAGCAGTCCTCATAATCATTCCAACGAAAGGAGGTAAACGTCGCAATGCAGGATGAAGTCAACACCAAAGTTGTTGCAATTATGATCAAGGGCGGCAAAATCTCAGCCGAGGTGCTGAAAAAGGCACTGGACAAGTTCGTGCAGGAGATTGAGAAGGCACAGAAGCAGATGCAGCAGCCAAAAACCTATCGCGGCAAGCAGTCCATCAAGCATCTGATGAGCCAGAATGCCGCCATCTCCAATATCGAAGTGACGGATGGCAACATCAAATCCTTTGAGCGGACCGCCAGCAAATACGGTCTGGACTTTGCGCTCAAGAAAGACGTTTCCGTTGAGCCGCCCAGCTATCTTGTCTTCTTCAAGGGACGGGACGTTGATGTGATGACCGCCGCCTTCAAGGAGTTCTCCGCCAAGACAGTCAAGCAGAAGGAACAGCCGTCCATCCGGCACAAGCTGGATCAGGAGAAAGCCCAGAGCAAGGCGCAGCACAAGGAGAAGGTCAAGGTCAAAACCAAGGATCGGGGTGTGGAGCTGTGAACAAACCCGATGTGAAGAAGCTCATTCTTCTGAACCTTCCGTATGTCTTCGCCTTCTACTTCGCGGATAAGATCGCCGCCGTGTTTCGTCTCGCCCCCGGCGCAGCGTTCATCGACAAGCTGACAAACGGCTTTGCCGTGTTCGGCTCTGCCTTTGCAAATCCGCTGCCCAGCTTTCATCCCGTCGATCTTCTCATCGGTCTGTCGGCTGGCGTGCTGCTCAAGCTGGCAGTCTACGTCAAGGGCAAAAACCGCAAGAAGTTCCGGCAGGGCGAAGAATACGGCTCTGCCCGATGGGGCAAACCGGAGGACATCAAGCCGTACATGGACCCGGAGTTCTCCAACAACGTCATTCTGACACAGACGGAGTTCCTGACCATGAACAGCCGCCCGAAGCAGCCGAAATACGCCCGCAACAAAAATATCCTTGTCATCGGCGGTTCCGGCTCAGGCAAGACGCGCTTTTTCGTGAAGCCAAACCTGATGCAGATGCACAGCAGCTATGTTGTGACTGACCCGAAGGGGACGGTGCTGGTGGAGTGCGGCAAAATGCTTGAAAAGGGCGGCTACGTCATCAAGTCGCTGAACACCATCAATTTCCGGAAATCCATGCACTACAACCCGTTCAGCTACATCCGCAGCGAGAAGGACATCCTCAAGCTGGTCAATACGATCATCGTCAACACGAAGGGAGATGGCGATAAGTCCGGCGAAGATTTCTGGGTCAAGGCGGAAAAGCTCTACTACACAGCTCTCATCGGCTACATCTGGTATGAGGCACCCGATCACGAGAAAAACTTTACTACCCTGCTCGAAATGATCAATGCCTCGGAAGCCAGAGAGGACGATGAGACCTTCAAGAACCCCGTGGATGTCATGTTCGATGAGCTGGAAGCCCGTGACCCAGATCACTTCGCGGTCAAGCAATACCGCAAATACAAGCTGGCGGCTGGCAAGACCGCTAAGTCGATCTTAATTTCCTGCGGTGCAAGGCTTGCGCCCTTCGACATCGCAGAGCTGCGGGAGCTGATGAGCTACGATGAGATGGAGCTGGACACCATCGGAGACCGAAAGACGGCGCTGTTCGTCATCATTTCCGATACCGATGATACCTTCAATTTCGTTGTGGCAATCATGTATTCCCAGCTCTTCAACCTTTTGTGTGACAAAGCAGATGACGTTTACAACGGACGGCTTCCTGTCCATGTGCGCTGTCTGCTGGATGAGTTTGCGAACATCGGTCAAATCCCGAAGTTTGATAAGCTCATCGCCACCATCCGAAGCCGGGAAATCTCGGCGTCAATCATCTTACAGTCCCAGTCTCAGCTCAAGACCATCTACAAGGATGCGGCGGACACCATCACGGGCAACTGCGACTGCACACTTTTTCTTGGCGGCAAGGAGAAATCGACCCTCAAGGAAATCAGCGAGGTGCTGGGCAAGGAGACAATCGACCTTTACAACACCTCGGAAACCCGTTCCAGCAACAACTCCTACGGCTTGAATTACCAGAAAACCGGCAAGGAACTGATGTCTCAAGATGAGATCGCCGTCATGGACGGAGCCAAGTGTATTTTGCAGCTTCGAGGCGTGAGACCTTTTCTCAGTAACAAATACGACATTACGAAGCATCCAAAGTACCGGCAGCTCTCCGACTATGACAAGCGGAACGCCTTTGACATCGAGAAATACCGGCAGCACAAGCTGGTAGTCAAGCCCGATGACACATTCGACCTCTATGATATGGGCGAGGTCGAAGCGGATTAAAGCCCCGTCGCTGCACTGCGCAGTGGGTAAAGCCTGATGGCTCATCCCAAAGCAGAACAGCGACGGGGCTTCTTTTTTTATGCCCATTTTCAAAAATACACAACCAATCTTTTTCAAATCAAGGAGGAAAATCTATGGCTTTCATCAATCAGGCTGTCACGGTTCTTCAGACGCTCGTTATCGCCCTCGGTGCCGGTCTCGCAGTGTGGGGTGTTGTCAACCTCATGGAAGGCTACGGCAACGACAACCCCGGCGCCAAGTCTCAGGGCATCAAGCAGCTCATGGCTGGCGGCGGTGTGGTGCTGATCGGCACGACCCTCATCCCCCTGCTCTCCGGTTTGTTCGGCTAATCCACGGCAAGCCCAGCTTAACCGAAGGGTGGTGAAATATTGGGCAGCATTTTAGAAAAGATCGAACAAGCTCTCAAGGATATGCTGATCGGATGGATCGAGAGCAACCTGACCAATATGTTCACCGATGTCAACGAGAAGGTAGGAACGATTGCCGCCGAAGTTGGGCAAACACCGTCCGGCTGGAACGGCGGCGTGTACCAGATGATCCGGGGACTATCCGAAAACGTGATAGTCCCCATCGCTGGTATCATCATCACCTTCGTTTTGTGCTACGAGCTGATTTCCATGATCACCGAGAAAAACAACCTTCATGACATGGACACTTGGATGTTCTTCAAGTGGTTTTTCAAGGCGGCTGTGGCGATCTATCTCGTGACACACACGTTTGACATCGTGATGGCAGTATTCGACATCGGGCAGAACGTAGTTTCCGGTGCAGCCGGAGTAATCCACGGCAACACCAGCATTGACATTGACGCGACGATTGCGCAGATGCGTACCGGCATGGAGAACATGGGCGTCGGAGAACTGCTCGGACTGTCGATAGAAACTCTTCTGATCAGCTTGTGCCTCAAAATCATGGCGATCCTCATTACGGTCATTCTCTACGGGCGCATGATTGAGATTTACTGCACCGTGAGCATTGCGCCTATTCCCATCGCAACCATGAGCAACCGCGAATGGGGCAGCATCGGCACGAACTATCTGAAAGGCTTGTTCGCTCTGGCATTTCAGGGCTTTCTCATCATGGTCTGCGTCGGCATCTATGCGGTGCTGATCAACGGCATGATTATCGCAGACAACATTCATTCGGCTCTGTTCTCTGTGGCAGCGTACACGGTTATTCTGTGCTTCTCGCTGTTCAAGACCGGAAGCCTCGCAAAATCCATTTTCCATGCGCACTAAGGAGGTCGGCAGCATGAAGAAGTACAGCATCATCTACGCCGATCCCCCTTGGGCGTATCGGACTTACTCCAAGAAGGGACAGGGACGGTCGGCAGAAAGCCACTACCCAACAATGTGCATTGAGGACATCAAGGCGCTTCCGGTCGGTGAGCTTGCCGCGAAGGACTGCGCCCTGTTCCTTTGGATCACATTCCCGTGCCTCTGTGAAGCACTCGAAGTGCTGACGGCATGGGGCTTTTCTTATAAGACTGTGGCTTTTGTATGGGTGAAGCAAAACCGCAGGAACGATGATCTCTTCACCGGCATGGGGTATTGGACAAGGGCAAACGCCGAAATCTGCATCCTTGCTACGAAGGGACATCCGAAGCGTGTTGACGCCGGTGTGCGTCAGGTCATCCTCAGCCATATCGAAGAGCATTCCAAAAAACCGGATGAAGCGCGGGAGCGCATTGTCCGGCTCATGGGAGACCTTCCCCGCGTAGAGCTTTTTGCCCGTCAGTCTCCCGAAGGCTGGGATGTTTGGGGCAACGAGGTCGAATGCACAGCGCATCTTCCGACGGAGGAAACACCATGCTGCGGCTAAGACCCATTTCTCTTCGTGACGCCAACGAGTACGTCCGGCAGCATCACCGGCATCACAAGCCTGTTGCCGGTCACAAGTTTTCCATCGGCTGTGAAGCAGACGGTGAACTGGTCGGTGTAATCATCGCCGGGCGTCCCGTCAGCCGGTATCTGGATGACGGCTTCACATTGGAGGTTACAAGGCTATGCACCAACGGGGCGAAGAACGCTTGCAGCTTTCTCTACGGTGCGGCGGCAAGAGCTGCTGCGGCTATGGGCTATAAGCGCATCATCACCTACACACTGGAAAGCGAAAACGGTGCAAGCCTTCGGGCTTCCGGCTGGATTTGTCAAGGCAAAGCGGGTGGGCTTCGCTGGACGGGCAAGCGTCAGCCGAAGGAGGATCAATACCCCGCACAAATGAAGCTGCGCTATGAAAAGCAGCTTAGAAAGGAGGAAACAGTCAATGGCATTTGTTCCGGTCCCGAAGGATCTTAACCGCGTCAAAACGAAGGTCATGTTCAACCTGACCAAGCGGCAGCTTATTTGCTTTTCCATCGCTGCGGCAGTCGGCGTCCCGATCTTCTTTCTGGCGAAGGCGCATCTCGACTTATCTACGGCGGCAATGCTGATGGTGGTCATCATGCTCCCGTTCATCTTCTTCGCGCTTTATGAGAAGGACGGTCAGCCCGCCGAAAAGTATCTGTACCACATCGTACAGTCCATGTTCATCCGGGACAAGGTGCGTCCCTATCGCACAAACAATCTCTACGCTGAAATTCAGCAGAAAATCAAAGAACAGGAGGAATTGCAGCTTGAACAACAGCACAGCAAAGGCAAAGCCTAAGATGACCGTCAAGAACGGCGTCGTTTACGGCGATGCCCTTTCCGCTCAGGAAAAGAAGCGGATCGTCATGCAGAAGAAAAAGGACAGGAAGGCAAAGAAAGTCCGCAAGTCCGCCCAGCAGACCATTCCCTATGTGGAGATGTGCCGCGACGGTATCTGCAAGGTGAACAGCCGCCTCTACACGAAGTCCATCGCCTTTGAGGACATCAACTACCAGCTTGCGCAGAACGAGGACAAAACTGCCATCTTTGAGAACTGGTGCGACTTTCTGAACTACTTTGACAGCTCGATTTTCGTCCAGCTCTCCTTCATCAATCAGAAGGCAAGCCTCAATGAGTTCCGCAAGCGCATCAACATTCCGGCACAGGAGGACGCCTTCAACGACATCCGCTCCGAGTATTCCGGTATGCTGCAAAACCAGCTCACCAAGGGCAACAACGGACTGGTCAAGAGGAAGTACATCACCTTCGGCATTGAGGCGGACTCCCTCCGCACGGCAAAGCCGAAGCTCGAACGCATTGAAACCGATATTCTCAACAACTTCAAAACCCTCGGTGTGAAAACCGAGCCGCTGTCCGGCTACGAGCGGCTGAAAGTGCTTCATGATGTGTTCAACATGGACACCAATGAGCCGTTCCGCTTTTCCTTCGATATGGTTGCCCGGACGGGGCTTTCCAGCAAGGACTTCATCGCTCCCACTTCCTTTGACTTCCGTGAAGGCAAGTGCTTCAAGATGGGCAGAACCATCGGTGCGGTGAGCTTCCTGCAAATCCTCGCGCCGGAACTCAATGACCGTATGCTTGCCGACTTCCTTGAGATGGACAGCAACATCACGGTCAATTTTCATATCCGGACGATTGACCAGGCGAAGGCAATCAAGAGCATCAAGATGAAGATCACCGACCTCGACAAGATGAAGATTGAAGAGCAGAAAAAGGCAGTCCGCTCCGGCTACGATATGGACATCATCCCGTCCGACCTCGCCACCTTCGGCGGTGAGGCAAAGCGTCTGTTGCAGGATCTCCAGACCCGCAATGAGAGGTTGTTCCTTGTGACGATCCTCATCATGAACACGGCAACCAACCGCCAGAAGCTCGAAAACGCGGTGTTCCAGACCGCCGCCATTGCCCAAAAGTATAACTGTGCGCTCAAGCGTCTTGACTTCCAGCAGGAAGAAGGGCTGATGTCCTCTCTGCCTATCGGCATCAATCAGGTGGAGATCGAGCGCGGGCTGACCACTTCCAGCACAGCGGTTTTCGTGCCGTTCACCACGCAGGAGCTTTTTCAGGGCGGCGAAGCTCTCTACTACGGGCTGAACGCGCTGTCCAACAACATGATCATGGTTGACCGCAAGCAGCTCAAAAACCCCAACGGGCTGATCTTGGGTACGCCCGGTTCCGGTAAGTCCTTCTCCGCCAAGCGCGAAATGACGAACGCCTTCCTCATCACGGAGGATGACATCATCGTCTGCGACCCCGAAGCCGAGTATTTTCCCCTTGTGCAGAAGCTCGGTGGTCAGGTCATTCGCATCTCACCGGTCAGCACGGATTACATCAATCCGCTGGACATCAACACGAACTACTCCGAAGAGGAAAACCCGCTGACGCTGAAATCCGACTTTATCCTCTCCATGTGTGAGCTGATTGTCGGCGGCAAGGACGGCTTGCAGCCGGTTGAGAAGACCATCATTGACCGCAGTGTTCGCATGGTCTATCAGGAGTTCCTTGCAGATCCCAAACCGGAGAAAATGCCGATCCTCGAAGACCTCTACAACATTCTGAGAAATCAGAAGGAGCCGGAGGCACAGCGCATTGCAACTGCCCTTGAAATCTATGTTCACGGCTCTCTGAACGTCTTCAATCACAGAACGAATGTGGATGTCAACAACCGCTTCGTCTGCTATGACATCCGCGAACTCGGCAAGCAGCTCAAGAAGCTCGGTATGCTGATTGTGCAGGATCAGGTGTGGAACAGAGTGACCATCAACCGCGCCCAGCACAAGGCAACGCGCTACTACATGGACGAGTTCCACCTTTTGCTGAAAGAGGAACAGACCGCCGCGTACAGCGTGGAAATCTGGAAGCGTTTCAGAAAATGGGGCGGCATCCCGACCGGAATCACGCAGAACGTCAAGGATCTTCTTGCCTCCCGCGAGGTGGAGAACATTTTTGAAAACTCGGATTTTGTCTACCTTCTGAATCAGGCATCCGGCGACCGGCAGATTCTCTCGAAGGCGCTGAACATCTCGCCCAGCCAGCAGAACTACATCACCAATTCCAATGCCGGTGAGGGGCTGATCTTCTACGGCTCGACCATCGTTCCCTTCAAGGACGATTTCCCGAAGGACACCCAGCTTTACCGCATCATGACCACCCGCTTAGAAGAAACCGTACAGAACTAAGGAGGATTTTTGAATATGAACAACAAGATGATTACCATTCCCTACGCGGACGCTATCGAATACGGAGAGAACACCTCCGCGCTGTTTAAGGCTCTGTGGGAGCTGACCGATCTGATCCAACTGGAAAGCGACCTCAAGAAGCATCACCGCGCCTACCTCCATGTGAGGGAGGACATCGACGAAAAGGTCAAGGAGGCGCGTCAGATTATGACCAAGGTATCTGTGGATATGATCGGTTTCTATTTCAAGGTTGATGTTCCCAAGTGCAGCAACAGCGATGAGAATACCCCTTTCGCTGACGCGGCGGATGATGAAGCCGTATCTATCCCCAAGGACAAGTATGAGCTGATGATCGACGATCTGCTCACGATGTCCGAAATCATTCAGTGCGTCGCAGATATGCGCACGCAGGATGTGAAGGCAATCCGCGAGTTCGGCAAGTTCGTCCCCGCCTTTGCCGCCTTTGAGAAGAACCGCCTGAGCCTCTATCGTGAGGCGGCGAAGGAAGCCGAGGAAATCTTCGACCGTTGGGCAGACGAGATTGACGATCTCGACGAGGACTTCATGGAAGATGAGGACTATGAGCCGGACGAGTATTACTCCGACTGATGCCCATTGAAATGTTGTCGGGTTTCACAGCCAACATTTCAATGGAAACACAAATCCAACAGAACAGGAGGTACACCACCATACAACTTGACATCATTCATACCGGCGATTGCCTTGAAATCCTGAAAACTCTGCCCGATGACAGCGTTCATTGCTGTGTGACGTCCCCTCCGTATTACGCGCTCCGCGATTACGGCATGGAGGCTCAGATCGGCAGAGAGACAACGCCGAAGGAATATATCTCGCGCCTGACGGAAGTGTTTACCGAAGTCAGGCGCGTTTTGCGTCCGGATGGAACGCTCTGGCTGAACATCTCGGACACCTACGCTGGGAAAGGCAATCAGGGCGATTTCATTGACCCGAAGAACCCCAACGGCAGAAACGGTCAGGCTGTGGCTCTCAACAACAAGGTTGAGGGCTGCAAGTCGAAAGACATGATCGGTATTCCGTGGATGCTGGCTTTTGCCCTCCGCGATACCGGCTGGTATCTGCGCAACGACATCATCTGGATGAAGGATAACCCCATGCCGGAGAGTGTGAAAGACCGATGCGCCCGCTGCTATGAGCATATTTTCCTGTTCTCAAAGTCCAAGAAGTATTTCTTTGACTACAAGGCGATCTCCGAACCGATTGCTCCCGCAACGGCAGAACGCCTCAAGCGCGGCATGAAGGGCGGCAACAAGTACGGCAAGCCCGTTCCCGGTCAGCCTCAGCCGCAGTCCATCAACCGCCCCCGTGAGCATGGCGAGATCAAGGACGCAGACATCAATCCGCTCCGCAACAAGCGCGACGTCTGGAAGATCAACACCGTCCCCTTCAAGGGCGGTCACTATGCCGCCTACCCTCCAAAGCTGGTTGAAACCTGTCTTCTCGCCGGTTGTCCAGAAGGCGGCATTGTGCTTGACCCCTTTATGGGAAGCGGCACAACCGGCATGGTTGCCGCGCAGATGGGGCGTCATTTCGTCGGCATCGAGCTGAATCCGGCGTACACCGAGCTTGCCTACAAGCGGATTGGAGGTGAAATCTGATGTCCAAGGAACCGGAACTCAAAGCCCGCGACAAGGTTGTTCTGCGGATGAAGCGGGAAGGCGCGGTTGAGGAAAACCTGACGGCTGGCACCGAGCAGCGTGTGTCAAAACGTCCGGAAGATGCGGAGCTGGTGAAGCCCGGTGAGACAGTCGAGCCTTCCGAAGCTCTTTCCCCAGAGGAACAGAAAAAGGTGCAGATGCGCCGTCAGCAGCGTCAGTTTCAGGCGGAACACGCTGAGGATAATAACACTCAGCCGCCCTCCGAAACGTCCGTCACAGAAGAGAAAAGGACAGAAAATCCACCCCAGAATGTACCTGAACCGCTGCCTTCGGAAACGCCGTTCAAGCCTCCTGTTTTGGAGCAGCACGGCGTTTCTTCTCATACCGGCACGGTGATTGCCGAAACGGTTGTCACGCACAAGCTGCGCAAGACCTCTGCGGTTGAAGCAGTGGATGCAGATGCCATTCTCTCTCAAGCGGCGGAGACTGCCTCTGCGAAGCCGGTCTCGGACGATGCCGTTCCGCCCACGAAGCGGATGCAGAAGCTCGAAAGGAAGTCAGAAAAGGCACATGAGCGACTGGACGCTGCCCGTGAGAAGCTGCCCACGCACAAGGTTCTCAAGAAAGAGCGTGTCTTCGATGAAGAGACCGGCAAGGGCAAAACCCGCCTTCATTTTGAGGATGAGCTGAAAAAGCCCAAGAGCAAAGGCAAGCTGCAATTTGAGGCAGATAAAACCGTCCGCAAGGTCGGTGACACCCTCGTCTCCGGCATTCACGGCAAAATCCATGAGGTCGAACAGGAAAACTCGGCGGTTGAGGCGGCGCATAAAACAGAGATTGCCGCTGAGACCGCTGCGAGGCATTTCCGTCATCATCGGGAAAGCAGCGTCAACAAGCCCTACGAGAAGGTCTCCAAGCTGGAACACAAGGCGGATGTAGCTGACGCCAAGCTCCAATATGAGAGAAATCAGCAGGAGCATCCTGAGATGAAGAAGCAGAACATGAACAAGCACTACCAGAAGCAGAACATCAAGAAGGAATATGCCGCTGCACGAAATGCCGGTTCTCAGACTGCCGGGACTGCCACAAAGAATACCGGCAAGAAGCTCGGTGAAAAGGTGTCCGACAAGATCAAGGAGTTTTTTGAGAAAAACAAGAAGGTCTTCATCTGGATCGGCGTCGGAATTGCCCTTCTCGTTTTGCTCGGTGCCGGAATCAGCTCGTGTTCGATGCTCACCTCTACCGGCTCGTCGGTTATCGCTTCCTCTTATCTCAGCGAGGATGACGCGATGCTGGGCGCGGAGGCGCAGTATTGCCGGATGGAGCAGGAGCTGCAACGCTATCTCGACACCTACGAAAGCACTCACAGCTACGACGAGTATCACTTCGATCTGGACGATATTGAGCATGACCCCTATGTGCTGATCTCCATTCTCTCGGCTCTCCATGAGGGCGAGTTCACGCTGGATGAGGTGCAGGGTACGCTCCAAATGCTGTTTGAAAAGCAGTATATCCTCACAGAAGAGGTCATCGTCGAAACCAGATACCGCACGGAGACCGACACATGGACGGATGCAGACGGCAATACGCACACGGAAACCTACCGCGTCCCGTATGACTACTACATCTGCAACGTGAAGCTCGAAAACTTCAATCTCTCCCATGTCCCGGTCTACATCATGTCTCAGGAACAGCTTTCCATGTACGCAACGTATATGTCGGTGCTGGGCAACCGTGAGGATCTGTTCGGTGACTCTCCCTATGTGGACAAGTACATCACAAATCCTCCCGCCGACTACGATGTCAACCCGGAATACTTGAACGACGAGAAGTTTGCGACACTGATCACCGAGGCGGAAAAGTATCTCGGCTATCCGTATGTGTGGGGCGGCTCCAATCCCGACACGTCATTTGACTGCTCCGGCTTTGTCAGCTATGTTCTCACGAACAGCGGACTTGTGAATACCGGACGGCTTGGCGCACAGGGGCTTTACAACATCAGTACGCCGGTTTCAAAGGCGAATGCACAGCCCGGTGATCTCATCTTTTTCGTCGGGACGTATGACACCCCCGGTGTGTCCCACGTCGGCATTTACGTCGGTGATGGGGTCATGATCCACTGCGGCGACCCCATTCAGTACACATCCATCAACTCTTCCTATTGGCAGCAGCATTTCTACGCCTTCGGAAGACCCGCCTATTAAAAGAAAGGAGTTTTGCATGAATCCCAAGTATCAGAAAGTCCTCTCCGACATTGAGAAGGCTGAAAAGAAGAAGTCCGAAATCGAAGGACAGCTCAAGGAGCTGTACGACAAGAAGACAGAGCTGGAAAACCTTGAAATCATCAATACCGTGCGCTCTATGGTGATGGACAAGGATCAGATCATGGCGTTCCTGTCTTCCATGAAGGGCGGCACCAAGCCCGCTGAAAATACGGAGGTAATCGACAATGCGTAAGAAGTTTCGTTTTCTGACCGTCCTTGCGGTCTGCGTCATGGTTCTGTCCTGCTTCTCGGTGACGGCGTTTGCCTACGCCGATGATACCGAGCAGAACCTTCCGGTTACGGAGGCAACTCAGCCCGAACAGCAGCCCGCAGTCACTCCCACGCCGGAAAAGCCGAAGGGTGAGCCGCTTGACGATGAGGGCAACGCCTACACCCGCGACTTGCTCTATGACAAGGCAACCAACAAGCAGTTCATCACAGTCCAGACGAAGAGCGGCAACACCTTCTTCATTGTCATCGACTACGATGCGCCGATCAACGAAGACGAGGAACAGTACCAGACGTACTTCCTGAACATGGTCGATGAGAGCGATCTGCTTGCGCTGCTGGATGATGACACTGCGGCGGCTCTGACCACCTGTAACTGCAAGGAAAAGTGCGCTGCCGGTCAGGTCAACACCGACTGCCCGGTCTGCAAGACCAACATGAGCGAATGCACCGGCACAGCCCCCGTTACACCTGAGCCGGACAAGGATGCGGAAACCGAAGTGCCTGAGACCAAGCCCGAAAAGAAATCCAACGTCGGCATGATCCTCGTCATCTTTGCCCTTGCCGGTGCTGCGGGTGCAGCCTATTACTACATCAAGTTCGTCAAGGGCAGAAAGCCCAAGGATGAGGACATGGACTTCTTCGACGATGAAGGCTACGAGGAAGAGCCGTACATCAACGAGGATGAAGAGCCGCAGATCGCGGAGGATGCTGAAACGGATGGTGATGAAGATTGATCTTAGTCATTGCTGAAAAGCCCAGCGTTGCCCAGTCCATCGCAAAGGTGCTGGGCGCGACATCCCGCAAGGACGGCTACATGGAGGGCGGCAATTACATCGTTTCGTGGTGCTTCGGTCATCTGGTGGAGTTGGCAGACGCCAGCTCCTACGATGAGCGGTATGCCAAGTGGCGGTATGACGATCTGCCCATTGTTCCGGAAAGCTGGATGTTTGAGGTCACGAAGGACAAAGCACAGCAGTTCAAGGTACTGTCCGCTCTCATGAAGGACAAGCGCGTCACCGAGCTGGTCTGCGCAACCGATGCAGGACGCGAGGGTGAGCTGATCTTCCGGCTGGTCTACAACAAAGCCGGATGCACCAAGCCCTTCAAGCGTCTGTGGATCAGCTCGTTGGAGGACTCCGCCATCCGCGAAGGCTTCCAGCATCTCCGGGACGGCAAGGAATATGACCGTCTCTATGAAGCAGCACTCAGCCGCTCGAAGGCGGACTGGATTGTCGGTATCAATGGCACCCGCCTTTTCACCACGCTCTATCACAAGAAGCTGGTGGTCGGGCGCGTCCAGACGCCGACCCTTGCAATGCTGGTGGAGCGTGACGGGAAAATCTCCACGTTCCAGAAGGAGAAGTATTTCAACGTCCACGTCGGCAAGGGCGATCTGACCGCCGATCTGGAAAAGGTCAAAACCGAAGAGGAAGCAAAAAGAATTGCGGCGGCTTGCG
>OGOQ01001612.1_pt1 | contig 16425 bp, 14 predicted proteins | sample 1552691 | NCBI WGS metagenome assembly OGOQ01 (sample SAMEA2580209, study PRJEB22360) | human gut metagenome | biome: human gut; feature: human-associated habitat; material: faeces | place: Denmark | collected 2008/2010
ACCCGTAAGCACGATTCCGGATCAAGTGCCGAAGTCGGTTCATCCACTACCAGTAAAGGTTTGTCAAGCAAGGCTGTCACTGCCAACATGATACGCTGACGCTGACCACCCGACACTTCATTTACCCGTTTATCATAAAGTTTCTCTTCCAATCCTAATGATACGAAATAATCCATCAGCCGCTCTTTGTTGAATCCCGCCTCACGGTTTGCCTTCAGTTCAAAAGGCATCCGCACCATTTCACTGACCCATTCCGAAGGAAGAGCCAACTCCTGGGGAATCCATGCTATTTTCTTTCGGATATGATCCGCCGTTCTAGGTGCCAGCAGTGTGCCGTCCACCCTTATTGTCCCTTCACTTAAAGGTACAAAGCCCAAAACAGCTTTCAGCAATGAAGATTTTCCACTGCCGGAACCACCACAAATACATACGCTTTCTCCGTAATGAACTTGCAGGTCGAGTCCTCTGAAAAGAGTCAGGTTGCCAAAACTGATAGATATATTTTCTATATTAATCATCACATAAAAACAAAAAGAGTCGGGAGCATTCACTGCTGCCGACTCCACATAATGTATTAAAATAAAATAAATGTGTCGAAGTTTAATATGCTCTCGCAAAGAGAACACGGCGAGCAGATGGTTTTCCGGTTACCATACACTTGCCCGGAGTCAGGCTCTATTCATCAGCATCAAAAGGAAGACAACGAATTGTTGCCTTGGTTTCCTCTTTAATCCGGTCTTCCGTTTCCGGGGTTCCATCCCAATGAGCCAGAATAAAGCCGCCTTTCTCTATTTGTTCCTTGAAATCATCGTATGAATCCACTTTCACGATATGTTCGTTACGATAGTTCAATGCCTTCTGATAAATATTGTTCTGGATATCCTCCAACAATTGTTGTACATATTCTTCGATTCCGTCGCAAGAACGAGTTTCTTTCTCCAATGTATCACGACGCATCACTTCCATTGTATTGTTTTCAAGATCACGGCCACCCATTACCAAGCGAACAGGCACACCTTTCAGTTCGTAATCTGCAAACTTGAATCCCGGACGCTTATTGTCTGCATTATCATATTTCACAGAGATACCCATTGCTTTCAACTTATTGACAATGCCTTCTACTTTTGCATCAATCTTCTTCAGCATTTCATCATTCTTATAAATAGGAACGATAACTACCTGAATAGGAGCCAAATGCGGTGGCAACACCAATCCGTTATCATCAGAGTGAGTCATTATCAAAGCACCCATCAGGCGGGTAGATACTCCCCAGGAAGTAGCCCAGGCATATTCCAACTTATTGTCTTTATTGATAAACTGCACATTAAATGCCTTTCCGAAGTTCTGCCCCAAGAAATGAGACGTGCCGCTCTGCAAAGCTTTCCCGTCCTGCATCATGGCTTCGATGGTATAAGTGTCCAAAGCACCGGCAAAACGTTCTGTCTCGCTTTTCACGCCCTGCACTACGGGCACGGCCATATACTGTTCGGCAAAATCGGCATACACTTTCAACATCAGTTTGGCACGTTCCTCGGCTTCTTCACGCGTGGCATGTGCCGTATGTCCTTCTTGCCACAAGAACTCGGCCGTACGGAGGAAAAGTCGGGTACGCATTTCCCAGCGCATCACATTGCACCATTGGTTGCAAAGGATGGGCAGGTCGCGGTAGCTTTGAATCCAGTTTTTATAAGTATTCCAAATGATAGTCTCGGAAGTAGGACGGATGATCAGCTCCTCTTCAAGTTTGGCCGCCGGGTCTACCACCACGCCGGTCTTGTCCTCGTTGGTCTTCAAGCGATAGTGCGTCACCACGGCACATTCCTTGGCAAATCCTTCCACATGTTCGGCTTCTTTACTCAGAAACGATTTAGGAATCAGCAGCGGGAAATAAGCGTTTTGCACGCCGGTCTCCTTGAATTTATCATCCAACACACGCTGCATCTTCTCCCAAATGGCATAACCATAAGGCTTTATCACCATACATCCTCTTACATCCGACTGTTCGGCCAAATCGGCTTTCACCACCAATTCGTTATACCATGAAGAATAGTTCTCACTTCTTTTGGTCAAATCTTTAAGTTCTTTAGCCATAATCAATATCTATAAACAGTTTGCAAAATTAGCAAAAAGTTTCCTTTTCATGCGGTTATTCGGCAGAAAATATCTAATTTTGCTTGTGATTTAGATTTTAAAAAAGTTATAACTATGAAAGGATTGAAGTTTTGTGCACTCGTACTGAGTGCAGGTATGCTTTTAAGCAGTTGTGGAGGAAACATGAACAATACCGGCAAGGGGTCGCTGATCGGTGCCGGCGGTGGTGCTGCCTTGGGTACATTGATTGGAACCTTGGCGTCCAGCAATAAAGGTAAAGGAGCCGGTATCGGTGCTGCTGTAGGCGTAGCCGTGGGCGCTGGTGTAGGTGCATTGATCGGAAAGAAAATGGATAAAGCCAAAGCTGCGGCTCAACAAGTGGAAAACGCGCAAGTGGAAAGCGTAACCGACGCTAACGGTCTGCAAGCGGTGAAAGTAACATTCGACTCCGGGATTCTGTTCAACACCAGCAGTTCGGCTTTAAGCAGTAATGCTACCGCCTCATTGGCCAAATTTGCCAGCACGGTATTGAATGTAAACAAGGATATGGACGTGGCGATTAAAGGGTACACCGACAATCAAGGATGGAAAAACAGCACAGCCGCCCAAAGCGTGCAAAAGAATATGGACCTGTCGTTACAACGGGCCAATTCTGTTTCCAATTACCTGAAACAATGCGGAGTTTCCCCAACGCAGATAACATCGGTAGAAGGCTTGGGAGAAGCTGACCCCGTAGCTGACAACAGTACGGCTGCCGGACGCGAGCAGAACCGTCGTGTGGAAGTTTATTTGTATGCCAGTGAAAAAATGATTCAGGAAGCCCAAGCTCAGGCTGGCAACTAATCAGACAGATGAAAAAAATTCAGAAACTGATTCAATGGATTGTACTCTCGTTCTTCGGGAGTACAATCTTTTTTGTTATTCTCTACCGCTTTGTCCCCGTACCTGTCACCCCGCTCATGTTCATCCGCTGTGCACAACAGGTCGGCCGAGGCGAAAAAATCAGGTTGAAACACCATTGGGTTCCTTTGGATGAAATGTCCAAATACTTGCCCATAGCCGTCATGGCTTCCGAAGACCAACGGTTTCTCCAGCACCACGGTTTCGATGTGGTGGAAATCCAAAATGCCGTAGAGGAGCGCATGGCGGGAAAACGCCGGCGCGGAGGCAGCACCATCAGCCAACAAACTGCCAAAAACGTGTTTTTATGGCCGACTTCCTCTTGGGTCAGAAAAGGACTGGAGGCATACTTCACGGCTTTAATCGAATTATGCTGGAGCAAACAACGGATTATGGAAGTCTACCTGAACTCCATCGAAATGGGCGACGGCATATATGGTGCCGAAGCTGTGGCACAACAACATTTCGGGCGTCCTGCCGAGAAACTCACGCGTGCCAACTGTGCGCTGATAGCCGCCACATTACCCAATCCGCTCAAATACAGTTCCAAAAATCCGTCACGGTACATGTTGAAGCGGCAGACGGCCATCATGCGGCAAATGAAACATATCGACCTGTTCAAATGACACGTACCACCCGCACCCCTAATTGGGAGGGGTGTTTTTTCATGTACTCGCTCAATGTCATGGGTTCCAACACCACTTTCTTATGAATACTGGAAGCATTGAGCAAATGAAGGCATCCTTTCTGCCACACGGCAAATCCCAAATGCGAGGTATCCAGACCTTTCTTTCGGGTCACGATAGCTAAAATGTCACCGTCGTGAATCGTTTCCAATACATCCTTTCCCTTATCCAACAACGACAAAGGTACGTATCTCACTGAAACATTTGCCAATTTTTGTTCATTTCTGCGGATACGGCTTATCTCGCCTGCCCTTCCTTTCAACATCGGATATGCATCGGGATGCGTACTCATATAATCCAAACGCAGACGTTGTACGGCAATAAAAGGCCGGTATCCCTTACCTTTTTCTCCTTTTATTTCCTTCACGACGCCCAAACTTTCGTTACTCGCTATCCATTCGCTAAAATAATGGTTACGGGAAGAATAGCCGTTCAACTGTCCTCCGCTGTAACGTATTTTTTCCAGATTCCGGCAAAAAGAAACAAATGTGGGATGCTCTTCTCTCACGGTCAAGGTCAAAGCCACCACATTCTCGACCAACGTCGTACAGTCCAACTGACGTAAGTTGACGACCAATTCTTCATCCGGATTTACTTCGAGAGTGGAAGCCACGTAAGGCACCCCGATGAATTGCTCCGCAAAAAACAAAGTCAGGTCCGTTCCTCTCGTTTGTTTTTTCCCGACATCAAGGAGTTGTACCACTTTCAACGAATCCGCTTTCGTATAAGTCAGTGCCGACAGGCTTAAAGGACACATCATCGCCCCTCCGACAAACAGTCCTAACATTCGATGTGACATCATATCATTTTAAAAGGTTGCAGACAAAGTTAAGATAAAAACTTGATAAGGCATCCGAAAAAAAGCGTAATTTTGCAGTATGAAAAAGATAACCGTACTCTTAAGCCTGCTATGTTGTGCATCGGCAATAACTGCACAACGGCATGAAATCCTGGACCGTCAACTGCACACTCTGCAAGTGGTAGTAAACGATGACCCGTTGCTGCCTCCCATCATGAACTTGGGGGGAGGGAATCATCTGGAAATCGGTTTCGACGAGTTCTCACACGAATACCACCGTTATATATATAAGGTGGAACATTGCAATGCAGACTGGTCTCCATCGACAGAAATCTTTGAATCCGATTACATGAACGGGTTCAACGGGGAACCGATAGAAGACTACGAGAAAAGCTTCAATACGACCGTGCTTTACACCCATTACTCGCTACGGATTCCGAACGAAAACATTTCGCTCAAGCTATCCGGCAACTATAAACTCACGGTCTACAACGACGAGGGCGACGAACCTGTACCCGTCCTTACGGCCTGTTTCAGTCTGGTGGAACCGGGCGTAGGAATAGGAGCTACCGTCAGTACCAATACGGACATAGACTTCAACAAATCCCACCAGCAAGTGGATTTCTCCGTCAACTACGGACTGGTGAAAGTCATCGACCCGCATCGTGAACTGAAAACCGTAGTAATGCAAAACCGCCGGTGGGATAACTGTGTGGTCAATCCCAAGCCCAACATCCAGGCGGCCAATAAGATTGAATTCACGCACAACCGCCAACTGATTTTCCCGGCCGGCAACGAATACCACAAATTTGAGATTCTGGACGTACATATCCCTACACTGAACGTAGACAGGATGGAATGGTTCGACCCGTATTACCACGCCACACTCTATCCCAATCAAACCGCCCGGAATTATCTGTATGACGAAGACCAAAACGGTGCCTTTATCATCCGCAACAGCGACGACGAAGACGTGGCTACCACTTGCGACTATGTATTCACGCATTTCACTTTGAAAAGTCCTCAACTGCCCGGCGGAGAAGTCTACCTGAACGGCGAATGGACTTACAACCGCTTCATCCCCGAATACCGCATGACATACAACCGGGAAACACAGGCCTACGAAGCCACCGCTCTCCTGAAACAAGGATATTACAATTATAATTATCTCTTCGTGCCGGACGGTGAAACCCAAGGAAACAGCGGACGGACGGACGGGAACTTTTATGAGACGGAAAACGAATACATCATCTTGGTATACCATCGTCCTAACGGAGGGCGTTATGACAAACTGGTCGGTTACCGCCGCATGAATTTCAAGATTAACGGAAAATAAAACAGAAACCTATGAAAATAACTGTATTAGACGGCTACGGCTTAAACCCCGGCGACCTTTCCTGGGAGCCTATCGCACAATTAGGAGAACTGACAGTGTTTCCACGGACTTCGGCCGAAGAATTTTATGCACACGCCGAAGGAGCGGATATCTTGCTAACGAACAAGACCCTCATCACAGCCGAACACATCGACCGTTTGCCGGATCTGAAATATATCGGCATATTGGCTACGGGCTACAACGTGGTAGACATCGAAGCTGCCCGCAAACACGGGATTCCCGTTTGCAACATCCCGGCATACAGTACCCGTTCGGTAGCCCAAATGGTCTTCGCCCTCCTGTTGGCCATTACCAACCGCGTGGAACATTATGCCGAAGAAAACCGTAAGGGACGTTGGAGCCGCAATCCGGACTTTTGCTATTGGGACACGCCCCTCATGGAACTGTCCGGTAAGAAAATGGGTATCGTGGGACTCGGACATACCGGCATGGCTACCGCACGCATAGCCTTGGCTTTCGGCATGGAAGTATATGCCTGCACCTCCAAAAGCCCTCTTCAGTTGGGTACCGACATCCGGAAGTCCACAATGGAAGAGCTGTTCTCCGCGTGCGATGTCATCAGCCTGAACTGTCCGCTCACCCCGGAGACTCACCATTTGGTGAACCCGCACACCTTGGCGCTTATGAAACCGGGAGCCATCCTCATCAATACCGGACGCGGCCCGCTCATCAACGAACAAGATCTTGCCAATGCCCTGAATACCGGCATCATCTACGCTGCCGGACTGGATGTTCTTTCTGAAGAACCACCCCGTGCCGACAATCCGTTACTCACCGCCCGGAATTGCTTCATCACCCCTCACATCGCATGGGCCAACTTTGAAGCCCGCCAAAGGCTGATACATATTCTTATCAGTAACTTAAAAGCATATATTGACGGAAAACCGGTAAATGTAATAAAATAAGCTACGAGCTACAAGCTACGGGCTACGAGTGGCTGCGCTATCATACCGAAAGGCACTCGTAACTCGTAGCTTTGTAACTTGTAGCCCGTAGCTTTACAACAACATGGGAAAATCAGAAATCAAAAGTTTATTCCGCAGCATTCCAGTCCTCCTGAGCATCGTATTGGCCCTTGTCACGATGATTGCTGCATTCTCCGGGAACTTCGACCCCGCCAATTCAAGGTACATGCCCGTACTGGGATTAGCATTGCCCGCACTATTGCTATGCAATCTGTTAGTCGCCATCTGTTGGGCATTCGCCCGCAGGCGCTGGGCATTCATTCCCCTTGCAGCATTAGTTTTCAATTACGGATATATCCTTGCCATCTTCCAGTTCAGCTTCACCAAGAAGATTCCCGAAGGGCACTACAGCAGCAATTATGCCGACGGATACCTGAAAATAGCCACCTACAACGTTGGCAATTTCGGAGGAGAAATTACAGGCTACTCCTGCAAGGAAATCGCCCGCTACATGAAAGAACAGGAAGTCGACGTCCTCTGCTTCCAAGAATGTGGCGACAACAAATACTTCCCGATGGACAGCATCCGCAACGTATTTTCCCACTGGCGCTACGCCTTGATCCCTACCGAGGATTCTATCCGCGGAGTGCTTCCTATCGCCGTGTTCAGCCGCTACCCGCTCGTCAATCCCCAGTTCATTTCCTACCAGCAAAGCGCCAACTGTAGCATGCAGTGCGACATTGTCCTGGGACGCGACACCGTCCGTCTGCTCAACAACCACTTGCAGACCACCAGCGTCAGCCAGAACCGCCGGAAATGGGAACGCGGACTTGCCAACAGTAACGACACCCGTCGTGAAGCAGAAGTCGTGCAAGGCGCCATCACTTCCCTGCACGCCAACTTCGTGAAACGCGCCGAACAAACGGACAGCATCCGCCAACTGGTAGTTGCCAGCCCCTACCCCGTACTGGCATGCGGTGACTTCAACTCCCTGCCATCCTCCTACACCTATGCCGAACTGTCCGATGTCCTCAAAGACGGCTTCCGCACCAGCGGTCGCGGCTATATGTACACCTACCGCTACTTCAAACGCCTGTTGCGCATCGACTACATATTCCATTCGCCCGGCATCCAGGGATACCGTTACTACTCGCCCGATCTGGATCTGTGCAGCGACCATAATCCGGTGCTGATGGAAATGAAAATTAAGAAATGAGAAACAACCACCTAATGAAACTACTTATGAAAAGACCGCTACTTCTACTTCTTAATCTGATCCCTATATTACTGTTTGCCCAGCAACCGGTTATTTTCCCTGACGACTTCAAAACAAGCGCCCTGAACGGGAAAGAAGTGACCATTACAAACACCCTGACGCTGACAAACAACTACAGCTACACGTATGGCACACTGACCTTTTCCAACGGCCAGCTATGGACTCCTACCGAAAAGTTCGAACCGGGTGTAGATATGTTCAATCAGAAGAACCTGGAGAACCAGAAAAACCAACTCACCGTAAAGCAAGGCTCCTTCCCTATCGTCGATGCAGACGGAACCTGCCGCATCGGACAAACCATAGAAGGGCTGACCGGAAAAGCCAGCTACAGCAACGGCACATACACCATCACCCTGACCCGGAAACCCGAATTCAAAGGCAACGAACGCCCCACCTCCTGCGACACCCCGGAAACGTACAACCTGAAAGTGGTCAGCTTCAACCTGGAACACTTCGGCAAAAACGTAAGCACCTATAGCATCAAACTGCCCAAAGTAGCCCTCGCCCTGCAAGCACTGCAAGCCGACATCTACGCCCTTGTGGAAGTAGAAGGAGCCGCCGGACTGGAAGAACTCTGCCAGCTCCTGAACCGGAACTGCAACACGCAGAAATACAAGACACGCTATTATAAAGACAACGTGCAGGGCATGGCCTGTTTCATCTACAATAGCGACGCAGTTACCCCCGTGGGCACCATCAGTCTGAACAAACTCGCCGACAATTACCTGCCGGAACGCAAAACCGCCCAAGGTTTCCAACTGAACAGCAATCAGGAGCGTTTCATCCTCTGCTGCAATCACTGGAAATCAAAATCAGGCAGTAATGTTCCGGAGCAATACAAAGATAAAGGTGACGGCCAAGGCGCCTATAATCCCCGCCGTGTGCAGGAAGCCGAAGCCACTCTGAAGTTCATCGAAGAAATCACGAAAACCTACAATGATCCCGACGTCCTGGTGGTAGGCGACCTGAACGCCTATACCTGTGAAGACCCCATCCGTACCCTCGAAAACGGTGGTCTGGTCAATCTGCTCACCACCTACGCCCCAAACCAGTACAGTTACGCTTACTTCAGTAATGGCAGTTACGCAGTAGGCTATCTGGATCACAGTCTGGCCACAAGTACCCTTGAAAAACAAGTAACCGATGCCCGTCCCTTCCGTATCAACGCCGACGAACCACAGAAAATGGACGTCGATCAAAGCGGCGTACAGAAAGACAATATGTACCGCTGCTCCGACCACAGCCCCATCGTCACCTTCCTGAATCTGGGGAACGGCAGCACAGGTATCGAACCCCAGACAATTTCCCGCCCCGCTATCCGCCTGACAGGCGATCCACGCAGCGGCTACCTCACTTTAGTAAGCAACACCAGCCTCAGCCGTGCCGAAATCGTCAATATCAGTGGGCAAATCATTGCCACATACGACATTAGCAATGCCGAAAATGCAGAAAATCGTTTCACCCTGCCCGTAAATAGTCTGGTGCGTGGCTTCTACCTGATACGTGTTTACGATGCACAAGGCAGGTGTACACGGTATAAGGCAGTGCTCCCCTGACAATTTCAAAATTCCTCCCGCAAATGTGAACTTCAGAAACAGCCTTCGAATACCACACTTCATCGTCCCCAATGCCACACCCAATCAGGCGTGACGTGTGGTATTTACTGTGCTGAGGTGTGGCAATTACTGCACTGAAGTGTGGCAGTTGGGGCAGTGAAGTGTGGCAATTGAGGCGTTGAAGTGTGGCATTCGGGATGATGAGGCCGACATTCCGAATGACAAAGCTCGATATTCCAGGCGACAATGTGCGGTTTCTCTCCGTCAAAGCTACGGCAGATAAATCATCAACAACAGCAACAGCAGTCTTTTTTTCTTTTCTTGCTGCTGCTGTTGTTATTATATCTCTTATATTCTCTTTATTAGCAGTATATTCATTTGAGCTAATACTATTGTTTTTCAGCGATTTACCAGACGATAAGCATTCTTTTTCCCCTTCATTCCTAAGCACTTTTTGACTGTTTTCAGCCATTTTTTGCTCTTTTTTCGATGATTCTCGCTTGTTTTTGAGCGTTTTTCGAACCTTTTTCTCTGAGCTTCCGATACAATCCGCATCAGTCGCAATACAGTTTACCTGCCGTTCACATATCGTTTGTTCCGTCCGTTCATGTATCGGATTCAGTTCCGCAGGCATAAAATAGCCATCCTCTTCAAAGTCGAAAAGCTGGTATCCGAAAATGATTTTCTTGATATAAGCAAAAGAAATCTTATGGACCTTACAGAAAGAGCGCAGGTATTCCACCTGAGCACGCGACTCGGGCAATAACTCCAGTTTTTCAATAATAAACCAATAGGCACCAGTTCCTTTAAGCGTTTCCTTAGCCAGCAGATTCTGCATTCTGGGGTCATGCATCGCCATTAGTGGATGCTGAAGGTAGAAGTTTCTTTTCATATTTCTTATTTTTTCATTTGACTCTACAAAGATAAGCATTGAAGAAACTGACAAAATGTACGGTCTTACGACCTTTATCCCCCTTCAGAGAGCTCCTGAAAAGGATTTTTCATCTTAAACCGCACATCACCTAAATATGTTAAAAATATATAATCGCGTTAGAAAAAATGCGGAGTCCCGCAAGAAACAATAACCCTATATGAAGTTCATTAGTGCTTACATAGCGGAATGCCTCTGCAAATGTAGGTTTCTATAAATCTGCAAAAACATAAAATAAGACTTGCTTCTATGAGAAAAATTAATCAGATTGTCGTCCACTGTTCCGCCACCCGCTGCGACCGCCCTTATACGGAAGCTGACTTAACCGCCGATCATCTGCAACGTGGCTTCAGTGAGGCCGGAATCATTATTATGTATGTCTGAACGGAGACATCAAAAGCCTTCGTCCTGTGATGAAACCGGGAGCGCATGTGAAAGAAAAGTGCCCGTGCTTTGAGGTGAAGAGGGAACGGTGGTAAGAAAAACAATGAGACTGTCTCCTTCAAAAAAACAGGAGACAGTCTCATTAATAAATATCCGCAGACTCTTATTCTGCTTTCTTCAAAGAACCTTCAATATACTGGAATTTACCCTTGCCAATCACTTCATATTGGATAGTCCAAGTTACTGTAGTTGAACCGTCGTAAACACCAAAGTAAATTGTATAAATAACTTCTACACCCGATACTACATTTGCATCTCCATATAAAGCCTCCAACGCAGGAACAAATGCTTCAGGTAAACGTTCAAACATCAGTTTCACCAAATCCTCATCTGACATTTTTTCATAAAGCGCCCCATTATTATGTTTGGTCTTCCAAGCAGATGGGCGGAAGTCAAAGTTATTTTGATAAGAAGAAGCCCCATAATAATATTCAGCATTAGTATACCCGGTCTGATAATAATCCTTACCGTGTTCTTTTCCTGAATAGTCTACAATAGCCTGATAGAAAGGAGTAGATACAGGGTCATTCTTTACGACAGAAAGTGTAATTGTAGTACTAGGATTAAAATTCCATTTACCTTCCGAACGAACAAACTGATCGGTAACTACTTCCACATTATCATTCTTCGTCCAAACTCCAGCGGTATAAATATACTCGGCTGCTTCTTGATTATTCGAATATGTATAAACAACCCCTACTTTCTGTTCTTCTTGCGCATAAGGATAGTTGGCTGTCAAGAATTGCGGCAAGTAATTATCCGGTTTGTTAGAAGAAGTAAACGTTTCAAAGCCCATTTCCTCATAGTCAGAAGGACTTACTACAATAGCATCTTCGTATGGAATCCACGTAGAGCCATTATAAGTATAGATGGTAGCCAATTCGTTAACACCGCCAGCAGTAGCACGCGTAGTCGTAGACAACTTAGCCACAGCGGCCTTACGAGCTACAGTTTGTACCTTGATATTATCAATCTGATAGGTAGTTGAACGAGATTCAGCACCATTACCTACATATCTGAATGCCACATGAATAACCTGTCCCGCAAATTCATTCAACGGAGCAGCGCCTGCATAACCAAATTTACCATAAGCATTGGTCGGTCCTTCCGGAAGAGCAAATTCCGCCGTCATATCTTTCCAAGTCGCCTTCGTAACATCATCTACATAATCAGTAGACACCAAAACAGAAAGACAATTGGCATTCCAATAACCAATGCAAACATCAAATAGCAATTCAGCTACCCCTTCTGTTTTTGCAGGTATTGTTATAGCCGGAGAAATATAATAGCTCTCTTGCTCTTCTGTTGATTTATTGGCAGAGTACTGTACATAGTGGTTATTACTGAAGTCTTTAGCAGTCCATGTAAAATCTCCTTGAATAATTTGCTCTTTCCAAGCATCTGTACCGTTTTCAAAATCTTCTTTGAATACAGAAGTAGCTTCTACACTTACGTTATCACCTAACTGAATATTGTCAATCTGGAAAGTGGTTGTCTTCTCCGCATTACCTACATATTTAAAAGCTATATAAACGGGATTCTCTTTATAAGCACTCATATCATAAATACCAGCCGGCGACATTGTCCCAAATTTTGCATTAGATGCATCAAATGCAAAATATGCAGTCAAATCAGTCCAAGTAGCAGAATTAACATCACTTCCATTAAAATCGTCTGATACCAATATTTGTAAAGTCGCACCATTAGGATAGCCTAAACATACATCAAACGCCAATTTGGGAGCAGCGGCAGAAGATAAATCCACTTTGGGCGAAATAAGCCATGCAACAACATCACCACCACCATTATAAGCAGAACACTCCGTATAACCACCATTATAATACTTATCTGTCCAGTACTTGGTACCTTTCTCCGCAATATTTTGCCAACCATCAATAGCAGTTTTTCCACCACCGACAGATATATGATCGAAAGTCTCATCAAGCTCTTTTGCTACTGTAGCACCACCACCCGTATTAGGCTCAGAAATAGAATAATTGTAAGCAACAACCTTAACATCTCCACTTTGAGCGGTAGGATAAGCTGTAGTCAATATCTTATTTGCAACTTTTGCCAGCGGTTTAGAAGGTGTGAAATATTTAGCATCAACATCACCCCATACGCTCACATAATTTGCATCTGACACTGTATAGGTTTCTGACGCAGCCAATTTAGCAAGGTATTCCGGTGCGTCAATCCCTTTGTTATAAGTAACCTTAACTGATGAACCGTCATCAGCACCTAGCCATTTTGCAGCCAAAAAAGTAGATAAATACTTAGAAGCCGGCAAAATATCAGAGAAACGCATACTAGTTTTCAATGCAGCCAACGCAGCCTTTTCTTCATCGCTACCAGGCAATGATTCATAAGCTTTGCCTGACGAGATAGTAGCATAATCAGCCTCTGTCAAAGCATACGTTTTCGTAAACACTTCTTTAGGCTGGCTCATCTCGTCCAGTCCTTCGAAATATTTTTCATTATAATCGCATCCTGATATCATCAGCGTAGCAGCTAACGCAGGAAATAAATATATTTTCTTCATATCTTTATAGACTGTTATATATTAAAAGTTAACTTTAAGTCTAACGTTGAACGTGCGTCCAAATCCGTAGAATATGCCATAAGCTGTTTTCCAGTCATGGTTTGCACCATCAAGAGCATCAGTAATATACTCCTGATCCAACACATTATAAATATTACCGGAAAGAGTAGCTTTCACATTACCGATATTGAAAGTATATCTTGCATCCAAGTCAAGAGTCCAAGCAGAGGGTACACGCCACGGAGTTTCATAAACCTTTGTTGCATTAGGTAAAATATCACTTGCACTAAAGGTCCAGTCAGCATACAGACGTCCAAAGAAGTTACAATTGGCACCCACCTTAAAGTCTTTGCTTACTTTCACATCAGCGCCCAAGGCAGCTGTTGTCTGCGCCGAATCACCAACTTTCGTCTTATCCAAAATCACAGTCATAGAAGCATGATCTTCCGCTTGAATACCAGATGCATGTACAATTCCCGTCTTACCACTCCATGATGCAACAGGTTGGCTAGTAGAATCATAAAAATAACCTTTAGCAGTACTATCCCAACGCCAATTACCGATAGAGAACATTCCAGTAATATCAAGCCAATGAAGTGGCTTAGCAACAAAGTCCAGCTCAATACCTTGATGAATAGCCGCTACGCCGCTCAGGTTCAGACTAACACGGTCAATAAATACCTTATTATCATCTACAACTTCAATTCCCTTTGACATTGTCTTATCCATCCATTTTGTATGGTAGACATTCAAGTTAGCCGTAAGGAACCTAGACCGGAAACCGTACCCCAACTCCGCAGAGAAAATTTTCTCATTTACTGCATCAGGATTAGTCGCATTACTGGTTGTAGAGTTTAAAAATGCACCTTGAGAGAAGAACGGAGCACGACTGATATAACCAATGTTTCCAAATACGTTGTGATTTTCTGTAATATTATAATTCAAACCACCCTTTATATTCCAACCGATAAAACTAACTTTCTTCGATTTTGCGTGTTCTGCATCATAATAGAAGCGATCATAACGCCAATATGTAGTATTAGATACAGCTCCTGAAGCAAATGCGCTCAGTTTATCTTGATTATATTCCAACTGACCAAATACCCCTTCTGACATTGTAAATCCATCGTAATCACGATATACAACATCACCTACTTTCAACTTCTGGTTAACAAAAGCATCTCCAGCGGCAGCTGCTTTGTTGTAAGCAGGAAGCACATTGGCACGAGAAGAAGAGTCAATATAGTACTCGCCACCATAAAGATCAACAAGCTCATTAGTATGCACACCTTTATAATAACGAAAATCAACACCACCATAAAAATCGAAATTTTCACCAAATTTAGTAGTGTAAGTAGAGAGCAAACCATACCAGTTATGGTAATTCTTACTCTTTGACATCGCCATAATAGAACCATTTTCACTGGTTTCGTTCAAATCATAAATCTCATCGTATGCAAATGTACCATCATCTTTACGGAAAGTGGTATTCAATGTCCCATAACTACTACCATACCAGTTATTACGGTCAGCTGAGGTCAAACCTTGACCGGCATACCCGTAACCACGACCGATAGAAGCATATAGAGCAGTACTCAAGCTTGACTTCTGGTTGATTTGCCATAAATGGTTTAAAGATAATTGTGGCTTGTTGTAAACGTTATGAGCAGAAACTTTACGTTGACCATTTCTTCCAAAACCATAAGAAGGATTGTATTTATAAGCCTTATCGCCATTCATATACTTATTAGCGACCGTTTGCCAACCTTCAATAGTCAAACCATCTTTAGAATTACGCTGATTGTGCCATTGAGGAGCAGCAAAAGCTGTAAAAGATAACTGGTGATTATCATTGAAACGCTTAGTTATATTCACAAACCAGTTGTAAGCTTCGAAGTCCGTACCTTGGATATAGCCATCACCCCATGTTTTTGCACCTAATAATGTCAATGCCCAGCCTTTATCACTCAAACCAGTAGAAACGGTAAATGCAATCTTATTGTAACCGTCATTTCCTATACCATAGGAAACACTCCCCCCTTTCTTAGCATCAGCAGATCTTGTAATAATGTTTAAGGAACCACCAACTGAAGGTGCAGAAACTTTCGATGCACCTAAACCACGCTGAGTCTGCATTGAACGGGTTACATCAGACAGACCTGCCCAGTTAGACCAATAAACACCGCCCCACTCCATATCATTCATAGGGACACCATTAATCATAACTGCGATATTCTCAGTCTTAAAACCACGCATATTCAACTTTGAGTCTCCATAACCACCACCTTGTTTAGTAGCATAAACGCCCGGAGTTGATTTCAAGATTTCGGGAAATTCTTGCGTTCCTAATTTTTCTTCGATATAAACAGGATCTACAGTAGAAACCGCTACCGGAGTTTTACGGGCAACCGCTACAGAAGAAGTAATTGTAACGTCAGCCAGCATCACAGCATCCGGCTCCATCTTGATAACCCCCAAATCAACAGAAGCACCCTTCTGTGTTATTTTCTTCTTGAGGTCTTTAAAACCTACATACTTGAACACCAATGTTCCACCTTGAGCAACACCTTGCTTAAAATAACCATGTCAGTCACAGTTCCTTGTGAAGTGCCTTCTACCATAACAGCAGCGCCCACTAACGGTTCTCCTGTTTCTGAGTCAACAAGCTGACCTTTCACTGTAGTCTGGGCAAATGCCGCAGCACTGCATATAGACAGCACAGCCACCAACAGGAAATGAATTAGATGTTTTTTCATACTTCTGTTTTTTGTTAATTAAATGTGTTAATTACGAATGTTAATTAAGTATTAAATACTGTTTTAAGACGCAAATATAATTAATAAGATTTAAAATCACATTACATTTTCATGTCGATTTTTAAGAGTAACAAACATTTTAT
>OGOQ01001623.1_pt1 | contig 16324 bp, 18 predicted proteins | sample 1552691 | NCBI WGS metagenome assembly OGOQ01 (sample SAMEA2580209, study PRJEB22360) | human gut metagenome | biome: human gut; feature: human-associated habitat; material: faeces | place: Denmark | collected 2008/2010
CCTCGATACGGTAAATGAGCAGCCAGTCCGGGAGAATGTGACATTCCCGATGGCCCACCCAATCGCCGGACAGATCGTGATCGCGGTTTTTATCCGGCAGCGGTTCGCCCATCGACAGCAGCGCCACGACCTGTTCCAGCAATTCGATTTTCAGGCCGCGCTTGATTGCTCGCTTGTAGTCCTTTTTGAAAGCGGTCGTGTACTTGACGGTGTACTTTGTTTTCCTCATTTTTTCAGGTCGGCAAACAACTCGTCAAGGTCATTGTATCCCTTTACAGACGGGTCTTTTGCAATCCTTTCCGCTTCCAGCATAGCAGCAATCGTTTCCTTGTTGGGCTGTTCCAGCTTCACCTCAAAGGGAATGCCGCCCTCACGAAGCGACTGGCGCACGAAGATGTTGAACGCCGTGGATAAATTCATGCCGAGTTCCGCAAACAGGGCGTCGGCCTGTGCCTTCAAATCCGCGTCCATGCGGATGCTGATGTTTGTGGTATTTCCAGCCATATCATCAACCCCTTTCTGCTGGTACTTTTAGTATATGCCATTTGCACGAAAAAAACAATACTTTGCACGAATATTTAACAGTAAATTCATTGAAGGAGGTCACTGTATGAAGCAAATTATTTTGCCCGTCACTATCCACCTTAATATCCGCCTGCCCCTTGCCCTCTTGCAGCCGGAATCGGCAGACGCGCCCGCCGGCCCGGAGCCGGAGGCCCATGCCTGCCAGGGCTGCGGCAACTGCGGCGGGTGTGGGAAGTGCCAGCATGAAAAAAAGCAAGCCTGAACCCGTCCCCGTCATGGACTACCGCCAGTACCGCAGAGCGCGGCGGCTGGTACATGAGTGCTGCAACTATGACGGCGGCCACTGTATCGCGCTGGATGATGGGGAGGAATGTGTCTGCGTCCAGTCCATTTCCTACTCCCTGTTGTGCCGGTGGTTCCGGGCGGCGGTGCTGCCGCTGGACAGAGAACTAGAAACGGCCCTGTTCCACCGCCTGGACGCCAAACGGTGCGCCGTCTGCGGGGCGCTGTTCACCCCCGGCTCCAACCGGGCCAAATACTGCCCGGAATGTGCCGGACGCATGAAGCGTATCAAGGCCGCCCAGCGCAAGCGGAAACAAAGGGCGAAATGTCACGCTTTAGGGGCTGAAAACCCCTTGTAAATCAAGGCTTTTTTCGAGGGTGTCGCTGGGGGCCTGATAGATTTATCCTCTGGCCCCCAAAACGGCCCTCTAAAGGCATACAGACCCCTGAAATAAACCCCAAGGAGGAAGCCTATGTCAGACAATCGAAAATATTACTACCTCAAGCTGAAAGAAAACTTCTACAACAGCGAAACGATGGTTATTTTGGAGAGTATGCAGGATGGCCTGCTGTACTCCAATCTGCTGCTGAAAATGTACCTCATGTCACTCAAAAGCGGCGGTATCCTCATGCTCAATGACCATCTGCCCCACACGCCCCAGACCATCGCCACCTTTACCCGCCATCAGGTGGGGACGGTGGAACGGGCCTTGAAGGTGTTCCTTGAATTTGGCCTTGTGGAGATTTTGACCGATGGGGCCTACTACATGACCGACATCCAACTGCTGATCGGCCAATCCTCTACCGAGGGGGAACGGAAAAAGAAAGAGCGTATGCGATTGAAGCGTCAAAAACTGCTCCCATCCGGCGGGGCGGACATTTGTCCACCATATAGCCAGGGGGGACATTTGTCCACCAGAGATTAGAGATAAGAGATTAGATATTAGAGATAAGAGTATAGAGAATAGAGAGAGTGAGAGCGCCCGCGCCTATGGCCGTTACCAGAATGTTTTCCTGACGGACGAGGAACTGGCAGACTTGCAGGCCGGCTTTCCCACCGTATGGGGCCAGTACATCGAAAAGCTGTCCGAATACATGGCCTCTACCGGTAAGCGGTATCAGAGCCATGCCGCCACCATCCGGCGCTGGGCCGGTGAGGACGCGAAAAAGGCGGCCCCGCCCACCCGCAACCGTGATTACAGCGTAAAGGAGGATGAAACCGTATGATGGAGATTACCGCAGAAATCCGGGCGCTGATCGACAAGGCAGCCGCCGGTATGGAACTGGCCGGGGACGAGTACATAGACCCGGCAGACGGCCTCATTCACTGTAAAAAGTGCGGCGGCCAGAGGCAGACCGTTGTGCCATGCTTTGGGAAACCCGGCTACTTCATGCCCCGCTGTATCTGCCAGTGTCAGCGGGAGGCAGAGGAACAGCGCAAGGCTGCCGAGGAACGGCAGCGCCGCATGGAGCGCATCAAGCGCCGGAAGGCCCAGGGCCTGCAAGACCGCTATCTGTACGACTACACCTTTGCCAACGACAACGGCCAAAATCCTCTGATGGACAAGGCCCGCGCCTACGTGGAGAACTGGAAGGAGGCATACAGGAACAACACCGGCCTGCTTCTGTTTGGGGATGTGGGAACTGGCAAGTCCTTTTTCGCCGGTTGTATCGCCAACGCCCTGCTTGACCGGGATGTGCCGGTGCTGATGACGAACTTTCCCACCATCCTGAACCGTCTGACGGGAATGTTTTCCGAGGACAGGGCCGACTTTATCGCCAGCTTTGACGAGTACGACCTGCTTATCATTGACGATTTGGGTGTGGAGCGCAGTACCGAGTATGCGATGGAGCAGATGTTTTTCGTCATTGACAGCCGCTACCGCAGCCGCAGGCCCATGATCATCACCACCAACCTGAAGCTGGCCGAACTCAAAAACCCGCCTGACCTGGCCCACGCTCGTATCTATGACCGTATTCTGGAACGGTGCGCCCCGATCCTCTTTGCCGGGAAAAACTTCCGGGAGGAAAACGCCGGAGCTACCAAGCAGGCGGCGAAAGACATTGTAAACCGTAAGCATGAGTAATTTTTGCCGGACGGCGTAGCCCCGCCCGGAGAAAGGAGCGCCATGAGCGAAGAAACCCGTACCATGCAGACCGCAGACACCACTCCGGCCAGAGCGCCGGAGGACGCCCCCGCGCTGGTAAAGAAAATCGGCAAGACCACCTACAAGGTGCGCGTCCATTTCAGCCAGACCAGCACCGAAACCATGAGCGACAAAATCAAGCGTATGCTCAAAAACGAGATACAGCAGATGTGACCGGCTGATAAAGCCAGCCGCCTTGTGTTAAACTGATGATGGTACACACCAAAACTTTTAGCCAAGGAGGACATGAAAATGCTGTACACAGAAAAAGAGAAAAATGAGATTGAGCGCGTCCGTAAAGTGTTCGAGAAACACATCCAACAAATGACTGCTTATGATTTGGTTTGGTCGGACAAGGTCGGCTATGTGTGGCTGGCAATATCTATCGACCCAGTCTATATTGATACCGGCAACTGGATAGAGTCCGCTGCTGGCCTTTGTTATGAGTGCTTGAATGATATAGCACTGGATGTTTTTGGAATGACCGGAAACGACCATGACTTCGAGGACGCCGATCCGCTGGAACTGGCCGAGATTAAGCGGCGCTGGAAACCCTATATCGGCCAACTGCCGGAATATGCGTATCTTTGCGACGAACTGTTAAGCAGGAGCAAATAACCCATCCGCAAAAGTGTCAGGAGCTAAAATCTGCTTCTGGCACTTTTTTGTGGCCTTTTTGTGAATTTGATTAAAAAGTCCTTGACAATTTGTCTCTGGTAAAACCGCCAAATCGATTCTGATTTCGGTTGGTGTAAGACTTGCTGCTTTTAATTTGGAAGAACTTGCATCATTAACCAAATATGACGAGATGGAATTAGAACAGATTGGAGAAAGAAAAACGGCTTTATTTGCGATTATTCCAGACAACGATTCCACATTCAATTTTGTAGTGGGAATGTTGTACACCCAGTTATTTCAAATGTTGTATTACCAGGCGGATTATGTACATGGTGGAGAACTTCCTGTACCCGTCCATTTCTTGATGGATGAATTTGCCAATGTTGCTTTACCAGATGAATTTGATAAACTTCTTTCAACGATGCGTTCAAGACAGATCTTTGTATCCATTATTTTACAGAACCTGGCTCAGATCAAAGCTTTATACAAGGATAGCTGGGAATCCATTTTAGGTAACTGTGATGAAACGTATTACCTAGGTGGTAATGAACAAAGTACACATAAATACATCAGTGAATTGCTTGGAAAAGAAACATTGGATACAAATACGTATGGCAAATCTGAAGGAAGAAGTGGTAATTATTCTACAAATTATCAACAGACAGGAAGAGAGCTTTTAACCGCAGATGAAGTTCGATTGTTGGATAACAACTATGGACTTCTTTTTATTAAGGGAGAACGCCCTGTTAAAGATAAAAAATATGATTTATTAAAACATCCAAATATTAAGCAGACATTGGATGGAGGACGAGAGCCTTATATTCATGGGCAAACGTATCATTTCATTGATGATTGGCAAAATATTCTTTTGACTGATAACGAATATGAATTGTTAGATCAAGAAGAAGTAGAAAAATATGTAAAGGAGATCAAAGAAAATGAAGAAAACAAAAACAATTAGAAAAGTAGTGTTCTATGCTTATACAGCATTGATACTCATCACAAACTTTATAACACCTGTCTATGCAGCTAATGATCCAGTCACTGTAGTCAATAATTTCAGTGATTTTATGTTTGGACTTATACGTGCTATTGGCATGATTCTATTAGGCTTTGGAATCGTACAGGTTGGTTTATCTTTAAAAAGCCATGATCCAAGCCAGAGAGCCAATGGATTTATGACAGTAGCTGGTGGTATTGTAATTACCTTTGCTAAAGAGATTTTGAATATTATTGTAGGTTAATATATGGATGGAATCATCGATAACCTAACAAGTGCAATCAATACCTGGAATTCTAAACTTGCTGAAATATGGTTGTTACTGACTGAATCTCCAGAAACATTTAAAGGTGGAGATATATGGAAAATCATTGTAAAAGTACATGAAGGTTTACAAGCTATTGGTCTTGCCCTTCTTGTACTTTTCTTTGTATGGGGATTAATACGAACCTGTACAAGCTGGCAGGATGTCAAACGTCCAGAGCAAGCCTTCAAACTATTTCTAAGATTTATCATCGCAAGAACCCTAGTACTTTATGGAATGGAACTAATGACGAAAATCTTTGAAATTGTACAGGGTATCATTCAATCGATTACAGAAACTGTAGGACTTGGAGTATCCAATGAAACAGTGATTCCACAAGAAATTGTAGATGCAGTAAGTAATACCGGTTTTCTAGAATCCATTCCATTATGGGCAGTAACCTTACTAGGATCTATATTTATCACAATATTATCTTTCGTGATGATTTTAACAGTATATGGAAGATTCTTTAAACTATACATGTATACAGCTATATCTCCGATTCCACTTGCAGCAGCTGCAGGAGAAAGCACACAAAACACAGCTTTTACATTTATCAAAAGCTATGCAGGAGTGTGTTTAGAAGGAGCTATCATTGTCCTTTCCTGTATTATCTTCTCTGCCTTTGCATCAAGTCCACCGGTAGTAGATTCAACAGCATCTAGTGTATCTATGGTATGGAGCTATATTGGAGAATTGATATTCAACATGTTAGTTCTAGTAGGAACAATCAAGATGTCAGACAGAATTGTTAAAGAAATGATGGGACTATAATATGTAGCTACTCAGTTACCACATTTGTTGATATTTTGTAAAAAACTGATTATAATATATACGAAAGGAAGTGTTAATTATGCGTAACGTAATCAATGCTCAAAAAGATGATGTATTTAGAATTCGCATGAACTCAGAAATCAAGAATGAATTAGAAGAAGTTTTTGCGAAAAATGGTTTAACTCTAACGGATGCCGTAAATGTATTTTTTCAGCAAGTATTAAATACAGGTGGTTTTCCATTTTCTGTGACCGAAGATAATGCTGAAAAGATGAAAGCAAAAGCTTTATCTAAATTAATGAAAGAATTAGAAATTGGTATGAATTGTACTGAATCTTATTCAGAAGAAGAAGCCAAAAAGATGTTAGGTTTGTAAAATGAAGATTATTTATAAAAAAGCAGCAATTGATGATCTTCTTAATACCGAAAATTATATTATTAATCAGTTTCATAACGATCAAGCCGCAAAAAAACTTAAAAACAATATTGTAGATACAATTTCATTATTAAAAGATAATCCTTATCTAGGTCCTAAAATGTCAGATCGTTTCGACATAGATACACCATTTCGCTATTTAATCGTATCTAAGCAACTTGTATTCTATAATGTCAATGAAGAGAATATTGAAATTATTAGAATACTTGACTCAAGGCAGGATTACTTATCATTACTATTTTAATTACTACTGCAGGAGCATATTGTTCCTGCTTTTATTATGCCTTTTTGGCAAGAAAGGAACACAAAATGAAAGATTATATATTAAATAAAGTTGTATTAAAAACAGGAGATTCATTAGATATTGTTGAATCTTCAACTTTACCATTAACAGAAAAATTGATGTACAAAGTGGAACATGAAAAGGATAAAATCATTGTTCGTCGTGATGGTGGAAAGATGGTTATTCCGGTCGATAATATCTTATTTGCATCTTCTATTCCACTAGATGTCATTCATGAGGATTTAGATGATGAAATCTAATTTTGAAATCAAGATTAACAAGGAAATACGTGATTATACGGAAAGTATCTTCTTTGGATTGTCACTTCGACAAAGTATCTTTTCTATCATTGCCTGCGCTATTGCGTGTGGTTTGTATTTTTTATTCAAAGAAAGATTTGGTACAGAAGTGACTAGTTGGCTATGTATGCTTGGAGCTGCACCATTTGCAGCATTTGGATTTATCAAATTTCAAGGGATGTATACAGAAGATATTGTGAAGATGGCAATATCTTCTTTTGCGTTGTCTACAAGGAATTTGATTAATATGCCATTTAATCTTTATTATGAAATACTTGAACCATTCATTAATCAATCAAGAAAGGAGTCAATTGTACATGATAAAAAGCTACGAAAGATTGAAAAAGCTCAACAAAGAAAAAACAAGAGTGCCTAGAACTGTTCAGGATACCATCCCCGTAGATACAATCTATAAGGATGGTATTTTTAAATCCGGTAATAAATATACAAAGAGTTACAGATTCTTAGATATCAACTATAAGATTGCTTCTGGAGAAGATAAAAACAATCTCTTTTTAAGCTATAGTGATTTACTAAATTCTTTTGATTCTTCTGTTATGACAAAGATAACTATCAACAATCGAAAAGTGGATATCAAAAAGTTTAAAGAGGATATCTTGATTCCATTAAAACAAGATAACTTAGATCCATATCGTGAAGAATACAATAATATGCTTCTAGATAAGTTATCCGAAAGTGATGATATTGTTCAAGAGAAATATATTACAGTAACGATTTTTAAAAGCAGTATAGAAGAGGCAAGATTTACCTTTTCTAGAATCACCACTGAATTCTCTACCCTGTTTGCACGTCTTGGCTCTTCTTGTATCGAATTAAATGCAGAAGAACGATTAAAAATGCTTCATGATTTTTATCGTAGTGAAACGGAAGAGTTTTCTCTAGATATGAATGATTTGGCTAAGAAAGGTCATTCTTTTAAAGATTTGATTACACCCAGAATGAGTAAATACCATAACAAATATTTTGAATTTGATGGTAAATATGGAAGAGTCCTTTATCTAAGTAATTATCCAGGCTTTTTAAAAGACGAGTTTGTATCCGAACTTTGCGATTTAAATAAGAACTTGATGTATTCCATGGACATTATTACCATTCCTACTGATGAAGCAGTTAGAGAAGTAGAAAACAAGTTTTTAGGTGTAGAAAAGAATATTACCGATTGGCAAATGAAGCAAAATCGCAACAATAACTTCTCAGCCATTATCCCTTATGACATGGAGCTACAACGTAAGGAATGTAAGGAATTCTTGGATGATTTAATTGTACGAGATCAAAGAATGATGCTTTGTAATATTACGGTTGTTCATCTTGCCGATTCATTAGAAGAACTGGATAAAGATACAGAAACACTAAAAGCAGTAGCTCGAAAATATGTTTGTGAGTTAGAAACACTCTACTTTTCAAAAAGACAATTGGACGGTCTACAAACAGCCCTTCCTATTGGAGTCAACAAACTTAATATCACTCGTACCCTGCTTACAGAAAGTGCTGCTGTATTTATTCCCTTTAGAGCACATGAAATCATGCAGAAAGGCGGTATTTGGTATGGTCAGAACGCCATTACTAACAATCCTATTCTTTGTAACAAAGCTTTATTACAAAATCCAAACTCTTTTGTATTAGGTATTCCTGGATCAGGTAAATCTTTTCTTACAAAAGAAGAAATTGAATTCTTAATTCTATCCACGAATGACGATATTATTATTGCGGATCCAGAAGGCGAATATGATCCAATCATTAAAGCGATGAAAGGACAGATTATTCGTATTGGAACGAATAGTAAAGATTATATTAATGCCATGGATATGTCAGAAGGATATGGAGATAGTGGTAATGCGATTGCAGATAAATCTCAATTTATTATGTCTTTATTTGAACAGTTAGATACGAATCATGGTGGTATATCCCCTATTGATCGTTCTATTATCGATCGTTGTGTATCTTTGGTTTATCAGGATGCGATGAAAAATAGCTATATTCCAACATTAAAGCATCTTTACAACAAACTATTAGAACAAAGTGAACCTGAAGCTAAATCATTAGCTATTAAGCTTGAATTATTTACAAATGGATCCTTGAACATTTTTGCCCATGAAACCAATGTAGATATCAAATCTAGAATCTTATCATTTAATATCTTTAATTTAGGAAAACAATTAAAGACGATGGGATTACTTGTGATTACAGATGCCATTATCAACCGTGTCAATGAAAATTGGAGAAAAGGAAAACGCACACATGTCTTCATTGATGAGATTCATGTTATCTTTGAAAATGAAGAAAGTGCAACCTTCTTTGCATCTGCATGGAGACAATTTCGTAAAAGAGATGCCTATCCAACGGGTATTACACAAAATGTTAAATATCTTCTCTCTTCTCAGCAAGGTACAAGCATGTTGTCGAACTCTGAATTTATTGTCATGTTGAATCAATCTGCCAACGATAGAGAAGATTTAGCTAGACTTCTAAATATTTCAGAAGAACAGATGGGATACATTACAAATGCACCAACAGGATCTGGATTAATCAAGTATGGTGGTTCTATTGTACCTTTTGTCAATAAGATGCCAAAAGGATTATTGTACAATCTCAATACAACTAAACCAGGAGATAGAAAACTCCTATTCAACTAAGCAGAATTTACTTTCTGCTTTTTTACATACAAAGGAGTTGATGAATTTGAGAGATATTAAGACAAAACAAAAAATGCAAGCTATCAAAACAAAGGATACAAAAGGAAATATTCAGCATTTTATTAAGCAGCAGACCATTCATACTCGTAGTAAAGATGTGGATAAAAAAGAGGATGCTCCTGTTAAATCCAATCCACAGGTACAGGCTACAAATAAAGTAAGTGTTACAGCAAAACAAACTGTAATTGAATCTAAACATCGAGCCACAAAGTTTATTAAACAGAAGCATCCTGAATACAAGATCAAATCGTCTAGTAAGAAACCGATTATTGAATCAAATCATGGTATTCATCCACAGAGAATTTCTTATATATCCAAGGCAAAAAAGCATGTTGTGAATAAATTGAATACTACAAAGATGAAAAAATCTACAGAACAATTTGTTTCCAAGCCTATTGTCCAAAACACAACACATGCTATAAATAAGTCATTCCATATTGTTAAGAAGAGTGTATCTACATTGAATACACTCTTTTCTTTTGGAACAGGATTGATTTTATTGATTGTGATTACTCTGTTTATTGGAACATTTAGCGTATTAGCGCAAGATGGTGGATCTAATAGTGAAATTGTTTCTTTAAGTGAAGAAGTTATTGCGTATGAAGATACCATTCGTAAATATGCAAAAGAATACGATATAGAAGATTATGTATCTTTGCTTCAAGCGATTATGATGCAGGAATCTGGTGGCAAAGGAAGTGATCCAATGCAAGCTAGTGAATCAGGATACAATACAAAATATCCTAGAATTCCTAATGGTATTACAGAACCGGAGTATTCCATAGATGTTGGTACACATACTTTTTCGGATTGTGTTAAAAAGGCAAATGTAAAAGATCCATCCGATACAGAACATATCTATCTTGCACTTCAAGGATACAACTATGGATCTGGCTATATTGAATGGGCACTTTCTAATTTTGGAGGTTACTCCAAATACAATGCACAACAATTTTCAGATATGAAAAAGCAAGAATTGAATGTATCAGGGTATGGAGATCCATCTTATGTAGATCATGTAATGCGTTATGTAGGAATTACCTTTAGAGGTGGAACTAATCCAAACTTTAATAACATGGAAGCATGGATTACAAAGAATCCATATGCTAAAACAGGCTTATATGGCCAATGCACGTGGTTTGCTTGGGGAAGATTCTATGAGCTATATGGATATGATCCAGGCTTTACTGGTAATGGATGGGATTGTGTAGATGAACTACTAAAAGCACATCCAGATAAATTTGAAAGATCCACTACACCCAAAGTAGGAGCTGTGTTTTCTGGTATAGGTAAAAACCATGTCGGTATTGTTTTAAAAGTAGATGGCAACAACATTACAATTCAAGATGGTAACTATGATGGTATTACCAATACGTTTGAAGATGCAAAAAAGGACTGGCAAACAGTCACTTATACACTGGATGAATATAGAAATAGATTAGGTGGCGTTGTATTTGCAAATCCTAAATAACTTACATGACAAGCTACCAAACTCATCTAAGGTTCAGCAAACCTTTGTTCCAATTCTTTTTTTATATCTTCGATAGCCATACCGAACCTCCTATATTTCGACTAAGATTTGACTAAATATTCGACTAATTTTTTTAAATAATTACATTTAGTCAAATCAGTAAGTTACTAATACAATTTAATTTTTGATTTTAGTAAGATGAAAAAATTCTTGTCACTAAAATAATCCCATTGATTTCAATGGGATTAGATTTGATACTATAGTGATCTTAGCATTTTATCAATTGTTTTTTTCTTCTGTTCTTTATTAGGGTGTACGTACAAATTTAATGTTGTACTAATGTTGGAATGCCCTAACAAAACAGAAACGGTTTTATAATCTGCTTTTGATTCTATACATCTTGTAGCAAAGCTGTGACGTAAACCATGGAATTTTAATTCCGGTATATCTAACTGTTTACAAAGTTTTTTATAGTAATTTCTATACGTTCTTGGCTCAATTGGCTTGATATCATTAGAAATTACATAATAATTTTCATTTACCACTTTATTAAGAGATTTAAGCATCTTTAGCAATTCACTAGACATTGGAATATCTCTAACAGAATTGGCAGTTTTAGGTGTATCTAACAGTAACTCTGTATGTCTTGTTTCGCCTTCGATAATATAGATGCGTTGCAACGTATGTCTGACTTTTATTACTCCTTCAGCAGTATCTACATCACACCATCTTAATCCGCAAATTTCACCAATGCGCATGCCAGTGCTTAAACAAATAAAAATGCCTAAATTTTTAAAAGTGAAATTATTTCGTAAATGCTCCATAAACTTTTTTTGATCCGCTTTTGATAGCACATCAAGATTCTTTTTTTCTTGCTTTGATGGAAATTTAGCATCAATTTGAACATATTCTAAATATCCATTTTTGATACCAAATTTCAGAATCATTTTTAATACGATAATAATATCTCGTATTGTCTTTTCACTTAAACCGGCATCTAACTTATCAAAAACGAATTGCTGTACTTTTTCTTCATTTACTTCATAAAGAACTCCAAAGTAAGGCTTAATGTGATTTTGAATCAGTAATTGGTAAGCTGCATATGTAGATTTCTTCACATATTTTTTCTTTTCCTCCTTCCATTCTTCAGTAATTTGATTAATTGTTTTTTCTTTGACCATTTTAATTCCTCCTCTCTGGTCAGATCAAAACAATATGAAATTTTTATTGATATATGTTCCTAATTTGAGATTTAACAATGACCCATATAAAAAATATAATTTATATGAATTTGCAACTCGTGTTACACGAAAAAATAAAGATAATGTTTCTAATTTGCCTTTAACAATATCAGCGCAATATGGCTTAGTTGATCAAGTATCATTTTTTAATAAAACCGTAGCAAGTAAAGATATGAGTGGATATTACTTATTGAAAAATGGAGAATTTGCTTATAACAAAAGTTATTCAAATGATTATCCTTGGGGAGCCATAAAACGATTGGATTTATATGATATGGGATGTTTATCAACACTATACATATGTTTTAAAACTAATGATAATATTGTAAATTCAAATTACCTTGTACATTATTTTGAGTCCTCAAAATGGCATAAACAAGTAGCAGACATTGCTGGAGAAGGAGCAAGAAATCATGGATTGCTAAATATTGTTGTTAATGACTTTTTCAATACAAAACATGCTGTTCCTACAATTGAAAATCAAATAAAAATCGCTGGGTTTTTAGATTTAATTGAGAAGCGTATACAAACTCAAATTAAAATCATTAATTCAATAGAATCTCAAATAAGAGCAATTAATAATCACATTGCTTCTGATTCTACTTCATCAGAATTAAATATTGCTTCACTTTTCCATGTTAAAACAAGTAACAAACTAGTAGAATCTAATACCGGTAAATTTTGTATAGTTGACATGGGCACAATTGATGCAAATGGAAATTATATAACCGGAAAATATACAGATGATGAAACTTCATTAATACCTTATGGAACTTTAGTCATGCCAAAAGATGATATTGGTGGTGGAAAAATAATATGCAAAACAATGTGTATAAATTCATCGAATAAATATGCATTAAGCGATCATGTATTTGCTTTGAAATTAAAAAATGATAAATATAATCCAGTATATTTTTCTGCATTAATAAATTCGCAATATAATAATCATAAGTTAAAAAAATTAGTTACTGGTTCTGCACAACTTGGAATTAATCAAGAAAATCTAAATAGATATAAATTAAAATTTTCAGATTCATTAGAGTTGCAACACAAGTATAGTAAAATAATTGTCAGACTAAACGAAGAGCTAATTATTGAAAAAAGATTACTTGATTTATTCTCATCTCAAAAAAAATACTTATTAAAAAACATGTTCGTATAATGGAACATGTTTTTAGATAAATAGGTTATTAAGCAAAAATTGTTTTTGTAGTCTATATTTTTCTAATAAAGCTTTTTCATTTTTTAATTTGTTGTCAAAAGAAGTAAATATCTTACATAAAAATGTTTGTTCTTTTAGATTTGGAACACTTATATCGGTTACTGCAACTTCTGATAAATAGTGTCGTTTATGATCTGTTGATTCAAAATTCAAGAATTGCAAATATTCATAAAAGAATTTTAACATTAGTCCTTCTTTTGTTTGTAGAATCTTTAATGCAGATGATTTCACTTTAAATGGAAAATCAACATATTTATTTTCATTAGTAAAGTCATCAAATATAATACAATCACCTTTTTTATAAATACCATCTTTTTCAAGAGTATATCCTAAGATAAATGACTGATTGGCAGTTAATACTGGTGTATAATCTTTTCCATGTGATACATAATCAGTGCTATGTACAATATATTTTTGTGGCTGTTCATAAATAACATAATCTTGAATACAACAGTTTGCGTTTTTATGGATATCTTTAAAAATTAAATTTCTTATTTGTTTTTTTTGAGAACTTAAAGTATCAATGATTTTACTTTGAGTCTCAATCATCTCATCTATTTTGGTTAATAATTTGACAATATGAAGTTGTTCATCATATGAGGGAATAGATACTAAAACCTCTTTTAAATCAGAATTATGTAAGTGTACTATGGATTTCCCTTGTGCCTTTTTTGCGATATCATATCGTCTAACACCATTTAATTGATAACTTAAAAAAGCTGCTGAAACATTTGACTTCGGACGTAATATATTCAAATCTCCACCTAATATAATATCATTTTGGTAAATAGCACGAGCAACTGCAATGTCGATAGGATCTTCTCCTGAGCCAGGTATTATAAGGTCATTGTTTCTAGATAAAAACGGATTTGAAAGAGTGGTATTTGTTTTGCTTATAATATCACTTATTACTTCATTTTTATATGTAGTATATAGCTCTCCATATAAAATGCATGGAAATCCTTCATTAGATAAATCGGATTTTGATAACCCATTTCCTTTAAAAAATAGACATATTTCATTAAGTTTTGTTTTGCTCCAATCACCTTTGTAAGAAAATCTCAAATTAGGAACCATTAATAAAAATCATCCTTTATCTTATGCGTAAAGGATGATTTTTTACATAACTGACCATAAGATTCACTATTGAGCAAAAATAGGAAAAGCAGCATTCAAAGCATTCGTAATTTGTTTACGGGTCATTGGATAAGATTTAGAAATATATTTAGCTACTTTATCCATCATTTGCTTCCCTGTATTTCTATGATTGAATCTGTATTCCTGTTCTCCAAAAAATAATGGCAAATCTGTCTTTCGTACACCATGGTAAATGCCAATGATATTGTTCTTGATGTCTCCAACAATAGTATTCAGCCAATAAAGTCTATGACCATTCTTAGAATAATCTATCTTCTCATTTACTACTGTGATTCTATCTTTCATGATATTGAATGTTGTTTTACCATCTGTGTTTAATGTTCTGTCTTTTGATAGAACAAGTGACTGTGACAGAAAGGCATTTGTAGTTTCACTGTCATCTTTTGGTACTACTCTCAATTTATTGAACTGTGGATAGTTACTGTTTCTGCTTGCTGACAGAGCTATGAGAAAAGGCTGTTGTACGGAACAACAGCCTAAAAAACTTCATTTTTTAAAAATATAAATCTTATTATCTTCTTGATAAAAAAGTTCATTATTTCTCATTTTTAACAATATAACAATAAAAAAATATATATCACTTACCGACATTGCTAAGCTTGAAAAGCCAAAAAAGATAAGAAAAGTCATAAGAATCAATTTTTTTATAATGAATGATAAAAAAATAGGAATAATTGCCAAGACAAGCGTCGGAGATATTAACATTATTAGAGTTCTACACTTACTCATCTTCGCATCACTTTCAACAGACATTATCGGTTGTAAGTTCTTCATTTTGAATATTATTTTTTTTCTACTTTTTTTCGGATATGATAGCAAATGTATATATTCATGTACAATACTAAAAGGAAAAGCAGAAATAAGCACAGCTCCAAATGCAGAAAAAAATAAGCCTATATCATTAATATAAAATCTTTTAATCTTTAAAAAAAATACCAATAGTAGCAATATACATAACACAATGATCAACATACAAATATTTTCTGTTTTTTTGTTTATTTTAAGTATTTTAAAATTTCTATTATCATAAAACTTTTCTACCATACACATAAATCCTCTCTACGCTTCTATGCGAACTTGGAACAGCGATTCGAATAAACGCGAGAATACGTCCAGTTAACTAGCACTGCTCTGGACTAGTAGTAAAATATGAAATAGACACTAATGATACTGAAATAGTCGTAATGATAATGTTAGAAATAGAACATCTAGGTTCTGGATTTCCATCATTATCACCAACAATTGATAATTCATTCAAATCTTCAACACTATTTTTTTCTCTTTGCATTCTTTTCCATGGTTTTTTCTTGTTTTCATCATGAACGTATTTTCTAGTACTATTATACGATTCTATGAGTATTTAATCTATCTAAAGACATAAATGTTGTCGTAATTTTGCAGATTTGTAAACGTTCATCTTTTTTTTGTTCCGATTACATGTGTAAAATGTATTTTTTTTGCAGATTGCGACCAAATACCTTGTTGACAGATAAATCATAGAATAAAAAAACAAACATTATTATATATAAGGGATAACTCAAGACTTCTCGAATGAGAAAACATTATTCTGAACAAGACTGGTACATAATGTTCACAGCTAAGAAAAACAAACAAAATGGAATTCAGGCATAAATAAGCTTTAACTGCAACATCGGATAAAGTCTGCCACTTTCAAGTATCTTCCTGTAGTGAGTGCAGCCGCATTTTTCGCAGTAGTAACCGTTAGGATACTTGGCACGAAGGAAGAATTCTTCACGGGTCTGATCATTGTTTGCATACTTTCTGGTAAATTCAATTGAGTATTCCACGCATTCAGAGCCACACCGTCCAGCACTGAGAGCCACACATTC
>OGOQ01001626.1_pt1 | contig 16296 bp, 22 predicted proteins | sample 1552691 | NCBI WGS metagenome assembly OGOQ01 (sample SAMEA2580209, study PRJEB22360) | human gut metagenome | biome: human gut; feature: human-associated habitat; material: faeces | place: Denmark | collected 2008/2010
GGAGTACCCCGTATCGGTGGCCCGCGGCGGCGTGGGCATGACCACGCTGGCCTATGCGGCGGTCTGCCGCAGCGGGCTTTCGTTCGACAAGCAGCTGTGGCTGCGGCCCGAAATCGTGCCGGGGCTGCGCGACATCACCGACGCCGTGCACCGCGAAGGCGCGGCGGCGGGAATTCAGATCGGCCACTGCGGCAACATGACCCACCTGACCACGGCGGGGCAGATTCCGATCGGCGCGTCCACGGGTTTCAACCTCTACGCCTACACGCCGGGCCGGGGTATGCGGGCCGGCGAGATCGAGCAGGTGGCCCGCGACTTCGGGCGGGCCGTCCATACGGCCCACGACGCGGGATTCGACTCGGTGGAGGTACACGCCGGGCACGGATACCTGATTTCGCAGTTCCTTTCGCCCTACACCAACCGCCGCCGCGACGAGTACGGCGGATCGCTCGAAAACCGCATGCGTTTCATGCGGATGTGTCTGGAGGAGGTCATGGAAGCCGCGGCGCAGACCGGAACGGCCGTGTTGGTGAAGCACAACATGTACGACGGATTCAAGGGCGGCATCGAGATCCCCGAAAGTCTCGAAATCGCCCGCGAGATCGAGCGTTTCGGCGTGGACGGCATCGTGCTGTCGGGCGGATTCGTGTCGAAGGCCCCAATGGCCGTGATGCGGGGGCTGATTCCGATCTACACGATGAGCTACTACTCGCCGCTGTGGCTGCGTTACTTCATCCGCTGGTGCGGGCCGTGGATGATCCGGCAGTTCCCGTTCGAGGAGTGCTATTTTCTGGAGGACGCCAAGAAGTTCCGCGCCGAGCTGAAGTGCCCGCTGGTCTATGTGGGCGGGCTGGTGAGCCGCGAAGGCATCGACAGGGCGCTGGACGCGGGATTCGAACTGGTGCAGATGGCGCGGGCGCTGGTCAACGACCCTGCGTTCGTCAACAAGCTTCGGGAGGGCGACGCCGCGACCCGCAGCGAGTGCGACCACCGCAACTACTGCATCGCGCGCATGTACTCGGTGGACATGAAGTGCTGCAAGCACTGCGGCGACCTGCCGCGCAAAATCCGCGAAGAGCTGGCAAAACTGCCGTAAACATGGAACATAAGAACGACACAAACCCGATGGACAAGCAATCGGGACATATGCCCGGCGAAGGCGCGCCGGACACCGGCACCGTGCAAGAGACGACGGGAACGGCGCCGGGCATCCGCACCGGGCAGGAGACGGCACGGCATTCCCGGCGGATGAAGCGCGGCGAAGTCCGGCCGGGAAGCGCATGGGCGCTGGTGACGGGAGCCGGATCGGGCATCGGACGCTGTTACGCCCTGCGGCTGGCGGCGCTGGGCTACCGGCTGGTGATCGTCGGCAACAACGCCGCGCCGCTCGAAGCCGTGGCCGGAGAGATACGCCGTGCGGCGGGGGCGAACGCTTCCGCATCCTTTCCCGAAGTCCGGGTCATGCCGATGGACCTCGCGCGGGTCGGGGCGGCGCAGGAGTTGCACGACCGGACAGCGGCCGAAGGGATCGAAATAGACGTGGTGATAAACAACGCGGGCATTTTCTCGTTCTGCGACATCCTGACGACGCCCGCCGAGCGTATCGAACGCATCATCCTGCTGCACGACCTGACCGTCTCGCAGCTATGCCGTCTCTACGCCGCCGACATGGTTCGCCGCGGGGTGCGGGGGCACATTCTCAACATGTCCTCCTACTCGTTGTGGATGCCGTTTCCGGGACTGGCGCTGTACAGCGCGTCGAAGGCTTACATGCGGTCGTTCTCGGTGGCTTTCGCCAAGGAGGTGCGCGACCGCGGCATCCGCGTCACGGCGGTCTGTCCGGCAGGCGTGGCGACCGACCTCTACGGGCTGACGCCCCGCTGGCAGCGCATCGGCAAACGGCTCGGCGTGCTTATCACGCCCGACAACTGCGCGCGGCGGGGATGGCTGGCTTTGTGGCGGGGCCGCCGCTGCATTGTGCCCGACTGGTGGAACCGGGCGTGGATTCCCCTTTGCAAAGCGTTGCCGATGTGGGTGCTGCGGCCGGTGCGGCGTTTCACGATGAAGTTCCAAAAATAAGGCGGAACGACGCAGGCAGCCACCGCAGGAAGCGGGCTGTCCTGCCGGGCAGCACACGGCACAGACACGGGCTGCGTCGCCGGGGAGAAGCAGGAAGCAGTACGGCGGAGCCAAACTCCGCGGACGCGGCGCACGGACAAGACATTAGATGACTATGAAAGATATTAAAAATGTAATTTTCGACCTCGGGGGCGTCCTCGTAGACCTCGACATAGAGCGCTGTACAGCGGCATTCAGGGAGCTCGGCATGAACCGGGTCGCCGGACTGATAAACCCCTGCTACCCCGCCGAGATGATCGGACGGCTGGAGCGGGGCGACCTGTCGTTCCACGAGGCATGCGACGCGATGCGGAAGCTCGACGGGCGGTACGATGTCACCGACGCCCAGATCGCAGGGGCATACGGCGCGTTCCTGGCGGGGGTTCCGGTCTGGAAACTGCGCCAGGTGGAACGGCTGCGCGGGGCGGGGATTCGCACCTACGTGTTGTCGAACAACAACCCGGCGTCGATGGAGGTCATCCGCGGCGAATTCACGGCCGACGGGCACACGATGGACGACTATTTCGACAAGGTATACCTCTCCTACGAACTGCGCGAGCTGAAACCCTCGGAGGCGATCTTCCGCAAGGTGATCGCCGACAGCGGCATCGTCCCCGCGCAAACACTCTTCATCGACGACGGGCAGAAGAATGTGGACGCGGCGCAGGCGCTGGGGTTCGCGGTGTACAAGCCCGCACCGGGTGAGGATTTCGGACACCTGTTGGAAGAGATAACCGCAACGAAATAGCAGCGCCGTCCGGAATGCCCGGAGGCAGGGCCGCAACCGGGCAAATACGGAGGCCACAGGGCTCCAGCCGAAAGGCAACGCATACGGATCGCGGCAAAGTCATATCCGGGAAAGCCGCCTGTTTCTGGAAAACAGGGCGGCAAAAAAACCGTCCGGCAAGCAAACAGACAGCCCCGCCCAACAGGAATCCGGCACGCAGCCGGGAAAGGCGGATTTCGGGGTAAAAGTTTGCCGGAACGAAAAAAAGCGGTTATCTTTGCAACCCGGAACCCGGAAGGTTCCCCCGGTCGGAATGCCCGGGATTGACACACAACAGCCTCGCGGGGTTGCACAAGGCCAATCACGGGGTCAAGGTCGGGAACGACGGGGTGTAGCGCAGTCCGGTTAGCGCACCTGCTTTGGGAGCAGGGGGTCGTGGGTTCGAATCCCGCTACCCCGACGATTGAAAACCAACCACTTACAGCGATGTAGGTGGTTGATTTATTTTAGCGCAGGTACACAATTTACACACAACTTCGCCCATTTTTAAAGCCGTCGATCCCCTACAAACACCAGTTCGACCGCTGCCCCCCAACGGACGGAAATTTCCGCTGGTTGAATACAAAGACAGCACGGGCTGGCCGGCGTATTTCCGTCTTATTGTTCTAAAAGTTCACACAACACCCCGTAAAAACACCACACAAACGCATTAAATTGTTCGATAAGTCGCACAAACCGTATTAAGAGCTGCCGGCGTCCGGGTTCAGCTCTCTCTCGCGCGCATAGAGGGCGGAAAATTCATTCTATATACTTGTAAAAGGATTCGTGGGTTCTATTGCCTCGCGTACGCGCGCGTAGTGACGTGCAAAAATTATCCTTGCTTGGGGTTGTTTTTCCCTCGTTGTAACCTCGTTGTAATTCTTTGACCCTCGCAGTAATCTCGCTGTTGTTTCCGTTTTACCCTTGCCGTAATCTTGCCGTTGTTTTTGTTTTACCCTTACCGTAACCTTACCGTTGTTTTACGTTTTGCGCTTGTTTTAGGCTTGTTTTTCCTTGGGGTAACCTTGGGGTCATCAAGTCGTTTAAAAGTCGATTTTTCGGTGTCCAAATTGAAAATACCCTCCCCGTAACCACCCCGTAATCTCACCATTTTACCCTTAGCAAAACCTTAGCGGTTTTTAGGGGTTTTATCCAATCGGTATAACGAATCGTTAGAGCGTCGGGGATAACGACAGCGGCGCAACCTTTTACCCTTTGTGTAACCTTTGTGTATTTTGGACACAATAGACGCCAACAACCAACCCAGCCGCCCGGATTGACGGCTGGGGCATCCTCGGGGTATATGCGGAATTCCTCAACGTGGGGTGCGGGTGGGTTCGTCGCTCTGTTCATGCACCAACCGGGTTAGTTCGGCATTAAATTCGTTGCCGATCCTCCGTCGCTCTATAAGCTGCTGGAGTACCTCCTTTACCTGTGGATCATCCGGTTTTATTGCGCCGCTCTCCAATTTGGACACAATCTCTTTCCCTCTGCGTATTACCGCATCTGTCTCCGCAGTTATCTCGTCGTTCCGTCGTAAAATTTGGTCTCTGTTCATAATACAATAGTTTTTTATCGGGTAAGTTTCATTAATAATCCTTTCGGCTTTTGGGCGGCCCTGCTCGGCGATACCTGCGCCCGCAGTTCTTGCAGTTGCATCCGTAGTTCGATAATCTCCATGACTAATTCGCTACGTTCTTGGAGTAATTGAAACCGGGCTTCGCTGGCTTTCATGTAAAGTTCCGAAAGGCTGTTAAAGTCGGAGGGTTTATTCGTTTGTAAACTCATATTCCCTGTTTGTTTGTGGGTGAAACATCAAAACATCGCCGTCCCTTTCCCATTCTCGGATCGTGTACCTGCCTTTCGGGAGGTAACCCGCCCGGCGGACGGCTTCGGCCTCGGTGGGGAAATACCCCAGCGTATAGCTGCCGTACGTCAGTTCATAGATCATCATATTTCCGTATCGTTTGAGCGTGAACAAATGTTTTCTTCTACACTATTGACAAATAGTTTCATAACCTCGTCCTGTGCGGTCGTTAAGGCATTAAAACAGGCGTTATTTATCTTGTCCACGTTTACATCGTCATATATTTTCGCCGTGGTATCCGATAACTCGCCGAATATATCGGCCAATTTGATATAGATAGCCAGATAACCGGCTGTTGCGGGACTTAGTTTAGCCATCTTGAGTGCTTCGATAGTCATAGTAGTATAGTTTTTAGTTAGTTCAACATTAATTGCAAGGCTTCGGATATATCGGGATACTCTTTGCCTTCGGCGTCCCAAACCGCCGGAACCAGCACGAGGTCTTGCCTCTCGTCGTTGCACATCTTCGCCTCGTAGTTGATGAAGACTATATATCCCTTGTGGGTAATCTCAAATCCCCTGCTGAGGCCGTCGCAGTGAAAGGTAATGTAATCGGCCGCCTTGCGGGCCATTGTCCGAATGTCGGACGGGGTTAATGCTGTGGTCATGGTATTAACTTAGTTTGCTGGTTTTGCATTGGTATTGATTGATTGTGCGCCTGCCGGCCAAAATATCACGGCATTCTATAAGCTCTTTTGTTAGTTCGACTATTCGCTGCTGTGCCTTGATAAGGCGATCACCCTGTTCGATGTAATCGCGTACACCTTTCCAATACTCCGCCCGCCAATCTATCTCCGGGGAACTCGTCGTGTTTACGTTCTTTTTCATAATTTTATCGTGATTTTGGTTGAATCTCGCTATTTTTTAGTCGCCGTAGTAGGTTCTGCTGTTGCCGTAATAGTCCGCGGGCACTATCAACAGCTCGGGGCGGTACTCCGTGGCCTTCGGCTGCTCCGTCGGGCGGTTCTCGATCCTCGCGGTCAGCATCGCCAGCTTCTCATTGCGCCACGCTTTTTTCAGGCAGGCCGAGAACGACATCGAGGCGTTGGCACGTTTCAAGTACCAGGCGTTGCGCATGATCTTCGAGAGGTTGTAAGTTGCTTTCATGATATTTATATCGTTTTATGTTATTATCACAACGCAAATATACTGTATTAAAATATAAACACCAAATATTTTATATCTTTATTCAGAATATTTTCACATTTTTATATCGAAATAGAAAATAATCCCTATATTTGTATAAGATATAAAACTAATCACAACCGCTATGACATTGAGAGTAAAGGAAGTAAGCAAGGCGCAAGGGGTATCTATAACCAAACTTGCCGAACTGGTAGGGATCACCCAGCCCAATATGTCAAATATTGCCAATGGCAAAACATCGCCGTCGCTGGATTTGTTAGAGCGTATAGCCGGCGCTCTCGGTGTATCGGTTCCGGAGCTTTTCGCCCCTCAACCGACGAACACAATCACCTGCCCGCATTGCGGCAAACTTATCAAGGTGGAGAAGGGGGAATAATATGAAAACGATACACGAACTATTGCAGGAATGCGACGCATTAAAGGCTCGTTTGTCCACATTGCGCCCGCTGCCCGTTGAGGCTTTGAAAAAGATCGAGGGGACATTCGCAATCGAATACACCTACGAAAGCAACCGTATCGAGGGGAACACGCTGACCCTGCAAGAAACGGAGCTTGTAGTGAACGAGGGCGTAACGATCGCGGGCAAGTCGATGCGCGAACACCTCGAAGCAATCAACCACGCCGAAGCCATCGACTACATCAAAGATTTTGCGCGCAGCAGTACGGAGATAAGCGATCGAACGATAAAGGAGATACACGCCCTTATACTGCACGGGATCGACAGGGAGAACGCCGGACGTTATCGTACCGTGCCTGTCATGATTTCGGGCAGCACCCACACACCGCCGCAACCGTACCTTATCGCCCCGCAAATGGAGGCTTTCATGTCGAGGTTTGCCGAAATGGAGGCACAGGCCGTGCACCCCGTTTTGGTAGCTGCATATCTTCACGACGAGTTGGTACGAATCCATCCGTTTATCGACGGAAACGGGCGCACATCCCGTCTGTTGATGAATCTATACCTATTGCGCAACGGCTACACGCTCGTCAACCTCAAAGGCTCGGACGAAGCGAAAATAGGCTATTACAAGGCATTGGAACAATCACACGTCGAGCAATACCCCGATGCCTTTCAAAGGCTTGTAATAGGGGCGGAAATAGCGTCCCTGCGGCGGTATCTGTCTGTTGTCGATAACACGCAAAATTAACATCATGAACAAGAAAACATACCAGATTGATGCGGCCAGCCTCGAACAAGCGCGCGCCCTATTCGAATCGGGGGACATCAACCGTATAGAGGTCGGAACCGTGGCCGGGCTTTGTGAGATTCACCGCTATTTGTTCGGTGGTTTGTACGACTTTGCCGGAAAAATCCGGACGCTGAATATCGCAAAGGGTGGTTTCCGATTTGCAAATTGCCTTTATCTGGGTGCCATCCTCCCGGTGATCGAGCAAATGCCGGAAACAACCTTTGAGGAAATAATTGCGAAATACGTGGAAATGAACATTGCCCACCCCTTCATGGAGGGCAACGGTCGGGCCACCCGTATCTGGCTTGACATGATACTGAAAAAACGATTGATGCAGGTTGTGGACTGGCGGAAGGTGGATAAGGATTTGTATTTGCAGGCTATGGAACGCAGCCCGATCAATGACCTGGAATTACGCGCCTTGCTCGGCCAGGCATTGACCGACCGCACAGATGATCGGGAGGTGATTTTCAAAGGCATCGAACAGTCTTATTACTACGAGGGATATGAAGCATAAGGATAATGCGCGAGGGTTCATTCGATTGTTTTCTTTAGAATGCCTTGCAATCGCACTTAGTATATTTCCGTTGTTACATACACACGCCGCACCACATCAAGCTAATGAAAAGGGGGTCGTGCAGGAAATTGTTGAATCAAGAGATAGTGCAGTAATACTATTTGGGCGGGCACAAAATATGTTTGCACTTCTTTTCGATGATTTTGATATTACCCTACTAAATAACGATAATAGGACAATAATTGCATCAGGACGAGCTAAAATAGGTGATTATATTCGAAACAATTACGATTCCAATTATCGTATGGTATCGTTCATTACCTATAAAATAAAAATTGACTGTAAAGATTATAAATATCGGTATTCAATCTCTGATATTAAAATAACAACCTTTTCTAATTTATTTGAAACCCCACAATTTGACTGGATTTCCTTCTGGTGTGCATGGTCTGATTATGGCTTAATAAACACACCTTATTTTACATATGGGAATGCAAAGATAAAAACCGAGATATATTCTTATACTATTTCTGAAATTTATGCGTCATACCAACGCGATAGCGCTGTGATAAGTAAATATGACGAAGCAGCAAAGCTATACTATGCAGCTCTAAATAAGACAAAACGCAAGTCTGATCGCAAGAATCTATTTGAACAATTAAGGCAAGTAAATTTATCCAAGATGAGTATGAGCAATAAATACAAGGCATTAAAAGCACTGAATACCATTGCTCCAATATATATAATGGATTTATGCGATAAGATTAAGGACTATATGGGAATGCATGATGATTTTTGATGTTTTATTAGGCGAATTTGCCTCCGTAGAATTAAGCCGGGATTAATCCCGGCTTTATCTATAACACAATAACGGTTCCATCCTTATTTACCGAATACTCCCCGCTGATATTTACGATATTCAGTACGGCGTAGTCTTTTGCATTGATCTTGGCTCGTGCGCCGTGCATTAATATGATTGTATGCGTGAATTGAGGCCGTGAAGCCTCGATAGTGGCCTTCGTATCACCGACCAGGCATACATATTCTTTGCCCTTTAGCGTGATGTCGCCGGCGTCGACATATACTTCCAATCCTTGAAGATTGCTTCGGTTTTCCCTGAACACTTCGACCGAGGGGAAGTTGTGGTCTTGGCAGAACTCGATCCCTTGTGGGGTAAACATCAGTTTGATTAGCTCGGGGAAGTCTTGGACGCGGTTTATCTTTTCACAAGCTCCCGTTTGTAGTGCCATCGCCCGTATGGCATCTACACTCTTATTGTGTTGGGTTGCCATAATGCTAAATATTTACATATGAATATATTAGACTATATTTAATTTATAAATTTTCGGTATTTCTTTTTATGCTATTTATCCCATCCTCAATGCGCCCCAGTGTCTTATCCATGCTTTTGGTGCTTACGTTTATTTCCCTAACCTCTAAAAGGGTTTCCACATCAATCCGCAAACTTTCGTAATAAGCGGCTGACAATTCGTCGATTCTCGAATCCATATTCAGACAATTGTGTATTGCTTCTATAATTCCTTCTACCGAATCCCGCATTTGAAGTTGTGACATTACAGCGTTTCGGATGTCGGTTACTTTGCCTTGAATGTCGGCGAAACGACCGCTTAATTCATCTCCCGTATCTTGCGACATCGTTTGAAAGCTTCGGGATGTTGCTTGTTGTTTAGAGGCTGTATTGTCGTCAAAATATTTATCCGCCCAGCCAAAAGAAGCATCCAAATCTTGATTGAGTTTTTTAATCATTTCATCAATGATATTCTCCTCCGTTTGGGTAATAATACCATCTTCCCAAAATTCCTCCAGCTTATCGCGTATGACTTGCATAGGTTCTTTTATATCGGCCTTCATGGCCTCAATCACCATTTGCTTAATCATGTTTTTTACAAAGTCTTTAGCCGATTTTGCCCTGTCTTCTCCTTGTGCCCAGGCGTCGGCATATGCTTCAGCAAAATCATTGATAGCAGCCTGAATGTCTGAACCGAATATAGCATCTTGCGCCTTTGCGGCATTATCTTCTATAAGGTTTGTTATCTCCTCATATTGTTTCTCCCACTCTTTAATGCGTTTTTTATCTGGGTCTTTCTTGCTCTTTTCTTCTTGTATTTGACGCTGAATTAATAACTTTTGTTGCTCAAGCAACTTATTTTGGTCTTCTATTAACTCTTTCGCATCTGTAGAATACGCTTTTTCTATTGAACGCGATAGCCTGTCGTAAGAACGTGATAATGCATCTATCTGATCTTGGAGTTTTTGTATTTTTCTTTCTTTACTTTTATCTATCCATTTATTTATACTTGTAATAACTCCAAGTATGCTACTGGTCGCCTCTGACGCTGCGCCCATTATGTCGCCACTTTTAAATTTTTCCCACGAAGAATACACATGATTATCAAATTCGGACATCAAATTTGATAATTCAGCCCATTTGCCTAATGTTGTATCAATTTCTGCATCTTGCCCAAAAGATGCCATCATGTCGACAATACTATCCGTCAGTTGTTGCATAGCTTGAATTGTCTGATGAATTGATGTAACAATCATATCAATCATAGAAATCACTCCCGATGCCTTTCCTGCTGCTTTGGACATAGAGGCTCCCATTGCTTGCACATTTTGATCGCCGGTTTTGGCACCTTTGAGCTGCATGGCATCTCCGAGTTTCTGGTAGTTATCAATCAAGCCATTTATTCCTTGATTTTGATATGTTTGAAATCTACCTCTTTCATTCAACTTGTCGCGGTATTGTTGGTCAAGTTGCTGTGTTGCCCTTACATATTCTTCTATTGAAATTTTACCCGCCTCAAGCATCTGGTTTAGCTGATTGCGCAAAGTGTTATATATGTTTGATGCCATGCTTTTAGACATGGTTTCAATCCACGAAAAGAAGGCGATCCAATTGTCTGACTGTTTAGTTTCAATCTCGGCAAGGGCTGCATCGCGCTCTTTTTTCAACCTTTCTCGGTCTCCCTGAGTTGTAGCTTTTCTAATTCTTTCGTCGTAATATTCTTTTGTCGCTTGTAGTTTTTCTCGGAAATTTCCGTATTTTCTCAAATACTCATTCCACGCTTGAATCTCTTTGTTGACAACATCCGATAATCCCTCTGGAGTTATAGCTATACCCGATACACTCGCCCGCTCTTTATTTCGTTGTTCTTTATTGAACTCTTTCAAGGCTTCCGTGTATATTCTAACACCTTCTGCCGCTTTGATATTGTCAGCATAATATACCTCTTGAAGTTCATGATATTTTTCGCCAGCAGACCCATCGGCAGCTACATTGGTGGCGATAACTAAACCTTTGGTGTCTGCGGCAAGAATGTTTTGTGCTCCTTCGAGTTGAGTATATATATAATCTTCCAATTCCTGTGGAGACAAAATGTCCCCATTAGGCAGGATTGGGGTGACTAAAATCTCAGTCACCTTTCCCTTGGCATCCAAAATACCATATTGGCTGCTGAAAACGGTGGCAATACCCTCTCCGGCATCTTCCCAGCCTTTTTTTACCAATTCCGCCGCTTCAACAAGTGGGCGCGCCAAATGATTTACATTCCCTTTGTACTGCGCAATCATCTGCTGTCCGGCGAGGAATCGTTCAGACGAAGTGTCATTTTTATACTGGGCATCAATTTCCTTTTCTTGTAACTCAAGCAGCTTTTTTTCGGCTTCTTGTATGGCTCGGGCACGTTTCTGATAGTCGAGGTCAATTTGCGCAAGTTTCTTGGCCGTGCCGTCCTTCATGGAATCTACCTCCGCCTGCAATGCATCGTCCCGGAGCTTTTGCAGTTTCTGGCTAAGTTCTTTTAGATTGCGCTCTTGGTCGGATGCGGCTTTTTTTGCTGCGCTTTCGGCCTCTTGGCGTGCTTTTTTCCATTCTGCGTTAAGTTCGGCGGGGGTTTTCCCTATAAATGATTTTTCTGCAACAGATGCTAATTCTTCGCTGCTTTCATCAAGTATTGCAAGATATTCCCGAATATCATTAGGAATATCATCCGGAAGCTCTAATTTCGTGCGGATAGCTTCGCTTGCACGCTCAATGCCTTTTTCCAAACCAGCAATAGCACCACTCAAACCTTCTATAATTGGCGACTTTTTGCTAATGCCCTTACTTTGCAGATCATTTATTTTCGATTGTAATGTATCAATGCGATCTGCATAGGATTGAATACGTTTATATTCATCTGTACCCTCTATTTTTAACTTTTTAATTACATTTTCTGTAATGAGCTCCTGGGCGGCTTTGGCTTGTGCGACCTCGATAATTGCGTCGCGCAGGTTTTCATAAGCACCGACAGCATTCCCGACCATAACCTGTTCCGCAGCCATATTGCCAAAGTAAGCGGGGTATATGTCTTGCAGTTTTTTGACCGCTTCGGCTCTTTCTTCATAGGGCTTGGAAAGGTCTGTCGCAGCCCTATACAGCAGGTTCAATTTGGTTAATTCGGATTGAGCCGACACCGAACCTTGAGCCATAGCGGAATTAAAGCGTTCGAGTGCAGCGGCAGAGGCGTCTATCGTCGTTTTACCTTTGAACAGCGACGCTACCCAGTTGGTTATCTCCTTGCCGTAAAGGGTAAGCACGGTTACGCCGGCCACAAGCAGGGTTTGCCAGGAGAAGATCGACGATGCTATCTGTTTCCATACGGGCGTGAAGGTTTGCCCGGCTTTCTTCAATTCATCAACCGATTTCTTCGCCCGTGCTATTTCATCGGCCAGCATCGGCAGGTTGTTGGATATGGCGGCAAAGAATATTTGCGGGCCATATGCCAGCGACGGCAACTCGCGGGCAACTTGCTGAATTTGGAATCCCAGCATATTGAATCCCGAGGCATAATTGCCGACATTGCGAGTATGGACGCCCATCGACGCATCCAGTTCTTTGATCTTCGTGTCGAGCGATTCGATGTTTTTAAGCATCGTTTGCCCTTGCGCCCCCTCACGATCCGCAGCGCTCATATTTTTATACACCGCACGCATACGGGTAAGTGCCTGGGACATTTCGTTGATTGAGCCGATGGCAGTCTGCTCCAATTTGATTTGGTTGGCAAGCTCCCGCCTCAATTGGGATATTTCCTGCTTGTATTCCTCGATAGATACGGCAGCGTCCAATACTTGCGCCCTTTTCTTTGCAGACAATTGCCCGTTCTGCTGCTCTTCCTTATTGAGCGCGGTTACATCCGCTTTTAATCGTGCGATCTCATTTGAATACAGTCTAATTTGGGCTATTGCCTTTGTTTTTTCGTCGTTAGCGGCTTTTAGCTCACTAAGCAGGTCATGATATGCCGTAGTTTCGGCCTGGGTAGCCGCTGTTCCCGCCGTAGAACCGCCGCCAGCAGTTCCGGTCGTGGCCGATGCGGCAGCCTTGGACGCCGCATCCATTGCCTGCTGCTCCATCTGGGCGATTTTGCGCATTGTCTGCTCGACACGCGCCTCCATCTCGCCAATTTTACGGTTTATGACGTCGAATTCCTTTGTGCTGTCCGGAATCTCGGCCAGTACCTGCCGCAACCGCTCAAGCATGGTAATAAAACTCTTGAGTTTATCGGTTTCCGCGTTTATTTTGAATGATAATGCACTCATTACTACTTATTAAAAAATTCATTAATTTGCTATTCTAAGGGAACTCCGTAGTTGCAAGTTTGGATTACCCGCGTTACGGTAAAAACCATAACGCGGGTTGTTTATTTTAGGGTTCTTTGGCTATCGTTTCGGCTAAACCGTGCATAATAGCGGTTATCTGCGATATGTCCTCAATAGGAAGCATCGCCAGGGTTTTATTGTATGCATCGAACAGCTCGGGCAATGATGCCCGCCGCATTATCCGACGACGCAAAAACCATATTCTGATCCCGGCGAATACATTGCGGCTGCCAACGATAGCCAGAGCGACACTATGCGCCATCGCTGCTATGCATGCTTCGCTCTTATCCGGCTCTTTATTAATATGCCGGGCTGTCATGATCTCCGCTGTGGTCTGAGGGGTCATCCTGTATATCGTGTAGCCTCTCCGGGCAATACGGATGCTGATAAAATCCCTTTTCCTGCCATCAGCGGGTAACATATCTGCAAGTTCCGCTAAGGTCTGTATCATAATCTCTTTGTTTACTTTTTCCATGGTGTAATACCTTGATTGGTTTTTGATTTATTTGTTTATTTCTCATCCGGCCATACCCTCGGTGGTGGTCGCGTTGCGCCCGTAGAAACTGGAGTTTTCGTTTGGCTCGGTTGATCCGGTGGTTTTTCTGACCATCCAGTATTATCATAAGCTCGTCACGGCTTAATTCGACAGTCCACACCGAATAGTCGGCAATTACTGCCCGCCCTTCCGTCCTTCTCCCCATTATCCGCTTGCTAATTATGTTTATAATCCTTACCTTTGCGAATAATGTAATGCTTCGTTCGACAATGCCTTATAAGAGAGAGGGACTATCCCCCTCTCTTATTCTTTGAGGCAATCCAACGCGTCGGGATGGAGTTCTATGGTACCTTCGTATGATACCCTAATGACACTACGGTAGTCCGTGTCTTCCGGCAGGATCGCAGTCTTGAAACTCGGATGATCCGCGATCAAAGTATTCAATGCTTCAACCGCACGGCGCACCTGATCGCATTGCTGAAGTACACGCCCGCGCATTACTGCCACTTCGAGCGTACGCCGTTGGTGCTGGTCGGCCAGCCAGTCGGTAGACAATTTGACCTTATCCCCGCTTACGATAAATGCCTTAGGGTCGAGGGCATCAGCCTCACCGACACGCAGCGCATTTTTGATCGCCTGTTGTGAATTGTCGATGACGCTATTCATGTACTCATTTGCCCGCGCTGTGAGCTCCTCCCGTGTCGTTATGATCTTTATATGCTTCGCGTCTTCGGCGGCAAGCCGTTTCGCCTGTGTTCGGATAGCCTTGCCGTCAGACAGCGCAATGTCCGCAATGCTTTCGGTGGATACGTCCAGGCGCGCCACTTTCAGTTGCTGGATTGCGGCCTCAAGTTGGGGAATAGCGGCTGCGTGGGCTTTAATATACTCTTCGTGCTTGTTTGTCTTTGCTTTCATATTCGATAATAGTTTAGTTTGCATTGGTTCAAAACCGGATATTCGGATTTATGGCCGAATCTTTGGGGACATAACCGGGATGCTCGGCGTCGGGAAGTGCCTGCGCCCACTCTTTCGCTAATGCCTTGTCCTCTTCTTCATACTCGGGGATGTACACACCCCGCTGTTTGTCTTGCTCTTGCATGGTTTTAGTTGTTTTTTAATGTTTCACAATTACATTTGCCTGTGGCTTTCATAGGATGGTTACGATTTTGGGTTGGGCATAGGCGGCGTAGATCCGCCTATGTTTTTTTTGCCTTTCCTGCCAGCCTCAATAGTCTACGCGCCAATCTTATGGCTTGGGCAGGGCTAAAACACAGCATTGCGCAGTTGCCCTGTATGAAATCCGTGTCGTAATCGCTTGCGTCCGGGACGTACAGGATAATTTCGTCATCACCCCTGTGTGTGCCGTTGCTGTCTACAATCGTGGTCGTTACGCGGTCGAGCGTCAGCCCGATACCGTGTTGGTTGTCGATCTTAATCTGCTTCATGTTGTTTTATTAGTTGAAAAATAGTTGTTTCTTGGGCTATTTGCACCTGTCGGCCAGTCATGCACGGAACCTCCCCGCCTCGAAACCGTTGGCCATATAGAAGGCGATTTTGTCAGCGGTGCGCTTCTCTCCTCCGCGGATGCAAAGGGCCGTACCGAATCCGAATTCCGCTGTTTGCGGATAGCATTCATGCTTTCCTCCGTCTTTGCATACTCGCTTCGGCGCTTTGAACACTTCGTAATAGGTTAGTCCATCGGAGGTGGTGCGCTTGTAACAGTACATTCCGTTGACCTTATTATGGGCGATTTTCTCAAACTTATCGCCCAACGTGGTAAATTCATCCGTCAGAGGATTGTATAATATTCGTTTTTTCATGGTGTATTCTTTCAAATTTCTATTTTCCTTCATGTCGTGGGCACTTGTCCCACGTGGGTATTTTCATGCGCTAAAATCGCGCATTTCGTCAAAATTGGGTTTCGTCCGTCGAGATATTCGCCGTGGTCTCATAGTCTGTAATCCGGGTCAGGCTCTCGTTATGTCGGAAATAAATCCGCCCCGTCGCACCCTCTCGGTTCTTGGCGATATGCAGCACCCCGACGCCTTCGGACGATATAAGCCCGTAGCGGGTCGTGGTAATCATTTGCGCACCATACATCGCCGGGCGGTCGATAAATACGACCATATCGGCGTCCTGCTCGATAGCTCCCGATTCCCGGAGGTCGGACAGCAACGGTGTTTTATCGGCGCGCTCCTCAACCTTGCGCGACAACTGCGACAACAAGATAACCGGAACATCGAGTTCCTTTGCGAGCAATTTTGCCGAACGGCTGGCGGCAGCTATCTCCCGCTCGCGGGTGCTGTTCGGATTGCGGGTCGAGGTGTCGAGAAGTTGCAGGTAGTCGATAATGACCATCCCGCACCGTCCCCGGCGGTGCATTGCCTTACATTGCGAGCGTATAGTCCCCATCGTAATATTAGCACAATCACTGAAGTAGACAGGCAGCGCGGAAAGTTCCGCGGCGGCTTGTTCGAGCCTGCGCCAGCTGTCGGCGTCTATATCGCCCGTTCGGAACGATCCGGAGTTAACTCCC
>OGOQ01001631.1_pt1 | contig 16260 bp, 10 predicted proteins | sample 1552691 | NCBI WGS metagenome assembly OGOQ01 (sample SAMEA2580209, study PRJEB22360) | human gut metagenome | biome: human gut; feature: human-associated habitat; material: faeces | place: Denmark | collected 2008/2010
TTCGGCAACGCGCCCCCCGTGTGGCGGCGACTTCGCCCGCCTCCATGACGTTGAGCGAAAAGGCGTTGTTGGGCTGGTCCCCGGCGCGGTAGGAGATCGGAGTGCCTGCGGGGATGCCCAGCAGCCGTTCGGCCGCTTCGTCCGTGCGGGCCTCCGTGCCGATCGAGACGCCGGCTTCGGGGATCGTCTTCTGCGGAATGCCGTACCATCCGGCCACGAAGTCGGCCCGCCGCTCCTCTTCGAAGTCCCAGAGTATCTGCTCCGAAAGGCCGCTGACGGAGGTGGACATGCGTCCCGAAAGGCGGTAGGCGATGTAGTCGCCGGGGAGCATGAATTTGTATATCTGCGCGAATACGCCGGGTTCGTTGCGCCTTACCCACGCCAGTTTCGACGCGGTGAAGTTGCCCGGTGAATTGAGCGTATGCGCGAGACAGAACTCCCGCCCGATGCCTTCCAGCGCTTCGGCTCCGATCTCCACGGCGCGCGAGTCGCACCAGATGATCGAGGGGCGCAGCGGACGGCCCTGCCTGTCGAGACAGACCAGTCCGTGCATCTGGTAGGTGATGCCCACCGACACCACGTCGCTCATCGCAAAGCCCTGCGCCGCAATGGTCCGAATGCCTTCGCAGACGTAATGCCACCACATTTCGGGGTCCTGCTCGGCCCAGCCGCTCTGCGGCGATCCGATGGGCATTTCGGTCGCGGGGTTGGCGGACGAGGCCGCGCACTCGCCCGACGCGATGTCCAGCAGCGATACCTTGACCGACGAGGAGCCTATGTCTATGCCTAAACTTTTCATATGTTATCTGTTGTTATGGATCAATACCTCCAGTTGTTGATGAATCCCAGCTTCAGCTTCGCTTTGAGCGCCTTTTTGTAGGCGTTTTTATTAAAGGTATAATATTGCGCCGGCTTGTGGGCTACGCCCTGTTCCCGTTCTGCGGTCGGGGTCAGAAACCCCGACGCGAGTATCTTCTTGCGGAAGTTGCGGTTGTCGATTTCGATGCCCAGCACTGCGCTGTAGAGGTTCTGGAGCGCGCGGATGGTGAATTTGCGGGGCAGCAGTTCGAAAGCCACGGGCGATTGCAGCATCTCGCGGCAGAGAACCGCCAGCGCCGCCGAAAGTATCTGCTTGTGGTCCATCGCCAGCCGCTGGATCGAATCGACATCGACCCATTGCGCGCCCTTGGCCGTGGTATAGGCGACGGTACGGGTGTCGAGCTTCACCAGCGCGTAATATCCCACCGTCACCACACGTTCGGTCCGTATGCCGTGATAGCGGTTGATCCACTCCAGCTCCTCGCCGCTCACCCGGTTGGGATCGGAGAATATATCCATCTGTTTGAGGTATACGTCCCGCAGTCCGGTGGCCTCTTCGAGCACACGGTAGGCGGCCTGCGGCAGCGTCTCGTTGTCGAGAATCATGGCGCCCGGCAGTTTGAGCTTGTCGAGACGGGTGTCGGGGGCATAGTAGCGCCGCTCGATCAGCAGCACTTTGAGCGACTTGCCGTTGAAACCGAACACGGCGCAGTCTACCGACAGCGATTGGTTCATCTGGATGGACATGGGGCTGGTTTTAGGTTGCAGACGTAAAATTATCCATTCGGCGGATGAAAAACAAACTTACGGCCGTTTTTACGCTAACTGTTCGGCGCGTATGCGCCCCTCGGCCCGGTGAGCGTCCGATTACGGGCGTCGGACAATAGTCGCTTTTTTACGCTAAGTCATTTCCGGCTGCGCGTCGGATCGTAAGTAACGCGGATAACGCAGTAACGCGGGCATATGCCCGCGTTACTGCGTTATTGACGAGCAGCGTATCTGCCCGTGTCCGGCCGGTGCCGGGAGTTTGTTTTGGTTGCGCCGCGGTTCTCCGCCGCCTATGCGAAAGTCCCGAACCGGAATACGATTTTCTGGCAGTAGGTTTCGCCGGGTCTGAGCAGCGGCGACGGGAATTCGGGGTGGTTGACGGCGTCGGGGTAGTTCTGACATTCGATCGCCACGCCGTCGTAGTTGTTGTAACGGCCGCCCGACTTGGTTTCGGGGCATCCGCCTGCGAGCCAGTTGCCGGTGTAGATCATCACGCTGGGCTGCGACGAAAGCACCGTCACGCAGCGGCCCGAAGTCTGTTCGCGCAGACAGCCGACCTCGCCCAGAATGTTGGGCTTCCAGCCGTCGATGACGAACGGGTGGTCGTATCCCTTGAAATCGCGGATATGGTTGAACTCCGAGTCGATGCCGGGGCGGAACGGACGGAATTCGCGGAAGTCCTGCGGCGTGCCCGCTGCGTCCAGCAGCCGGCCCGTGGGGATCTGCTTGTCGTTCATTTCGAGCACCTGCGAGCTGTTCAGGCGCAGCTGGTGGTCGAGGACCGACCCGCTGCCTTCGCCCGCGAGGTTGAAATAGACGTGGTTGGTGAGGTTCACCACCGTCGTTTTGTCCGTCCGGGCCAGATAGGTTATTTCGAGCGCATTCTCATCGTCGAAATCGAACACGGCCTCGACGTTCAGTTCGCCGGGGTAATTCTGGTCGCCGTCCTCCGAGAGGAGCGACATGACCACGCGGTTGGTCTCCACACGGCTCTCCCAGATGCGGTTGGCGAAGTTCTTCGTGCCGCCGTGCAGGTGGTTGGGGCCGTTGTTCACTTCGAGCGCGTACTCCTTTCCCTCGACGGTCATGCGGCCGAAAGCGATGCGGTTGGCGCAGCGGCCCACGCTTTTGCCCGACGCGGCTCCGTCGAAGAAGTAGCCTTCGGGATGCTTGTAACCCAGCACCACGTCGGCCATGCGGCCCTCGCGGTCGGGCATCGTGACGGAGACGATCGCCGCCCCGAAATTCGTGATTTTCACTTCGGAGTCCTTGTCGTTGCGCATCGTGTAGAGGATGATGGCTTCGCCCTCCGGCGTCATGCCCCATACGTGTTGTTCGATCTGTACCATTATTCTGCGGGTTTTAAGGTTGCGAGGATATGGTCGATGCGGCGCAGGGTCTCCTCGCGGCCGATGAACGCCGTGACGTCGTACATGCCGGGACCTTTGCCCGCGCCTACGAGCGCCAGCCGCAGCGTATTCATCACCTGCCCCATGCCGTATCCCTTCTCTTCGATCCAGCCGTGGACGATTTGTTCGGTGTTCTCTTTCGAGAAGTCGTCGATCGAGGCCAGTACGCCGCGCAGCTCGCGCAGGATTTCGGGGTTTTGGCCCTTCCAGTACTTCCGTGTCTGCTTCTCCTCGTATTCGGTCGGTGCCGTGAAGAAGAACGACGTGAGGTCCCAGAGGTCGGTGATGAACGTGGCGCGCTCCTTCATGATGCCTGCGGCCCGGCCTGCGACCTCGTCCGCGACTTCGATGCCGTGGTCGCGCAGGATGGGCTGGAACAGCGCAGCCAGCTCGGCGTCGCTCTTGTGGTGCATGTACTGGGCGTTGAACCATTTGGCTTTGTCGGGCTGGAAGCGTGCGCCCGATTTCGAGACGCGCTCCAGCGAGAAACTGTCGATCAACTCCTGCATCGAGAAGATCTCCTGTTCGGTGCCGGGGTTCCAGCCGAGCAGCGCCAGCATGTTGATGAACGCTTCGGGGAAATAGCCGTCCTCGCGGTAGCCGCGGGCCGTTTCGCCCGTCGGGGAGGTCCAGAAGAGCGGGAATACGGGGAAGCCCATCTTGTCGCCGTCGCGCTTCGAGAGTTTGCCGCCGCCCGTGGGTTTGAGGAGCAGGGGCAGGTGGGCGAAGCGGGGCTGACGCTCCTGCCAGCCGAAGGCCCGGTAGAGCAGGTAGTGCAGCGGCAGCGAAGGCAGCCACTCCTCGCCGCGGATGACGTGCGAGACCTCCATTAGGTAGTCGTCCACGATGTTGGCGAGGTGGTAGGTGGGCAGTGCGTCGGCCGATTTGTAAAGCACCTTGTCGTCGAGCGTCGAGGTGTTCACCTCCACATGGCCGCGGATCAGGTCGTCCATTTCGACGGTCTGGTTTTCGGGCATCCGGAAGCGGATCACCCACTGGTCGCCGCGTTCGATGCGTGCCTTCACCTCGTCGGCCGGCAGCGCCAGCGACGTGGCCAGCTTTTCGCGCACGGCATAATTGTAGGCGAACGCTTCGCCGCGCTCCTCGGCTTCGCGGCGCAGGGCGTCCAGCTCTTCGGCGGTGTCGAAAGCGTAGTAGGCCCAGCCTGCATCGACGAGCTGGAGGGCGTATTTGAGGTAGATTTCGCGGCGTTCGCTCTGGCGGTAGGGGGCGTGGGGACCTCCCGCGCCGACGCCTTCGTCGATCTCGATGCCGCACCATTTGAGCGATTCGAGGATATACTCTTCGGCGCCCGGCACGAAACGCTGCGAGTCGGTGTCCTCGATGCGGAGGATCATCACACCGCCGTGCTGACGGGCGAAAAGGTAGTTGTAGAGGGCCGTGCGGACGCCGCCGATGTGGAGCGGCCCCGTGGGGCTGGGTGCAAAGCGCACTCTTACGGGTCTGGACATAATGATATGCTGTTTATATATTGTTCCGTGTTTGGTCTCTCTTCGGGTCAGACGTTGAACAGGAAGTGCATGATGTCGCCGTCCTGCACGACGTACTCCTTGCCTTCGACGCCGATCTTGCCCGCGTCGCGGCAGGCTTTTTCCGACCCCAGCGTCACGTAGTCGTCGTATTTGATCACTTCGGCGCGGATGAATCCCTTCTCGAAATCGGTGTGGATGACGCCGGCTGGCTGCGGGGCCTTCATGCCGCGGACGTAGGTCCATGCGCGCGACTCGTCGGCGCCGGTGGTGAAGAACGTTTCGAGGTTGAGCAGTTTGTAGGCCGATTTGATCAGGCGCTCGACGCCCGACTCTTCGAGACCGAGATCTTCGAGGAACATCTGCCGCTCCTCGTAGCTCTCCAGCTCGGCGATGTCGGCTTCGGTGGCGGCGGCGACGATGAGCATTTCGGCTTTTTCGTCGGCGATGGCCGCACGGACCGCCTCGGTGTAGGCGTTGCCCGTGGCGGCGCTCTTCTCATCGACGTTGCAGACGTACAGCACCGGTTTGTCGGTCAGCAGGTTGAGGTCGGCGACCAGTTTGCGGTCCTCCTTCTCCAGTTCGACCGTGCGGGCGCTGCGGCCCTGCTCCAGCACCGATTTGTATTGCAGCAGCAGTTCGACCTGACGTTTGGCGTTCTTGTCGCCGCCCACGGCCGCCTGCTTCTGGGTCTTGCCCAGCCGGTTTTCGATCGTTTCGAGGTCCTTGAGCTGCAGCTCGGTGTCGATGATACCCTTGTCGCGCACGGGGTCGATCGAGCCGTCCACATGGGTGATGTTGCCGTTGTCGAAGCAGCGCAGTACGTGGATGATGGCGTGCGTGTTGCGGATGTTGGCGAGGAACTTGTTGCCCAGTCCTTCGCCTTTCGACGCGCCTTTGACCAGTCCGGCGATATCGACGATTTCGATGGTGGTCGGAATCACCCGCTTGGGTTTGTCGATCTCGGCCAGCCGGACGAGCCGCCGGTCGGGGACGGTGATTACGCCCACGTTGGGTTCGATGGTGCAAAAGGGAAAGTTAGCCGCCTGCGCCTTCGCGTTGGACAGGCAGTTGAAAAGGGTCGATTTGCCGACGTTCGGAAGACCCACGATGCCACACTGTAAAGCCATTGAATTATCTTGTTTGTTTTGAATCGGTTGTCTGTGGCCCGGAGCATTCCTTCCGTACGGACAGCGGTTGCCGCATCTCCGGCATCTTCCGCGCATCCTGTACCGCAGGCGGTGCGGGCGCGGCTGCTGCGTATCAGGCGCATTTCGCGTGTGCGGACGGAGGTTTGCGTGCGTTCAGCATCCGCTGCGCGTCCTGCGCGGACGTCGGCGATGCTGCCCGGCAGCATCCGGCGGGAACTCTCCTGCGGGCCGAAGCGCAAAGATACTAATTTCTTTTCATATATGTATTGGCTCGCTCTCCGATGATGAAAAATATTGCTCCGGTTCGGGGTTTCCGGTGGCGCGGGCGTGTAATTATGGTGAGTCGTGCGGCCGGACGGAGGTTTCGGTTCGGAAGTTTTTGTTTCCGATCCGATGCTTTTCGGAATATTTTTACTTTCTTTGCATAAACCATTAAAACTTCAACCCGATGAAAAAAACTCTTGTTGCCGTGCTGGCGGTCGCGTTCGTATCGTCCGCCGCCGCGCAGCCTATCCCGCCGCAGGCCAAAGAGCGCGCCGCCAAACTGGTCGGACAGATGACCCTCGATGAAAAAATCGATTATATCGGCGGTTACAACGAATTCTATATCAGGGCCGTTCCGCGTTTGGGTATTCCCGAAATCCGGATGGCCGACGGTCCGCAGGGCGTGCGCAACAATACCCGCAGTACGATGTTCCCCTGCGGCGTGGCCGCCGCGGCGACTTGGGACCGGGCGCTGGTGCGCGATATGGGACGCGGTCTGGGGCAGGACGCTCGCGCCCGCGGCGTGCATATCATGCTGGGACCCGGCGTCAATATCTACCGTTCGCCCCTGTGCGGCCGTAACTTCGAGTACTTCGGCGAGGACCCCTATCTGGCGTCGGAGACCGCCGTGCAGTATATCGAGGGCATGCAGTCCGAAGGGGTTATGGCGACGATCAAACACTTTGCGGGCAACAATCAGGAGTGGGACCGTCATCAGGTGAGTTCCGATATCGACGAGCGCACGCTCCACGAAATTTATCTCCCGGCCTTCCGCAAGGCGGTCGAGCAGGCCGGCGTGGGCGCCGTGATGTCGAGTTACAACCTCGTCAACGGCCAGCATGCGACCGAGAACGAGCAGCTTGCTGTCGATATTCTGCGCGGGATGTGGGGCTTCGAAGGAATCTTCATGTCCGACTGGAACGCCACCTATTCGGCCGAGGGCGCCGCCAACCGGGGACTCGATCTGGAGATGCCGAGCGCCCGGTTTATGAACGCCCGCAACCTGCGTCCGCTCATCGAATCGGGCGTGGTGTCGGAACGTACGATCGACCTGAAATGTCAGCATATCCTCCAGACGCTCATCGCGTTCGGATTTTTGGACCGCCAACAGCTCGACCCCGCTATTCCCGAATGCAATCCCTTCTCGGACGCTGCGGCGCTCGACGTGGCGCGCGGGGGCGTGGTGCTGCTCAAGAACGACGGGGCTTTCCTGCCGCTGACCAAACAGCGCGATATCGTGGTGCTGGGACCCAATTCGGGCAATATCCCGACGGGCGGCGGCAGCGGTTTCGTGCATCCCTTCTCGACGGTTTCGGTCGGCGAGGGCATGCAGATGATGGGCAAGAAATACAAGGTGACGGTTTTGGGCAATCTCCCTTCGGCGAGCGATATGGCCGCTCAGGGCATGGTCTACACCTCGGCCGACTGCAAAACGCCGGGACTCAGGGGCGAGTACTTCGCCAACAAGCATTTCGAGGGAACTCCCGCGCTGACGCGCGTCGATACGAAAATCGGCTTCAACTGGAAGGATAAGGCGCCGGCCGAAGGGCTTCCCGCCGACGGCTTCTCGATCCGCTGGACCGGCGTGTTCGTTCCCGAATCCGACTGCACGGCTTCGCTGGTCATGCGCGGCGACGACGGTTACCGGCTCTTCGTGGACGGCGAAGAGGTGCTCGCCGACTGGGGCAACCACAGCGCGACGACCCGCAAGGGGAGTGTCGAAATGAAAGCCGGCCGGAAATACGCGCTGCGGTTGGAATATTTCGACAACGCCTCGTCGGCCGAGGTGTCGTTCGGCTATATGACCGCCGATCCCCGCGCCGAGGATGCCCGGATCGTCCGGGCCGACGCCGTGATCTACTGCGCCGGATTCGACAGCTCCAACGAAAAGGAGAATTCCGACCGGACCTTTGCGCTGCCCGAAGGGCAGTCCGAAGAGATCGCCCGGCTCGCGGCGCTCAACGAGAATCTGATCGTGGTCGTCAACAGCGGCGGCGGTGTCGATTTCTCGACGTTCGGCGACAAGGCCAAAGCGATTCTGATGGCGTGGTATCCCGGACAGCAGGGCGGTCAGGCGATCGCCGAGATCGTGACGGGGCGGATCTCGCCCAGCGGCCGCCTGCCGATCTCCGTCGAGCGCCGCGCCGAGGACAATCCGACGCTGGGCAGCTATTACGAGAATGTGGCGCGCACCCACCGCAAGAACACCCTGCAGAAGCGCGTTACTTATAATGAAGGCGTGTTCGTCGGCTACCGCGGTTACGAGCGCAGCGGGGTGAAGCCGCTCTATCCTTTCGGCTACGGACTGAGCTATTCGACGTTCGAGTATTCGGACCTGAAGGTCGAGAAGCGCGACGGCGGGGTAGTCGTGTCGTTCGCCGTGAAGAACACGGGCGGTATGGACGCCGCCGAGGTGGCACAGGTCTATGTGGGCGACGTCGAAGTCAGCGTGCCGCGTCCTGCCAAGGAGTTGAAAGGTTATGAGAAAATCTTCCTGAAGAAAGGCGAACAAAAGCGCGTCGAAGTGACGCTGACCGACGAAGCCTTCCGCTTCTACGACATCTTCTCGCACGGGTTCGTGACCGAGCCGGGCGACTTCAACATCTTCGTGGGATCGTCGTGCGAGGATATCCGCCTGCGGGGCGGTGTGACGCTCTGACCGCAGGACGGTCGAACGGGACTAAGCGGCGGCCTTTGAGGGGTCGCTGCTTTTTTTGTGCATGGATTTGCGGATTGGTTGTCGTGTATGACAGTTGGCCGTATAATTAATGAAACCGGCGGAAAAGACAGAAGGGGAGGCATTGGGAGTTCGGGCGCCCGGATATTGGGAACGGCCCGCCGGGCGGATCACCGTCTTTTGGGCGCGAACTGTTCGCGGTATTCCGAGGGGGTGATGCCCTTGAGCTGGCGGAAGGTGCGCGAGACGTTCTTGATGTCGGAGAACCCCAGCTCGGCGGCCGCTTCGGAGACGCTCTGGCCTTCGCAGAGCAGCTGCATCATCTTTTCGATGCGGACCTGTATGATATAGTCGTAGATGGAGGTGCCCATGCTCTTCTTGAAACGGGTTTCGAGCAGGCGGCGCGACAGGGGGACCAGTTTCACGAGTTCGTTGACCGTGATTTTCTGGCTGATGTTCTCATGGATGTACCGCAGCACTTCGGCGATGTGCGGATCGTTGTTGGCGTAAATGTCGGTCGATTGCCGCGTGACGATGTGGGTCGGCATCACCATGACGTCCTCCCACTCCGCTTCGGGGTTGCGGATCAGCCGGTCGATCAGGCGCGCCACGTCGTAGCCGCCCTGCTCGACGCCCTGATTGAGCGACGAAAGGTTGGGGGTGGAGAGCTTGCAGATCGTCTCGTCGTTGTCCACGCCCAGAATGGCGATGTCGTTCGGGATGCGGGAATTTCCCCCCCCCTCGATCTGGAGGCACGCTTCGGTGATATGGTACGCCTGGTTGTCGTCGCAGGCCATGATAGCCACCGGTTTGGGCAGCGATTGCAGCCACGTGATGAGCTGCGCCGTGTCATAGTACCACAGGTCGTTCTGGGCTCCGCTGCGCAGCGACGAGAAGGTGAAATCGGGGTTCGCCTGCTCGATGGTCTCGCGGAAACCCTGGCAGCGTTCGTCCGAGAAGTCGATGCCCCGCGTGCCGTAGAAGGCGAAGTTGCGGAAGCCCTTTTGCAGAAAATACTCGGCGGCCATCCTGCCCGCCGAATAGTGCGGTCCGGTGATGTTGGGGATGGTGGTGAAGCGTTTCTTGAAGTCCTGTGCGATGGCTATGATCCCGTTTTTGCGGAACAGTTCGACGTTGTCAGTGTTGTAGAACTGGCCGATCACGGCGTCGGCCTTCATGCGCACGGCCCACTCCACGACGGCTTCGATGCCGAATTTGTCGCGTATCGACAGCGGCAGGCGGCACAGGCTCCATGCCTGCGCCGTGTCGTGCGCATAGCGCGCCATGCCGAGGAGCAGTTCTCGTGCGTACGCTTCGGAAAAGTCGGTCAGGAAAATTACGCGTGCCATCGTTCGGGTAGTGTCCGTTCGACGGTAAAGGTAGCTTTTTTTTCGGAAATCCGGGCGGTTTCTGCGATTTTTCGGCGGCGGATCGGGGCGTTTCGGGGGCGCCGGGCGGGAAATGACGGTTCTGCGCGATTTGAGGAAGTAAAAGCGCAAATAGCCACGGCAGGGTGCAATCGCTTCTCTATATTTGTATGACCTAAACTGCGACCGGCTTCGGACAGACGAAGAGAGAAGGGCGCGGAGTTGCAATATCGCTCCGGAATCCGTACCTTTGATTTGTATTTTCCGGACGGTTCGCACTACCGACTACTGTTATGACCAAAAAACTTACCCTTCTGCTGCTGGCCCTCGCGGCCCTTGGCTGTTCGCCGCGGTCCGCCGATCCCGTCGATTATGTGAACCCGTTCATCGGCACCGGATTCCACGGTCATACCTATCCGGGCGCCACCACGCCTTTCGGCATGGTGCAGCTGAGTCCCGACACCCGCGCCGGCAACTGGGACGCCTGCGCCGGCTACCATTACAGCGACACGACGATCGACGGCTTTTCGCATACGCACCTGAGCGGTACGGGATGCGCCGACCTTGCGGATATCCTGTTCCATCCGACCACGCGCGAAATCGTGATCCACGACGGCGAGTGCGTCTTGCAGCCCTATTTCTTTTCGCATGACGACGAGCGGGCTTCGTGCGGCTACTACGCCGTGACGCTGCCCGACGTGAATGTCGGGGTCGAACTGACCGCCGCGCCCCGTACGGGCGTACACCGCTATACCTTTGCGGGCAAAGGTCCCCGGCGGGTGATCGTCGATCTGCTGCATACGGTCACCGAGGAGAAGATCGACCTGTGCGAACTCCGCCGGACGGCTCCCTACGAGCTGGTCGGCATGCGCCGCACGCAGGGGTGGGTGCCCGATCAGTATGTATTCTTCGCGGCCCGCTTCTCGGAGCCGTTCGCCGACGTGCAGCTGTTGGGGGACAAGCAGGCCGTGCTGACCTTCGCGCCCGACGTGCGGACGCTCACGATCGCCGTGGGACTGTCGTCCGTCAGCGTCGAAAACGCCCGTATGAATTCGCTTGCGGAGGTTCCCGAACTGGATTTCGACGCCGTGCATGCCCGCGCCGTCGGGCAGTGGCGCAAAGCGCTGGGCGACATCGTCGTCGAAGGCGGCTCGCGCGACGAGATGACCAACTTCTATACGGCGCAGTACCATACGAAACTGACGCCCAACCTGATGAGCGACGTGAACGGCGAGTACCGCCGCCACGACCAGACCGTCGCGCGGATGCCCGAAGGGGAGTCCTACTACTCGACGTTCTCGCTGTGGGATACTTTCCGGGCGTGGAATCCGCTCCAGACGCTGGTCGATACCGCACTGGTGAACGACATGATCCGCAGCATGCTCGACATGTACGATTCAACGGGCGAACTTCCGATCTGGCCGCTGGCTTCGGGCGAGACGGGCACGATGATCGGCTACCATGCCGTGTCGGTCATCGCCGACGCCTACCTGAAGGGAATTCGCGGCTATGATGCCGACAAGGCGCTGGAGGCGATGATCCGTTCGTCGAACATCAATAAGAAAGGTTCGGACTATTATACGGCGCAGGGGTATATTCCCTCCAATATCAAGCGCGAATCGGTCTCCTGTACGCTGGAATACGCCTACGACGACTGGGCGATCGCCCGCATGGCGCAGGCTATGGGCCGCGACGACGTGTTCGGGGAATACGCGCGGCGGGCGCTCAACTATGTGAATGTTTTCGACGGCTCGATCTGCTTTTTCCGCGGCCGTCAGTCCGACGGCAACTGGTCCGCGCCGTTCGAAGAGTTCGCTACGGGCCGCGACTATACCGAGGCCACACCGTGGCACTACCGCTTCTTCGTGCCGCACGACGTGAACGGCTTGATCCAGCTTTTCGGCAGCCGCGAGACGTTCATCCGCGAAATGGACCGGCTCTTCACGCTCGAATCGGACGAAATGCAGCTCGACGTGAGCGACGTGACGGGGCTGATGGGGCAGTACGCCCACGGCAACGAGCCGAGCCACCATATGGCTTACCTTTATAATTATGTGGGACAGCCGTGGAAGACGCAGGAGCTGACGCGCCGCCTGCTGCACGAGATGTACGCCCCGACGCCCGAAGGCATCATCGGCAACGAGGACTGCGGCCAGATGTCGGCATGGTACGTCTTCTCCAGTCTGGGCTTCTATCCCGTATGTCCCGGCTCGAACGAATTCGCGCTGACCGCGCCCCAGTTCCCGAAAGCCGTCGTGCGGCTGGCCAACGGCCGTACGCTGACCGTTACGGCCGACAATCCGCGCCGCATAATTATACTTCCCCTCCGGTGCCCCCCGCGTAAAAGCCGATCGACCGGAACTACATCACCTACGACGAGCTGATGCAGGGCGGCGAGCTGCACTTTGCGCTCCGGCCGCGCCCCGATTACGAACGCGGGACGGACGATGCGGCCGCGCCCCATTCGCTGACCCGCGGCGAGGTGGTTTCGATTCCCTATACCACGCAGAACGTGAGCCTGTTCACCGAGCCGCTCGCCGTCGCTCTGGCGACGACGACCTCCGGAGCGGAAATCCGCTATACGCTCGACGGCTCGGAACCCACCGAAACGTCGGCGCTCTACGCCGCTCCCGTGCCGGTGGACCGTTCGCTGACGCTCAAGGCCAAAGGATTCAAACCCGGCGCTGCGCCTAGTCGTACGCTGACGCTCGAAGCCGAGGAAGCGGTGTTCCGCCGGGGTATGCCCGCAGAGACCGCCACGCGTCCCGGCGTCGCTTACAGCTATTACGAAGGCGTTTTCTCGTGTGTGAACGATATTCGGAAGGGAAAATACGTGTCGTCCGGCACGATGCCTGCGCCCTCGATCGCCCAAGCTCCGCAGGAGGACCACTTCGCCTATGTCTTTACGGGATTGATCCTCATTCCGGAGCGGGGCGTTTGGGAGTTCATGACCAAGAGCGACGACGGCAGCGTGCTGATGATCGGCGACCGTAGGGTGGTGGACAACGACGGGTCCCACGCTTCGGTCATGGCGACCGGACGCGTGGCGCTCGAAGCGGGACTGCACCCTTACACGCTGCTCTATTTCGAGGATTACGAAGGACAGGACCTCGCGTGGGGCTGGAAAGCGCCCGGAGCGGAGGGCTTCGAAGCGATACCCGAAGCGAACCTGCGCATGACGGATTTCAGGGGAATTAGTTTTGATTAAAAATATGGAGCTATGAAACGATTGATCTATCTTCTTGCGGCGGTTGCGTTCACCGCCTGCGGCTCGGCGACTTCGCTCAGCGTGATGACCTTCAACATGCGTTACGACAATCCCGAAGACGGGCAGAACAACTGGCGTTTCCGCCGCGAACGGATCGCCGGGGTGATTAAGGCGCAGGAGGTCGACGTGCTGGGCACGCAGGAGCTGCTTTCCAACCAGTTCAATGATCTGAGCGGTCTGCTGACCGGGTATCAAGGAGTGGGCGTCGGACGGCTGGACGGCGCCGAGTCGGGCGAATACTGCGCCGTGTTCTTCAGGAAGGACCGCTTCACGCTGCTCGATTCGGGAACGTTCTGGCTGAGCGAGACCCCCGAAGTGGTGGGGTCGCTGGGATGGGACGGCGCCTGCGAGCGAATCGCCACATGGGTCGTGCTGCGCGACAGGGACGGCCGGGAACTCTTCTTCATCGACACCCATCTCGACCATGTCGGGCAGGTGGCGCGCGACGAGGGCGTGAGCCTGCTGATGAAGCGCATCGAAACCCTGAGCGGAGGACGTCCTGTGATCCTGACGGGCGACTTCAACTCGGAACCCGGATCGTCGGTGGTGGCCCATGTGCAGAAGGACGGCGTGCTGCGCGACGCGAAGGCGATCGCGGCGCAGCGGTCGGGAACCGATTGGAGCTTCTCCGATTTCGGACAGATTCCCGAAGCCGAGCGGCCCCTGCTGGATTATATCTTCGTGAGCGGCGACATCGAAGCCGTCCGCTATGAAGTGCTGCCCGACACCTTCGACGGCGGCTATGTTTCCGACCACGCTCCGGTGATGGCCGTTGTCAAAATCGCTAAATGACTCCGACGATGAAAAAGATACTGAAAAGCTGGCTGCTGGCTGCGGCATTGTGCTTCTGCGTAACGGCTGCGGCCGAACGCCCCGTGCTGATCCATTCGCACAACGACTATTGCCGCCGCGCTCCCTTCTGGCAGGCTTATGCGCAGGGGGTCTACTCGATCGAAGCCGACGTGTTCCTGCACGACGGCCGGCTGCTGGTGGGGCACGATGTCGAGGACCTTTCGCCCGACATGACTTTCGAGTCGCTCTACGTCGAGCCGATCGTGACGCTTTTTGGGCGCAACGGCGGCCGCGCATGGAAAGATTCGGACGAACGTCTGCAACTGATGGTCGAACTCAAATCGGCGACCGAACCGACGCTGCAGGCCGTTACGGCGCTGCTGGGCCGTTATCCCGAAGTCTTCGATCCGGCCGTGAATCCCGAAGCCGTGCGTATCGCCGTCACGGGACGGGTTCCCGCGCCTGAGGATTTCGGCAAATATCCCGCCTATGTCCGTTTCGACGGTAATTGGGAGACCGATTATACCCCGGACCAGCTGGAGCGCATCGCCCTCGTAAGCGTAAACTTCAGGAACTATTCGCAGTGGAACGGCAAATGTTCGATCATTCCCGCCGAACGTGTGAAGTTGGAAAAGATCATCGACCGCGCCCACGGCTGGGGCAAGCCCGTGCGTTTCTGGGGCGCTCCCGAAGGAACGACGGTCTATTATACGTTCTACGACATGGGGATCGACTACATCAACACCGACCGTCCGGAGGTCTGCGCCGGATTCTTCGACGATTTCGGCAACAAGAATTTCCAGATCGGCCAGCGCCGTACGTCCGTCGGTGGCGTGACCGGTACGAAGCGTCTGGACAAGACCACGCGCGATTTCAGGGGATTTCAGAACGATAAACTGCAGCTCACCGAGGGTATCGACGTTTACACGCCGACCTATCGAAACGACGGCGGCAAGGGAAAAGTCAGAAACGTGATCTACCTGATCGGCGACGGCATGGGCCTTTCGCAGATCGTGGCAGCGTTTTATACCAACAAGGGCCTTACGACGCTGCAGATGAAGTATATGGGCCTGCAGCAGAACAATGCGCTGGATGCCTTCACGACCGACTCGGCCGCGGGCGGCAGTGCGCTGGCGACGGGTGAACGTCACGACAACCGCCATATTTCGATGAGTTCCGAAGGTGAGCCGTATCCTTCGCTGAGCGACTTTTTCCATGACAAGGGGATGCCGGTGGGCGTGCTGACGCTCGGCAATGTCGCCGACGCTACGCCGACGGCCTTTTACGGACATTCGGTCGAACGCGACAACGCCGACGAGCTGACCCGCTGCCTGATGGACGGCCGCGTGGACCTGCTCTGCGGCAGCGGCATCCGCGAATTCACCCGCCGCAGCGACGGCGTGGACCTGATCTCCGAGCTGGAAAAACAGTATGACTTCGTGCGTTCGGTTGATGAGATCACCGCCCGGAAAGGCAAGGTGATCTGCATCGACGAGACGATGGACGATGCCGCCGAGCAGGCCAACCTCACCTTGCTGGCCGACGCCACGAGGGCCTCGATCGCCAAACTGCAGGAGCGGGGCGGCAAAGGCTTCTTCCTGATGGTCGAGGGCGCCAAGATCGACTATGCCGGCCATTCGCGCTGCCTGCCCGGCTCAATTATCGAAATGCTGAGCTTCGACCTCGCCGTGGCCGAAGCGCTGAAATTCGCCGACCGAAACGGCGAGACGCTCGTCGTGGTCACCGCCGACCACGAGACGGGCGGACTGGTGCTGGTGGACGGCGACGAGCGGACGGGCCGCGTGATGGGCGTCTATGTCTCCGACGACCATACCCCCGCGATGCTTCCCGTATTCGCATACGGTCCCGGAGCCGACAAGTTCTGCGGTACGTATATGAATACGGAGATCGCCCGCAGGATCAAATCGCTGATAAAATAAACCGCATATTATGACGCTACGCAAACAAATCGCGGCGCTTCTGCCGCTGGTCTTCGCAGCGGGAGCGGCCGGAGCGCAGGGCCTTAAATCGGGTCCTTACGAGCTGCCTTACAAGAATACCTATGTAAAGGAGGTCTTCGTGGCCGAAAACGAATTCCGGACCGCCAAGCCCGAAACCATCAAGCCCCGTTCGTTCGCCGAGGCCCGCAAGATCCTGCCCGCACCCGTGTGGGAGGGGCACGACAAAGAGATCGAGATGTACTGGCATGCTTGGCGGATCGCCGTGGGCAACATCCGCCAGCCGCAGGAGGGATC
>OGOQ01001636.1_pt1 | contig 16210 bp, 9 predicted proteins | sample 1552691 | NCBI WGS metagenome assembly OGOQ01 (sample SAMEA2580209, study PRJEB22360) | human gut metagenome | biome: human gut; feature: human-associated habitat; material: faeces | place: Denmark | collected 2008/2010
GCGCGGGTATCTCCATTTCGTTGACACCCGCGCGCCCCTGGCCCGCCATGGCAGCCTCCTCTAACCGAGCACGAGCATCCAGCGCGCCGTGCACGACCGACACGCCTCACGATGGCAGGTAATATCCATCATGCGGCATCCCGCTAAGGATGAAACAGTTACGATTATTGTATACCGCCCAAATTGTTTTTAGGCAGGTAAACGGCTATTTTTCGCCGAAATAGACGCTTTATTGATCAAAAAGCCGTACCGGGCGCTAACCCGATACGGCCAAAATGCGATGCAATTACCGCGGTACTTCAAACTTAGCGATGGAAGAAACCACGACGCTCAAACTTGGGCTCGCAGCACACGTTGATGCCCAGTTTACGCAACACCGTCTCGTCCGTCGGCGAGATAATCACGCTAAAGAAGGCATCGCAACCGCGCAGCTGCTCCAGGCCCGAAAGGACACGAGCGGCCGTCTCGCTCGTAGCCGAGGTGATCGACAGCGCCATAAGCGTCTCGTCGGTGTGAAGGCGCGGGTTTTTGCTGCCCAGGAAATGCGTCTTGAGCTTGCTGATGGGCTCGATCGCCTCGTCGCTGATGACTTCAAGCTCAAGGTCGACGCCCGAAACATGCTTGAGAGCGTTCATAATGAGCGAACTTGCGGCGCCCAGGCGCGTGGAGGTCTTACCGGTCACCACGGAACCGTCCGGCATGACCATGGCGCCCACAGGACCTCCCGTCAGTTGCTCCCTGGTTAAGGCCGCCGAGCGCGCCGGTGAGTAGTTCTTATCGATGCCGGCCTTCTTCATAATAATCTTGAGACGGTCGACTTGCTCATCGCCCACGCCGGTACGGCGCACATTTTCGACCGCGGTAAAGTAGCGGCGGACAATCTCCATCTTGGAAGCGTCGCGGCAGGCATCGTCATCGGTGATGGCAAAGCCGACCATATTGACGCCCATGTCCGTGGGACTCTGGTAGGGGCTCTTGCCTAGGATCTTTTCCATCAGGGCACGGACCACCGGGAAGGCCTCGACGTCGCGGTTGTAGTTGACCGTGGTCTTGTTGTAGGCCTCAAGGTGAAAGGAATCGATGATGTTGGCATCGTCGAGGTCCGCCGTGGCGGCCTCGTAGGCAATATTGACCGGATGCGTCAGGGGAAGATTCCAGACCGGGAAGGTCTCAAACTTGGCATAACCGGCGGCGGTGCCGTGCTTATGCTCGTGATACAGCTGTGAGAGGCAGGTGGCGAGCTTGCCCGAGCCAGGGCCGGGCGCCGTCACGACAACGAGCGGACGCGTGGTCTCGACGAACTCGTTCTTGCCGTAGCCTTCGTCAGAAACGATCAGATCGACGTCGTGCGGATAGCCCTCAATGGGATAGTGCAGCTTGGCGGGAATGCCGAGTGCATTCAGACGATTGCGGAAGACGTCGGCAGCGGGCTGACCGGCATACTGCGTGATAACCACGGCCGCGACAGCAAAACCGTTGCCGCGGAACAGGTCGACCAGGCGCAAAACGTCCTCGTCATAGGTAATGCCCAGGTCGCCACGGGCCTTGTTCTTCTCGATATGGTTTGCATTGATTGCGATGATGACCTCGACGTCGTCGGCAATGCTCTTGAGCATGCGGAACTTGCTGTCAGGCTCAAAACCCGGCAGCACGCGACTCGCATGATAGTCGTCAAACAGCTTGCCGCCAAACTCCAAATACAGCTTGCCGCCAAACTGCGAGATGCGCTCCTTAATATGAGCGGCCTGCAGCTCGATATACTTCGCGTTGTCGAAACCCTGGCGCATGTGTGGCTCCCGTCCCGTTTCCATTTAATGTCCTAGGCGATTATAACGGAGCCCGCCCTCCCCGATACCCAGACCATCAACAGGCACCAACCAAACACGCTCATCACAACCACCGGGGACCCGGGGCAGCTCGTTTGGAACGGGGAACAAGTCACTCAGCACCAACAATGAAAACATCGCAGGCAGAGCTGAAGCCAGCGAACGGGCACCAGAGCGAGCAGGCTTCCCCCTGCACCAACAAGGGGAACGTCGCAGGTTGAGCATAAGCCAGCGAAAGCCCACCAGAGTAGGCAAAGCGTCCCCTGCATCAACAATGGAAAGCGCCGCAGGTAGAGGACGGACAGCGAGCGCCGTCCAGGACGTACAAGTTGGCATGAAAAAGGCAAGGCATAGACCTTCTGGTCATGCCTTGCCTTTTGAATGACAAATTGTCGCTCTGGGCGGCGCGCAGCGTCGAGTGGTTCCGGCGTTTGGTAAAACGCCGGAACACAAGAGCGCCCCCTCCCGCGCACGGAACGGGAGGGGGCTAAAGGTAGGAGTCTACCGGTGGGTTGACCCCACCGGACAGACGATGACCAGGTGATCCTTTACAGGATCGTCAAGGTTTCCGTGGGGTACCCGTTGGGTACTTAGAGCATCACGCAAGCGACGGTCAGGATGATGGCGCAGACGACGGAGAGAGCGACGATGAGCTTAAGGGCAAACTTGAGCCAGGTCGTCCACTCGATCTTGGCCAGGGCGAGACCGCCCATGATGGCGCCGGAGGTCGGGGTGAACAGGTTCACAACGCCGATGGCAGAGGAAAAGATCATGACCATGACCTCGGGCGAGAAGCCGAGCTTAACAGCCAGCGGTCCCATGATAGGCATGGAGACGGTAGCCATACCAGAGGTCGAGGGGATCAGGAAGGACAGGCCGAAGTAGACCAGGAAGCTCATGGGAGCGAAGATCACGCCGGACAGGCCAGCCAGAGCATTGGCGGCAGCGTCGAGGACGTAGACGTCGAGGCCGGTGTTAGCCATGAGGACGGAGATACCACGGGCGAGGGCGATGACGAGAACAACGGACATCATGTCGGCAGCGCCGGTGATGAAGGTGTTAACGATCTGCTTCTCGGACAGGCCACCGATGATACCAATCAGGATAGCCATGAGGAAGAACCAGGTGGAAGCCTCGTCGAAGTACCACTGGCCAATGGGCAGGCCGGTGATCAGGGCAGACCAGCCTTGGACGACGGCGTTACCGTCGGCGTCGTAGACAGCGCCAGCGTCGAAGAAGTTGGCGACGCCCTCGTTGAGGTCGGCCAGCGGAATGAAGCCGACAATCATGACGACGAAGGTGAAGGCGAAGGCGATCAGAACACCCTTCTGACGACCGGTGAGCTTGACCTCCTTGTGGACCTCGGAAGCAGCCTTGCCGTGAGCCTCTTCGGCGTCCTTGAGCTCCTGCATCGACAGGATGGTGGAACCCTTGTCAGCCTTGACCTTCTTGGCATAGCTCATGACGAAGAAGATGGACATGACAGTGGTAACAATCCACAGGACGGCACCGAGGCCGATGATGATGGACTGGTTGACCTCAATGCCAACGCCGGTCAGAGCGTCGACGGCAGCGCCGACGGCGAACGGGTTAACCGTGGAGCCCAGGCAGCCGCAGCCAGCGCCGAGCAGGACGGTAGCGGCGCCGACCATCGGGTCGAAGCCAGCGGCCATCATGGTAGCGGCAAGCAGGGCGTAGAAGGGAACGGTCTCCTCGCACATACCATAGGTGGTACCACCGAGGGAGAAGATGAGCATCAGCACGGGAATGAGCATGATCTCGTTGCCCTTAAGCTTCTGCACCAGAACGGCAATGCCGTTGTCCAGGGCGCCGGTCTCGGTCATCATGCCGAGGAAGCCGCCCAGGATCATAACGAAGAGGCAGACGGGCAGAGCGTCAGCGAAGCCCTTAATCGGGGCGGTGCAGAAATCGCTCAGACGGGCGGCAGTAACCGCGCCGCCGGACGTGCCGGAGACGATAACGGTAACTACTGCAACAATTGCCAGCAGAGCAAGAAGAATGGTGAACGATGAAGGCATACCGCGCTTTTTCTTAGCGGTCTCAGTCATAGTTCTCATCCCCCCTTCATAAATCATTTACTGATCTCGCCCGAAGCGGCTCTTCCGTGCCGTGCCTGCCGCTCGATGCGAGATTTTTACCAGATAAAGCCGCTCGGGGTGTTCAACAATACACCCCGAGCGAGATGCTAGATGCACTTACTTGAGCGTGGCGTACATGACGGCCTTGATGGTGTGCATGCGGTTCTCGGCCTCGTCGAAGACCTTGGAAGCGGGGCTCTCGAAGACCTCGTCGGTGACCTCCTGCTCGGTGATGCCGAACTGCTCGCACTTCTCGGCGCCAATGGTGGTGTTGGTGTCGTGGAAGCTGGGCAGGCAGTGCAGGAAGATGGCACCCGGATTGGCCATAGCCATGACCTCGGAGGTGACACGATACGGGGTGAGCTGAGCGATGCGCTCGGCCCAGACCTCGTCAGGCTCGCCCATGGAGACCCACACGTCGGTGTAGATAACGTCGGCACCGGTGACGCCGTCCTTGACGTCGGTGGTCAGCTTGATGGTGCAGCCGTTGGCCTCGGCGATAGGCTTGCAGGCCTCGATGACGTCGTCGGCGGGCATGCACTCCTCGGGGCCGCAGGCCACGAAGTTCATGCCGAGCTTGGAGCAGACAACCATGAGGGAGCGAGCAACGTTGTTCTTGCAGTCGCCCATGAAGACGAGGGTCTTGCCCTTGATGTCGTAGTTGAAGTTCTCCTGGACGGTCAGGATGTCGGCGAGCATCTGGGTGGGATGCCACTCAGTGGTCAGGCCGTTCCACACGGGCACGCCGGACTTAGCAGCGAGCTCCTCGACGTCGTCCTGGGCAAAGCCGCGGAACTCGATGCCGTCATACATGCGACCGAGAACGCGGGCGGTGTCCTCGATGGACTCCTTCTTGCCCATCTGCGACGAACCCGGATCGAGGTAGGTGACGCCCATGCCCAGATCCATGCCGCCGACCTCGAAGGCGCAGCGGGTACGAGTGGAGGTCTTCTGGAAGAGCAGAACGATGTTCTTGCCCTCGAGATAGCGGTGCGGAACGCCAGCGCGCTTCATGTCCTTGAAGTTCTTGGAGAGCTTGAGCAGGTACTCGATCTCCTCGGTGGTGAGGTCGAGGAGCTTGAGGAAGCTACGGCCGGAGAGGTTAACACCCATGGTTCGTTTCCTTTCGAAAAAATGAATTACGTAAGTATTAGTGTTGCCCGTTTGACGGGCGAAACCGGTGCGGTTGTAGGGGGACCGCACCGGAAACGGAAAGACTTAGAGGTCCTCGCGCCAGAAGGGCATGCTCATGCAGCGCGGGCCGCCGCGGCCGCGGGAGAGCTCGGCGGAGGGCACGACGAGCAGGTCCAGGCCCTCCTTGTACAGCACGTCGTTGGTGACGGTGTTGCGGGCGTAGACGCAGATCTTGCCGGGCTCGACGCACAGGGTGTTGGAGCCGTCGTTCCACTGCTCGCGGGAGGCCGCGATCGGGTCGCCGCCGCCGCAGGGGATCAGCTTGACCTGGTCGACGCCGGTGGCGTCCTCCAGGACGTGCTCGAGGGTGTCCTCGATCAGGCGGATGTTCACGTCGCCCGGGTTCTTGCCGGCGGTCAGCTCGTAGACGCGCAGGGTGCCCATGATGGCGGGGTGGATCGTGAACTTATCGACGTCGATCTGGGTGAAGACCGTGTCGAGGTGCATGAAGGCGCGCGAGACCGGGATGTCGAAGGCCAGGATGCGCTCGACCTTGGAGTCGGAGTTCCAGAAGATGTTCTGGGCCATGATGTCGATCGCGGCGGCCTGGGTGCGCTGGGAGATGCCGACGGCGAGGGTCTTCTCGTTGATGTTCAGCACGTCGCCGCCCTCGGTGTGGAACTGGCAGTCGCGGCGGAAGTACAGGGAGACGTCCTTGTAGTCGGGGTGGTACTTGAAGATGTACTTGCCGTACAGGGTCTCGCGGTTGCGGGTGACCGAGTACATGCGGTTGAGGTTGACGCCCTCGCCGACGACCGCGAACGGGTCGCGGGTGAAGTAGAGGTTGGGCATCGGGTCGATGATCAGGTCGGACTCGGACTCGGAGTTGACCAGGGAGTCGAGGGTCGTGGACGCCGTGAGGGGCATGTCGATCTCGGCCTTGGTCATGCCGGCCATGGTCTTCTTGACGAACTCGAGGTTGTCCTCGATGGAGTCCAGCTTCTCGCGGACGATCTGCGGCATGTGCTGGCCGCGGATGCCGGCCTCGGCGATGTACTGGTCGGTGAACTCGGCGCGGGCGCCGGGGACCTGGTCGAACACCTCGGCGACGAGGTTCTCGAGGTAGAGGACCTCCACGCCCTGGTCCCTCAGGATCTGGGCGAAGGTGTCGTGCTCCTGCTGTGCGACCTCCAGGAACGGGACGTCGTCGAACAGGAGTCGCTCGAGCTCGTCGGGCGGCAGGTTGAGGAGCTCGTCGCCGGGACGGTGCAGGCAGACCTTCCTGAGCTTGCCGATCTCGGAAGGCACGTGCAGACCTTTCGTCATGGCCTCCTACCTTTCTTTCGGGCCCCTGTCAGGGCCGATTCGTTAGCGCCCCTCCGTGTGAGGCGTTATTGCTGACGACATATTTATATCCAAAATCAGTCCATACTTCCACCTCGCCCCTGAACGGTTTTATATGGGGGGTGAACGGCATACACATATACTTCACGCATGGCACACTTTGATTTAATAAAGTGTATTTACGTGCTTAAACGCCTTTTTAACCGATAAATCAATTGAAACTAATCTTTATTAAACCACCCTCAAATTGCATATTTCCAATAAAGCTATGAATAGAATTAGCGATTCATACCGCGTCTCAACCATTTTCATTTTTATTCAGAAAAAAGTTTGTCCTATTCATTTCTGGTAACAAATTACCGTTTACCAGACGCTTGATACCGTTCACCGGAAGCTCAGTATAAGGCCCAGCGAATACCGGCTCGCCTTACGGCCTCATTTGTAACAACTTGACTTCTCGGTATAGAAAAACAGTCCCGCTCCCCTCATGGGAAACGGGACTGTTATCGATAATCGTAGACAGATTTGAGCGTCTTTGAGAGCCGTCGGAATCCTAGCAATCGAACTCCGCCAGTGCCTCGCCCAAAAGACTCAGACCCTCGCGCAGAACGTCCTCGCTCGCGCAGTAGCCCAGGCGTGCGCCGCAGGGAAGCTCAAAGCGGCTACCGGGAACCAACAGCACTCCCCTCTCGGCCAGCAGGCGCTTGCAGAACTCCTCGTCGTCCTCGGGAATATCAAGCTTGATAAACGAGGTAGACACGCCCTGCGGGGCCGTCCAGGAAACTCGATGCTGCGTATCGATCCAAGCCTGCGCGATATCGCGGTTTCCAAACACGATCTTGCGATTGCGCTTGAGGATCTTGTCCTTGTGCTCAAGCACATAGGTCGCCAAGGCGTCGTTGAACACGCCGCCGCAGATCATGGTGTAGTCGCGGTAGGTGCGGATGCGGTTGGACACCCCTTCGTCCGCAACGACCCAGCCCACGCGAGCTGCAGGCGTCGAATAGGTCTTAGACACCGAGTTAGTAACAATGGCCCTCTCATACACGTCGGCCATCGACATAAAGGACTCGGTGTTCTCGAGCGGCAGATACACCTCGTCGCACAGCACGTAGGCGCCCACCGAACGGGCAATCTCGGCAATCTGACCGAGCATATCGGCATCAAGCACCGTACCGATGGGGTTCGATGCGTTATTGATGCAGATGAGCTTCGTGTTGGGGCGAACGAGGCGCTTGAGCTGATCGATATCGGGTTTCCATCCGAGCTCCTCGCGAAGCTCCCAATACTCGACCTCGGCACCGAGCGTACGCGGAATCTCGTAGAGCGGCGCGTAGGTGGGCCACTCGGCGATGACATGGTCGCCGGGCTCTACCACGGCCATGATGGCGTTGAGGTTAGCGCCCGTGCAGCCATTGGTCTGCAGAATGTGATCGGGATTGACCTCGCGGCGATACAGCTTGGCAACCTCGGCCTTAAACTCCGGCGAACCCTCGATCCAGCCGTAGTTCATCTTCTCGCGATCCAGACGCTCGTAGAACGTGGCGCCGCCCTGCTCGTCAAGCGAGCGAAGCTCGCCCATGGTCAGCGATGAGATCGTCGACTGGGCAATGTCCCACGTAGCGTTCTTCTCCCAAACGTTGAGCCATTCCTCAACGCCAATTGTCTTGATATCCATGACTAAGCTCCAATCGCTAGAACACGAGGATGATGCCGGCAAAGGTCATGGGAATCGAGATGATGCCCAAAAGGCAAAGAAGCCGACACCGTTGGGGTATCAACGTGACTGCCTCTAGACATATTGGACACCTTATCTGATGCTAATTTAACTTATTAAACAAGAATGGGGTGGTGCGAAAACCCGCACCACCCCATTGGGAGACATCTAATGGCAGCTAGATGTTTGTAGCAAGACCTGTACGGTTCTTTGAAAACCTTAGAGGTCCTCGCGCCAGAAGGGCATGCTCATGCAGCGCGGGCCGCCGCGGCCGCGGGAGAGCTCGGCGGAGGGCACGACGAGCAGGTCCAGGCCCTCCTTGTACAGCACGTCGTTGGTGACGGTGTTGCGGGCGTAGACGCAGATCTTGCCGGGCTCGACGCACAGGGTGTTGGAGCCGTCGTTCCACTGCTCGCGGGAGGCCGCGATCGGGTCGCCGCCGCCGCAGGGGATCAGCTTGACCTGGTCGACGCCGGTGGCGTCCTCCAGGACGTGCTCGAGGGTGTCCTCGATCAGGCGGATGTTCACGTCGCCCGGGTTCTTGCCGGCGGTCAGCTCGTAGACGCGCAGGGTGCCCATGATGGCGGGGTGGATCGTGAACTTATCGACGTCGATCTGGGTGAAGACCGTGTCGAGGTGCATGAAGGCGCGCGAGACCGGGATGTCGAAGGCCAGGATGCGCTCGACCTTGGAGTCGGAGTTCCAGAAGATGTTCTGGGCCATGATGTCGATCGCGGCGGCCTGGGTGCGCTGGGAGATGCCGACGGCGAGGGTCTTCTCGTTGATGTTCAGCACGTCGCCGCCCTCGGTGTGGAACTGGCAGTCGCGGCGGAAGTACAGGGAGACGTCCTTGTAGTCGGGGTGGTACTTGAAGATGTACTTGCCGTACAGGGTCTCGCGGTTGCGGGTGACCGAGTACATGCGGTTGAGGTTGACGCCCTCGCCGACGACCGCGAACGGGTCGCGGGTGAAGTAGAGGTTGGGCATCGGGTCGATGATCAGGTCGGACTCGGACTCGGAGTTGACCAGGGAGTCGAGGGTCGTGGACGCCGTGAGGGGCATGTCGATCTCGGCCTTGGTCATGCCGGCCATGGTCTTCTTGACGAACTCGAGGTTGTCCTCGATGGAGTCCAGCTTCTCGCGGACGATCTGCGGCATGTGCTGGCCGCGGATGCCGGCCTCGGCGATGTACTGGTCGGTGAACTCGGCGCGGGCGCCGGGGACCTGGTCGAACACCTCGGCGACGAGGTTCTCGAGGTAGAGGACCTCCACGCCCTGGTCCCTCAGGATCTGGGCGAAGGTGTCGTGCTCCTGCTGTGCGACCTCCAGGAACGGGACGTCGTCGAACAGGAGTCGCTCGAGCTCGTCGGGCGGCAGGTTGAGGAGCTCGTCGCCGGGACGGTGCAGGCAGACCTTCCTGAGCTTGCCGATCTCGGAAGGCACGTGCAGACCTTTCGTCATGGCCTCCTACCTTTCTTTCGGGCCTTACTGGCCGAATGTATCAGCGCCCCTCCGTATGGGACGCTGCTTGCTGACAGCTCTAGTTATATCCAAAAATCACCCGCAATTCCACCTCGCCCCCGAACGGTCAGCAAAGTGCGATGAACGGTATATCGCATATGATTCCCCCATGATGCACTTCGGTTCTCTAAAGCAGGTTTTCAAAGGTAAACGTTCTTTTTTCTAAGGAATTAAGCCAGATTGCACAAATATTTTCATGTTTAGGAATTGCATAGCTAAAACGGTTTTCTGCATATATATGTCGTTTGTCCACGATTCGATTTGGATTCGATTATATTCAGCTTGCAATCATTCTTATTCATACTTTCTCACCAGTTGAGTATGGATATAGATTGTTTTCAAAACGAGTCAGGCAGTTAGTTGCATGCTTGACAGCGTAAGAAGTAGGTAAAGATACCGTTCGCACAATACGTCCGTGCCGCAAGTCGACTAAATTGAGACAATAGTGAATAGTGTTAGGCTACCGTCCCCTGCGGGGACTGAACGGACAGATGCATATGCCGAGCAAAATCGAAAAGAAGCAAAAGGCCGCTAAGCTGCGCAAGCCGCCGCGCGACTTCTCGTACACGCAAAATCGAGAGCTCAGCTGGCTGCGCTTTGACAACCGCGTGCTCGACGAGGCTTTTGATGAGTCCGTGCCGCTGTTCGAGCGCCTTAAGTTCGTCTCGATCTTCGAGTCAAACCTCGATGAGTTCCTTATGGTGCGCGTGGGTGGCCTGTCCGACCTTGCCGAGCTCAAAAAGCAGCCTGTCGACAACAAGAGCAATATGACCGCCTCCGAACAGGTCGATGCTGTCATGGCCGAAATGCCCGGGCTCCTTACCCGTTGGGAGTCCATCTTTAAGAGCATCGAGGGCAAGCTCGACGCTCTGGGCGTTCACCGCGCCCGCATCGATTCGCTTACGCCCGAGGAGCGCACTTTTGTAACCCGCTACTTCCAAGCCTACGTGTCGCCGGTCATCTCGCCGTTGGTCATTGACCCGCGCCACCCCTTCCCCAACCTGCGCAACGGCGCACTCTACCTGGCCTGCGGCCTGGACGGCGTCACCGACGAGGAAAGTCTGCTGGGCCTGATCGAGATTCCCGCCTCGATGAACCGCGTGGTCGAGATCCCCTCGCCCACCGGCACCTACTCCTACATCTTGCTCGAGGACGTCATCCTCGCCTGCCTGGATAGCTGCTTTGGCTCCTATAAGCCGCTGGATCGCGCGCTGATCCGCGTCACCCGTAATGCCGATATCGACCCGGACGGCGAGGGCGTCGAGGAGGAAGAAGATTACCGCCAGCACATGAAGCGCATCCTCAAGAAGCGCTTGCGCCTGCAGCCGGTGGTGCTCGCCGTATCGGGCTCCCTCGAAAAGCCAACGCTCAAGACCATCCGCAAGGCGCTCGAGCTTTCTCGCCGCTCGGTCTTTACCTGCGATATCCCCCTTGACCTGAGCTACGTCTTTGGCATTGAGGGCAAGATTCCCGAGCATCTACGCAACGAGCTGCTCTTTACGCCGTTTAAGCCGCAGCCCAACCCCGCCATCGATATGTCCCGCTCCATTCGCGAGCAAGTGCTGCAGGGCGACAAGCTGCTCTTTTATCCCTACGAGGCCATGAATCCGTTCCTGGACCTGGTACACGAGGCAGCCTACGACCCCGAGTGCATCTCGCTGCGCATCACGCTCTACCGCGTGGCCAAACAAAGCCGCCTGTGCGAGTCGCTCATCGATGCTGCCGAAAACGGCAAAGAGGTCACGGTGCTCATGGAGCTCCGCGCACGCTTTGACGAGCAGAACAACATCGAGTGGGCCGAGCGTCTGGAAGAGGCCGGCTGCACCGTTATCTACGGCTCCGAGGGCTTTAAGTGCCACTCCAAGATCTGCCAGCTCACCTATCGCGAGGGCATGGCGCTCACCCGTCTCACGTTGTTGGGCACCGGCAACTTTAACGAGAAGACGGCCAAGCTCTACAGCGACTTTATGCTCATGACCGCCCATCCCGGCATCGGCGAGGACGCCAATTTGTTCTTCCGCAATCTGTCGCTGGGCAACCTGCGCGGCGATTACCGCTTCCTGGGCGTGGCGCCCGTCGGACTGAAACCGCTCATCATGCGCGGCCTGGACCGCGAGATTCAGCGCGCCCTTGTCGGCGAGCCCGCCCGCGTGTTCTTTAAGCTCAACTCGCTGACCGACCGCGAGGTTATCGATAAGATCGCCGAGGCATCGTGTGCCGGTGTACGCGTGGACATGATCATCCGCGGCATCTCGTGTCTCAAGCCCGGTATTCCGGGCAAGACCGAGAACGTGCACGTGCGCTCCATCGTCGGACGTTTTTTGGAGCATGCGCGCGTCTATGCCTTTGGCGTGGACTCGGACATGATCTACCTGAGCTCGGCAGACATGATGACGCGCAACACCGAGCACCGCGTGGAGATCGCCTTCCCCGTGCTCGACCCCACCTGCCGCGCCCTGGTGCACGAGTACATGGGCATGCAGCTGCGCGACAACGTGAAGGCACGCAGTCTGACGAGTGACGGCACCTGGGTTCCCGTGGAGCGCAAAGAGGGCGAGAAGCCCTTCAACTCGCAGGAAGCCCTGCTGGAGCGCGCGTATCGCAACGCCGAGGCCGACACCGAGGCAGAACCCGCGCTCGCATCCCAGCCTGAGCCCGAGCCGCAGCCGGCCGCTCCCGAGGTCCAGAAGGTCCGAGCGACCGTTATCGAGCCCGAACCTGCTCCCGCAGCCCAACCTCAGGCACCCACAACAACCCCCGAGAGCAACGCGCGTCACAAGAAGCCCGCTGGCAAAGCCAAGGCCATCGAGCGCCATCGCCCCGGCCGCGTGCGCATGGGCTTGGGTCTGATCGGCCTAGGCCTTAAGACGCTCATTACCGGCAAGACGAAATAGACGTTTGTAGAAGCGCCCCGTATTTGAGGAATGCCCCAGATACAGGGCGCTTTTCCCTGCTACCATGGTTGCGGACAAATCCGCGAATGACAGGCAGGAATATGAAGCTCACCATAGAATCGATGACCTACGGCGCCGACGGGCTGGCGCACGCCGACAACGGCAAGGCCGTCTTTGTGCAGGGCGCCGTGGCAGGCGACACCCGCGTGGCCGAGGTCCTTGGGGACGGCAAGTCGTTTATGCGCGCCCGCACGACCGAGATTCTGGAGCCAAGCCCCGATCGCATTCAGCCTCCCTGCCCCTTCGTGGGCATCTGCGGCGGCTGCTCGTGGGGCAATCTCTCACGCACGGCACAGCTCGCCGCCAAGGAGCAAAACCTGCGCTCCACGCTCGAGCGCATCGGCAAGTTCGCTCCTGAGCAGGTCGATGAGTTGGTACAGCCCATCCGCCACACCAAGGACGACTGGGGCTACCGCAATAAGATCGAGCTGGAGCCCACTCTCGTTAACGGCCGTGTTCGCCTTGGCATGCACGGCGTCGACCCCAGCAAGATCGTGACCGTCGATTCGTGCCCGCTGTTCGATAAGCGTTTTCCCAAGGCGCTCAAATCGGTCGTCGGCGCACTCAACTATCTAAGCGGCAGCCATGACTTGGGGCTCGAACGCGTGGGCATTCGCGCATCGCGCCGCACCAAGGCACTCGAGGTCGCGCTTTGGACGCCCACAGGCTCCTTCCCGCGCTCACAGGTGTCGCGCGTTCTGGCAGACGCCGCACACCCCACGAGCGTGGTGCGCGTCATGAGCAAGGGCGAGAAGAGGGCCCGCCGTGTCTCCAAGGTGGAGATGCTCGCTGGAGAGGGCTCCTGGACCGAGAATATCGCTGGCGGCCAGATGCGCCTGTCCGCCCCATCCTTTTTCCAGGTCAATACCAAGGGCGCCGAGATTTTGATCAAGCTCGTTATGGACGCACTCGATCCGCAGGAAGACGAGCTTGCCGTGGACCTGTACTGCGGCGCCGGCACCTTTACCCTGCCGCTCGCCCGCCGCTGCGACTTTGTTGCCGCCGTCGAGGCCTACGGTCCGGCCGTGCGCGACCTGCGTCGCAACCTGGAGATCAACAAGCTGGATAATGTCGACGTCATCGGCGGCGACGCGGTGCGCGAGTTCCCCGACCAGGATGCCGATGTCCTGGTGGTCGACCCGCCGCGTGCAGGTCTGGCGCCCGAGGCCATCGACCTCATCGCCAGCACGAGTGCGCGCGATGTCGCCTATGTGAGCTGCGACCCTGCCACCCTGGCACGCGACCTCAAGCGCTTTGTCGAGGAAGGCACCTTCTCCCCCGTCAAGATCACACCGGTCGACCTGTTCCCGCAAACCTTCCACTGCGAAACCGTCGTCCACCTCAAGCGCAACTAGACTGTTTGCCCAAGACCACGACCGATGATTTTTCTGGGACGGGGATTAAATAATCAATTTGTACCGAATGATTATTTAATCCCCGTCCCTTTTTAAACATTGGGAAATCGAGCGTGGCAAGCGCATGTCTTCGGGGTATAAGACGGCTAATTGTATGCCGCCTTACGAAAGGAACTCTCATGCCCAGCGTTGCCGTTCTCGCCGCCGATGGCTTTGAAACGATTGAATGCCTGACCATGGTCGATGTCATGCGTCGCGGCGGCGTGCGCGCCACGCTCGTCTCGATCATGCCCACGCGTGAGGTCGTAAGCTCGCTGCAGATTCCCGTAACTTGCGATGCGCTCTTTGACGAGATCGACTTTGACGAGTACGACTGCGTCGTGCTGCCCGGCGGCCTGCCCGGTGCCACCAACCTGCGCGCCGACCAGCGCGTCTGCGACGTAGTCTGCGATTTCGCCGCGACCAAGCACGTTGCCGCCATCTGCGCCGCCCCGTTTATCCTAGGCGAGCTTGGTCTACTCGAGGGACGCCGCGCCACGTGCTTCCCCGGCTTTGAGAAGAGCTTCCCCGAGGGCACCTATACCGGCGAGAAGGTCACGCAAGACGGCAATATCATCACTGCCAGCGGCATGGCACAGTCACTCCCCTTTGCCTTGGAGCTGCTGCGCACGCTCGCCGGCGAAAAGGCCGTCGAGAAGGTCGCCGAGGGTATCCAACTATGATTTTGGCTTCGCAATCGCCGCGCCGCATAGAGCTGATGCGCGAGGCGGGCTATAACATTCGCGTAATTCCCGCAGACATCGATGAAACGCCTTTTGATGGCGAAGCTCCGCTTACGCTCGTCGAGCGCTTGGCGCGTGCCAAAGCTGCTGCCGTCGCGGCCGAGCATGCCGAGCCCAACGAACTGACCGTCGCGGCCGATACTATTGTCACCTTTGACGGCCAAATATTGGGTAAGCCGGCAAACGAGGACGAGGCGCGCACCATGCTCCGCGAGCTTTCGGGTCGCACTCACCAGGTGGCGACCGGCGTCTGCATCGTTAAAGCCGGCGACGCTACAGCTCCGCATGCCGCCGAGAGCCTGTCGTTTGTCGATGTGACCGACGTGACGTTCTATGAGCTTACCGAAGAGCAGATCGAGCGCTATGTCGCCTCCGGCGAACCCATGGACAAGGCCGGAGCCTACGGCATCCAGGGCACAGGCGGCCGCATGCTCGTGCATGACATTTCGGGCGACTTCTACAACGTGGTGGGCTTGCCCATCGCCCGCGTCGCACGCGCGATTCAAAAACTCTCGTAATTACATCTGGCGCTGGGTATCCCCCAGCGCCTACAATTTTGCCGTACCGTACGGATCCCGACCGGGCATAAGGCCCGGCGGAAAACCGATAGGAGAAAATATGGACACACTGCTCGAAGCCATCGATGTCTGCAACGTCGATGGCTTTTGCTTTGGCAACTATACGGACGAGGAGGCTGGCACCGGCTGCACCGTAATCGTGGCGCCCGAGGGTGCCACCGGTGGCGTTGACGTACGCGGTGGCGCTCCCGCTTCGCGCGAGACCGACCTGCTGCGCCCCGAGAACACCGTGGACAAGGTTCACGCCGTCTGCCTTTCGGGTGGATCGGCCTTTGGTCTGGAGGCCGCAAGCGGCGTCGCCCGCGAGCTCGAGAGCCGCGGCATCGGCCTTCCCGTCGGCCCCACGCAGGTGCCCATCGTGTGCTCCAGCTGTATCTTCGACCTCGCCTTTGGCGACCCCACCGTGCGCCCCGACATTGAGGCCGGTATCGCCGCCGTGCGCGAGGCGCTCGACAATACCCCCGCAACACTCGAGCAGGGCAATGTAGGTGCCGGCACCGGTGCCACCGTGGGCAAGCTTATGGGCCCCGCCACCTGCATGAAGGCTGGCCTTGGCGCTGCCGCCGTGGCGCTCGGCCCCGTTAAGGTGGGTGCCGTGGTCTCGGTCAACGCCTGCGGCAATGTCGTCGACCCCTTCACCGGTGAATGGGTAGCTGGCATGCGCGCTGCAGCTGATAGCGACCAGATCGTCGACATGGAGCTCGCAGCCTTTGCCGCCGCCGGCTCCATGCAGATGCCGCTCGACCGTACCAACACCACCATCAGCTGCATCGTCACCAATGTGGAGCTCACTAAGGCCCAGGCCACCAAGGTGTCCCAAATGGCCGCAGACGCCTATGCGCACGCCATCCGCCCCACGCACACCACCAACGACGGCGACACCATCTACACCCTCGCCAG
>OGOQ01001637.1_pt1 | contig 16198 bp, 13 predicted proteins | sample 1552691 | NCBI WGS metagenome assembly OGOQ01 (sample SAMEA2580209, study PRJEB22360) | human gut metagenome | biome: human gut; feature: human-associated habitat; material: faeces | place: Denmark | collected 2008/2010
TTGACAGGTCGTCATAGACGACGAGAGCGCTATGGCCGCGGTCGCGGAAATACTCGCCGATGGCAGCTCCAGCAAAAGGAGCATAGTACTGCATGGCGGCAGGATCGGCTGCGGTAGCACTGACGATGATCGTATAAGGCATGGCGCCTCGCTCCTTCAACGTCTGCACGAGTGAGGCCACGGTAGAAGCCTTCTGACCGATGGCGACATAGATGCAATAGACGGGCTTGCCCTCCTCGTAGAACTTCTTTTGGTTGATAATGGTATCGACGGCGATAGCGGTTTTACCCGTCTGGCGGTCACCGATGATCAGCTCACGCTGTCCACGACCGATAGGAATCATGGAGTCGACAGCTTTCACACCCGTCTGCAGCGGCTCTTTCACCGGCTGACGGTAGATCACGCCCGGGGCCTTGCGGTCGAGCGGCATCTCAAAGGATGCTGTTAAATCAATGTCTCCTTTGCCGTCGATGGCCTGGCCGAGAGGGTTGACCACGCGTCCGAGGAAATTGTCGTTGACGCGGATAGAGGCAATGCGATGCGTTCGCTTCACCTTCATCCCCTCCTCAATGCCTGCCGTGGAACCCAAGAGGACGCAACCGACGTTGTCTTCCTCCAGGTTCATCACGATGGCCATCGTGCCATTCTCAAACTCAAGCAGCTCGCTGGCCTCAGCGTTGCGCAGTCCGTAGATACGCGCCACACCGTCGCCGACAGTAAGCACCGTGCCTACCTCGTCGAACTGCGTGCCACTATTCACCTCTTGGAGTTGCTGCAGCAGCACATCAGAGACCTCGCTTGGTTTTATCTTGTCTGACATTACTAATTGTTTCTGAATTATTTGATTAACGTATTGCGGATGTCACGCAGCTTGCGCTGGATGCTGGCATCCATTCTATAGGTATCATACTCCAGGATGAAACCGCCAATCAAGTCAGGGTTCACCTCGGTGTTGAACTCTACAGAACCATGAGTTTTCTTCTCGACCATCGCCTTCACCTTACGCTCGGTCTCAGCCGAGACAGGGGCAGCAGTGGTGAGCGTACCGCGAATGATATTCTTCTGCTTTCTATAAAGAGTGATGTAAGAGGTCGCCATGAATTGTAGTGCGCTCTCCCTGTCCTCCTTCAGCACCAAAGCAATGAAGCGAGCGGTGAGTGGGGAGGGAGTTCCGCCACATGCCGTCTCCAGCAACTGTTGCTTCTTGGCCTTGGAGAGCATGGGGTTGTCTATCGTAAAGCGCAATTCAGGCACCCGGATGTAGTTCGTGGAGAGAACTGACATCTCCTTATAGACCTGATCTTCGAGCTTCGACGCAGTAGCGCTCTTGATGAGCGCACGTGCGTAGCGAACCGATATTACACCTAAATCCATAAGCTATGATTACTTGTCCTTATTATTATCAGAAGAAACTTCATCCAGCAGTTTGTCTATCAGCGCATTCTGCTTGTCGGAAGCAGCGAGTTTCTCGCGGAGAATCTTCTCTGCGATCTGCACAGAGAGCTCAGCCACCTGTGTGCGAATGTCGCGGATGGCGGCCTGCTTTTGGCTATCGATCTCAGCCTTGGCCTCGGCAAGGATGCGTGCACCCTCGTCGTTGGCCTTGGCCTGAGCTTTCTCGACAATAGCGTCGCGCGTAGAGGCTGGCGGCCTGCTTGTCGCGAGCCTCTTGCAGCATGGCTTCACCCTCTTTTTGGATATTCTGGAGCTTATCATTGGCCTCCTTGGCCTTGCGAAGGCTTTCGTCAATGTAAGCCTTACGCTCGTCGATCATCTTCACGATAGCAGGAAATCCAAACTTCCAAAGAATCAAGAAGACGATGACGAAGACCAGCGTCATCCAAAAAAGCAATCCACCTTCAGGGATTAATAAATCCATACTTACTGGTTAAAGTTCATTGAAAACCTCCCGCTTACGCGGGATTGATTACATAACTACTGCCAAGAGCGCAACGATCACGGCCAAGAAGGCCACACCCTCGACGAGGGCAGCTGCGATAATCATGGAAGAACGGAGATCACCAATCTTCTCCGGCTGGCGAGCCATGGCATCCATGGCCTGGGCGCCAATGCGCCCGATACCCAAACCAGCACCGATAACGGCAATACCTGCGCCCAATGCGCCACCCATCTTTGCAACCTCAGCTGCTAACAACAATGATGATAACATAGTTAAAAAGCTTTTTAATTATTTGATATTTTTGATTATTTATTTTGCTTTTGACCGGTCTCCGCGCATAGGCAGGAGGTCGGACCGAAATCCTTATGCGGCATGCTCCTTGACATGAGCAAACGAGATGAACACGGCGCTAAGCATCGTGAACACCAAGGCCTGGATGTAGCTTACAAGAATCTCAAGCAGCATCATGAAGACGCTCAACGCTACCGAGATAACCGAGATACTGCTTCCGGCGATGTTGTTGACCAGCGCATTCTCAGTGAGATGGAACATGATGAAAATCATACCCGCGAATGACAAGGCAATCGCATGGCCTGCCATCATGTTGGCAAAAAGTCGGATCATCAGTGCCAATGGCTTTGTGAAGATACCTACAAGCTCGATAACGGGCATCAAGGGAACAGGGACCTTCAACCATGTGGGTACTTCCGGCCAAAAGATTTCCTTCCAATATTCCTTGGTACCCGTAAAATTGGTGATGAGGAATGTGCATAGGGCGAAAAAGCAAGTACACGAGATGTTGCCCGTGAGGTTGCCACCACCCGGGGGGAAAGGCACGATACCCATCAAGTTGGCAATGAAGATGAAGAAGAAGCACGTCAAAAGATAGGGAGCATATTTCGGAGCCTCATCGCCCATGACTGCCTTGATGACGTCATCATAGACCGACTTGATGAACATGTGCATCAGACCTGTGAAACCAGCAGGAGCAGGATCGTCAATCTTATGACGCTTGCACCAGCGGGCAGGAATGAGCACACACAGCAAGAGGATGATGGCATCAATGAAAAGGACGGCCACAGACTTTGTAATGGAGAGGTCAAACGGACGCACTTCTTGACCATTGACCTGCTCTACGATTTTACCTGGATAGGTCTCAGCCTCACCACCTTTGATACACAGTCCGTAAGGACCAGGACGGTTACCCTGCTCATCAGCATGATGAGAGAATTGTGATGAGGAGAACACATGCCAGCCTGTAGAGCTTTTCACAATCACCGGGAGGTTGATTACCACTGGATGGTCACCAACATTGGTGATGTGCCACTCGTATGAGTCTTTGATATGTCCCCACAAAATTTCCTTCATGTCAATCGTCATCTTCTCTCCGGCCATTGATGGCACAGCGAGAAGACCGAGTATCAGCACGAGGAGATATTGCTTGAATGCTTTCATGTCAGCTATTTAATCAAATGTTTTTTCTCTATATGAGAGAAGAATATGCAGTCGAAGACCAGCATCAGCACGTAGTAGGTGGCAAAAATCAACGCAAAGGACAAAAGGCACGTCTTGTCGCCACGGAGAAAGAAAGCTCCGACGAGGACGACGATGAATGCGAGAAGCATTCTCGCGGCCGACGACGCAAAATAGAAGCGCGTGAGGCCGTTGCCAGCCTTTTGCGCTGCCTTGCGCCAGCAGCGTCCGTTGATCATGGTCACCAAAAGAAAATAGACAGCCGAGAACACGATACTATAGGTGAAACCATACTTGAAGGCTATCTGCTCGGCCAAAAAGCCAAGTAGGGTCAAACCAGCGATGATCCACAAGCCTATCCTATTATATAAGGAAGCGTAGTGTCCGACAATGTCTTGGTGCTTTGCCATGGGAGTCTTCTATACCTCAACACAGAGGTTAACCTCGTTGCGCTTGACCTCAACGAAGCCTCCTTCTATGTCGAATTGCTTCTTACCGTCCTTCTCGGTATATTCCACACGACCTTTCGTCAAGGTGGAGATGATAGGAGCATGGTCCTTGAGGATCTCAAAGGGACCCACCATACCCGGAACCAACACGCTCTCGACTTCGCCGTGAAACATGACCTTTTCGGGACTTACTATTCTCAATCTCAACATAAGCGTTAGGCTTTGGCTGCCTCCAAGAGTTTCTTACCCTTCTCCTTGGCATCATCGATTGTACCAACGTTGAGGAACGCCTGCTCAGGCAGGTCATCGACCTCACCATCCAGAATGGCATTGAAACCCTTGATAGTCTCTTCGATGGGTACCATCACGCCAGGAATGCCCGTAAACTGCTCTGCCACCGTAAACGGCTGGGAGAGGAAACGCTGCACACGGCGTGCGCGATTGACAACCAACTTGTCTTCATCGGACAACTCGTCCATACCGAGGATGGCAATGATATCCTGCAACTCCTGATAGTGCTGAAGAGTCTCCTTCACTCGCTGGGCACAGGCATAGTGCTCCTTGCCGACAATCAGCGGGTCGAGGATACGCGACGTACTGGCCAGCGGATCAACGGCAGGATAGATACCCAGCTCAGTAATCTTACGGTTGAGCACCGTAGTAGCATCAAGGTGAGTAAAAGTCGTTGCTGGAGCAGGGTCGGTCAAGTCGTCAGCGGGCACATAGACTGCCTGTACGGAGGTGATGGAACCACGCTTTGTAGAGGTGATGCGCTCCTGCATTGCACCCATCTCGCTGGCCAATGTCGGCTGATAGCCTACGGCAGAAGGCATACGTCCCAGCAGGGCAGACACCTCAGAACCAGCCTGGGTGAAACGGAAGATGTTGTCGATGAAGAACATGATGTCAGCAGCCTCTCCGTTCTTACCACCATGGTCGCGGAACTCCTCAGCCACCGTCAGACCAGAGAGGGCGACAGAGGCACGTGCCCCAGGAGGCTCGTTCATCTGACCATAGACCAGCGTAGCCTGCGACTTCTGAAGTTCGTCAGGGTCAACAAGACTCAAGTCCCACTTGCCCTCGTCCATAGCCTTTCTGAACTTCTCGCCATAACGGATAACGCCTGACTCAAGCATATCACGAATCAGATCGTTGCCCTCACGGGTACGCTCACCAACGCCGGCAAAGACGGAATAACCGTTGTGACCCTTGGCAATATTGTTGATCAACTCCATGATGAGCACCGTCTTACCGACACCAGCACCACCGAAAAGACCGATCTTACCACCCTTCATGTACGGCTCCAAGAGGTCGATAACCTTGATACCGGTCTGCAACATCTCCTTGTGGGTGGAGAGATCCTCAAACTTCGGAGCCTCGCGGTGGATGGGGTACGCTCCCTTCATATCGAGCGATTCCATACCGTCGATAGGCTGACCAATGACATTCATCATACGGCCCTTGATCTGATCGCCAGCCGGCATAGTGATAGGACTTCCCGTACGCATTGCCTCCAGTCCACGCTGCAATCCGTCCGTGTTGTCCATGGCAACGCAGCGCACAGTGTCCTCTCCAATGTGCTGCTGCACCTCGATGATGAGGTCGCGGCCATCGGGACGCTTTACGCGCAATGCCTCATAGATTTTAGGCAGTACCTTCTCAGGATCCTCGCCCTTAGTGTCGAAATAAACGTCGATCACCGGGCCGATAATCTGAGAGATATGTCCAATAGTTTGTGACATAAATTTTACTTCTTTGTTTATGCGTTATTATACTTCGATTTTGTTTTTAGTTAGATGCTCACCTCATCGAGGACGCGGATCAACTTGCGGTCGAAAGGCTTGTCAGAACGAATAGCCTCCGAGAGCGGCACGTAGCAGACCTCGTTGTTTCTCACGCCTACCATCAGGTTGCGTTGTCCTTGCATGATGGCCTCCACGGCACCAGTGCCCGTTCTGCTGGCCAGAATGCGGTCGCGGGCCGAGGGACGACCTCCGCGCTGCAAGTGACCCAGGATGGAGACACGCACGTCATAGTCGGGGAACTCCTTGTGAACGCGCTCCGCATAGTACATCGCACCACACTTCGGGCTTTCCGAGACGATGACGATGCAACTCTTCTTTGACTTGCGAATACCACGCTCCATGAAGCGTGCCAACTGGTCAACATCCGTGGAATCTTCGGGGATGATGGCAGCCTCCGCACCACTGGCGATGGCAGAGTTTTGTGCCAAGAAACCAGCATCACGGCCCATCACCTCTACAAAGAAGATGCGCTCGTGGCTTTGAGCGGTATCGCGAATTCTATCAACACACTCTACGATGGTATTGAGCGTCGTGTCATAACCGATCGTGTTGTCCGTACCGTAGAGGTCGTTGTCAATGGTACCAGGCAGTCCGATACAGCAGAGATCATACTCTGCAGCAAACTTCATCGCACCCGTCAGCGAGCCATTGCCGCCGATGACGACCAGTGCGTCGATACCATGTTGTTTGATGTTCTCATAGGCTTTATCACGCCCCTCTTTGGTCATGAACGCCTTAGAGCGTGCCGTTTTGAGGATTGTACCTCCCCTGCCGATGATGCCACTGACATTCTCGGTGGTGAAATCCCTTATCTCTCCTGTTACCAATCCATCATAACCTCGGTAAATACCCTTGATATTGAAACCGTTATAGATTCCTGCACGCGTGACGGCACGAATTGCCGCGTTCATTCCTGGGGCATCTCCACCCGAAGTTAATACACCAATTGTCTTAATCTTTGTCATAGGAAGATTCTAATTATTACCTTATTGAAGATTTTAACAGGGGCAAAGGTAGTAAAAATAAATGTATCTACAAACCTTTTTGCAGGATTTTGGAAAATAACTTCCACTTTTGAGGAAACAACACCCACTTTTTTTGATTCATCTCATTAATTTTGCGAAGGTACCATCTACTCAGATGCATGGCTTTATAGCTGAACGATCATATCATTGGGTGGAAATATCAGAACTTAAACAGTTGCTCTACCTTTTTCGCACATTGCTCCATGAGCCACTTGGGGGTACTTGTCGCCCCACATATACCCACCGACTGTATGCCATCGAGCCACTCCCTTCGGATCTCATCCTGACTTTCTATCTGATGACTGTTAGCATTGACGCGGCTGCATTCCGCAAAGAGCACGCGTCCGTTGCTGCTCTTGCGGCCTGCTACGAAGAGTACAAGTTCATGACAAGCGGCAAAGTCGGCGATATTAGGCATACGATTGGCCACTGAACGACAGATGGTATCAAAACTCTCAAAGGCACATCCGTCGGCGATATGACCCTGGATGTAAGCGATGATATCCCGATAGGCCGAGAGGCTTTTCGTCGTCTGGGAGAAAAGGAAGATGGAGCGGGAGAAGTCGAGGTGACGCACGTCGTCGAGGTTTTCCACAACAATAGCACCTCCGTGGGTCTGCCCGACCAGGCCAAGCACTTCGGCATGGCCTTTCTTGCCAAAAATAACCACTTGTCCGTCTTGCGCCTTCTCCCACTGGCGCTTCACCCTGCGCTGCAAGGCCAGCACCACCGGACACGTCGCGTCAATGATTGTGATGTTATTGCGTTGGGCCGTTTCGTAGGTAGAGGGTGGTTCGCCATGGGCTCGGAGCAGCACCGTTGCATCGTGGAGTTGCTGAAACTGTTCATGATTGATGGTGATCAGTCCCTTGTGAGCAAGACGCTCCACCTCGACACCGTTGTGTACGATGTCGCCAAGGCAATAGAGGGTATTGCCCGACTTGAGTTCTTCCTCCGCTTTGTTGATGGCAGTGGTCACACCAAAGCAAAAGCCACTGCCTGAATCGATTTCTATCGTCATAGGTTGGTATGCAAATGAACTTAATATGTAGTTGGTTTCGATACTTTCACTGTCGCAGCAGTGGTCCTTCCGCTGTATTCAGGCGCATAGGCACATTGTGCCGTGCAGGTGCCCGAGAGGTAGTTGCCCTCGCGGTCAATATAGTACTCCGTCTCGACCACATGCTTGCCTTTAGCTATTTGATGGAAGAAATAACGGGTCGATTGGTCGCGGGTCTCCAGGTAGTAGCCCCATTGATAACCACTCTCCTGGGCCACGGGCTCCAGGCAGGCTGCACGCATATCGTTTACCATCACAAAGTCGTAGTCGCGGTCGGCTTGGATGGTAATGCGTACTCGCACGCGGTCGCCAACCGTCAGTTGGGTGGCCGGCTTACCGTCCTCGTCAAGAAGTTCGCGGCTGACCTTGAGACCTGCCGAGGAAGCACGAGTCTCGCGCATAGGCTGGAGATATTGCGCATAGACAGCTCCCCAGGACGTGCCATCGGAGGACTTTTCGGCTGTCAAGGTCGCCGGCGCATTCGTCAACGTCTCTGTATGGCGCACGTAGCCCAGCCCAGCTGAACCCTGCTCCTCAATGGACCTTCCGTCGATGGAGAGCCGAGTCGGTGCAGCCGAGTCGGTCAGGGCAGCAAGGTGGCCCTTGTCGGCAAAAGCCCAAATGGCTTCCACGGCATTGAAAGGCGTGTCCCAAGCTTGTGTGCGCTTAGCTTGAAGAAGCCAGCGACGCATCTCGCTGAGGGTCTGTGTGTCGTCGGGAGTCAGAGTGCGAATGGCCTCGATAGCCGCTACTTGCGAAGGAATCCGATAGTTGAACCAACTATAACTGGCACGTGGCGTGTCGAAATAGCGTCCCATCTCCTCACGATATACAGTAAACTCCTTCAAGCTCTTCAAATAGGTGAGGGCTTTTGCGTACTGACCATACTGTGCGAGGATCACTGCCGTATTGGCCTTACCGTAAATGGTTAGCTCCGAAGCACGACGGGTCATCAGGCGCAGCAGATAGTCGATGTCTGCCGTGCGACCACGTTGCGCCAATGCATTGGTATAGAGATAGTCGCAAAGGGCATCGCTGGGATAGGAACCCTCTCTTTTCTTGAGTTCGGAAACCTGTCGGCCCACCTCCATGTCAAGGAAGCGGAAGGCCTTGGTGACGAGGTCGTTCAACTTAGCGTCCTCGCCTGTCATTACTTGCAGTCGGACGAGGGTCTTAGTGACAGCCACAGTCATATAAAAGCTACCATCCATACCTTGCCACCAAGAGAAAGATCCGTCGGCGTTCTGCAACTTGCGCAGGCTGCTGATGGTATTGGTGAGCGCATGGCTGATCTGGTTGTCGTTGAAATAGGCTGCAATAGCACGGCGTTGGGCGCTCTCCGACTGTGCGTCAGCTACCCACGGAGTCTCGGTAAGAACCAGAGCCTTGAGCGCCTCATTCTTCTCCAACTGGCTTTGTAGCGAAGTCTCCGTGCCCGATTCTTGCTCCCACTGCTTGAACACTGTCTTCAAAGTGGGATTCTCCTTAACGATCGTCCGAGCAAGGGTATTGGCAAAGAGGGCGACGGAGAGAGAGATTGCATTCTTTTCGTTGACGTCTCCGACATAGGGGAGGGCTTGCACCAGGAGCCATGCGGGATTGTTGGTATATTCTATCGTCAGACTCGGTCGCTCGATGCCTTTGCCTTTGAACAACTGCTTGAGGTCGAGCTGCAACGTCCCAGGCTCGTGTTGCGTGAACGGCAGGGTAGTGGTGACATATTGCTTGTCGGTCAACACGGGAAGGTAGTGCTGCTCACCATCGCTGAAACCATCGCCTTGTGCTATGATGCGCACGACCAAGAGTCCTTCTTGACCTTCAAGCAGGGAGGGAGCAATAGAGAAGGCCGCACGTACCGTTTGGTGAGGATCGGAAGAGAAAGGCTGTTCCTCCTCATAGACCACTGACTCGTCGGCAGGAAGAAGGAGCTGGAGGCGCACCACACCCGTACGGGAAGCGTCGGATGTATTGCTGATACGCGTGGCAATGACCGCATGGTCGCCCAAACGAAGGAAGCGAGGAAGATTGGGTTGCACCATCACATCCTTTTGTGCCACCACGTCGGCCTCTATCAGTCCGTGGCACATCTCCTTGTCGTGAGCAAGTCCCATGAAACGCCACGTGGTGACGCTCTCGGGCAGACGGAATTGCAAACTCACCTGTCCGATAGAGTCGGTGCGGAGTCGAGGATAAAAGAAAGCTGTCTCCTCCAGATTTTCACGAAGTTGGACGGGAGCATTGCTATCTGTCTCTGTAGCGCTGCCCGCATCATTAGCTCCACTGGGAGCTGCACTGCCCAGTGCAGGCTCTTCTAAGGTTGCCTCCATATCAGCCACCAACTTCTGTTTCGACATCATGCGCACAGAAGCTGAGCCAGGGGCTGCATCCAAATTATACATCATGTGGCGCGATCTTCCATACAAGAACAGATGATCGTAGTCGCAGAGCAATGAGAAGAAGTAGTTTTTATCCAGCTCGGAGAAAGACAAGGTCTTGAAAACGGGCCCAGAGGGATAAAGGGTACTGGTCACCTGTGTACGACCATAATAGACGGACGTCCAGTCCGCGGTAGGCAGATAGAGATTCATTGCTACGTTATCGTCCCAACGGTGAAGACTCAACTGGTCGAGACTCTTATCGTAAAGAGTGGCCATCAGCTGGGCGTTGGCTGGCGTACCGTCAGGGTTGCGGGCCTCCAGCGTCCATGTCTCCTGCTGTCCCGGTGTGAGTCGGTCGCGGAAGGTACGCCAAGAGAGAGTGATCTGCTTCTCGGGAAGGGGGCGGGCTATGGTCGTGGTATGGGTGTAAGCAACGCCGTCGTGTACCCAAGCGAAGCAGAGGCGCAGTCCGTCACCGTACTTCTTCTTGTATTTAAACTCCATAACTGTTAGCGCATCGCTTTGGTCGATGCGACCGTTCTCCAACACGCGGTTTCCCGAGATGACGGAATAGAGAATGTGCTGGTCCGCATCTGAAGAACCCACTTGGATGCAGACAGGCTTGCCATCGCGCGGGAAGGTCTCACTTGTCTGGTAGAACCAGTTGTGTGTCGTGACTACCGGGCGCTTATCGTCAAGGGAGAAAAGAACAAACGGATGCTGTAGCGTGTCGTTGCCACAGACAGCGAGCAACGTCCAGGCACCCGATTTCATTCGAGGCAGTTGGATAGGAGTATTGGTGGAGGCAGAATGGGTGAGTTGGGCCATACGCTCCGCCGTGCTCAGTCCGTCTTTCGCAGCAAAAAAGCCATAGCGGACGGAGGCCTCCACGTCCTTGCCCGCCGCATTGCGATACTGAAGGGTGAAAGTCTTATTGTCGGTATCGACAAGCAACTGCTCTGGCAGATCGGTGGAAAGGAGCGCATCCTTGTTACCCAACGGGATGGAGAGGGTGCCACGATGGCTTTCCCCAGCAAGGTCGGTGACATCGGCTTGCAAGTCGAAACGGTAGAAGCCCGTAGCACCCTCAGGTATTGTCAACGGCAAGCGGACCTCAAAGAGGCCATCAGCATCTGTCGTAGCCTGAGCCTCGAGAATGGTCTCCTCAGAGAAGTCTCTCTGGAACCAACGCCACCACAGCGAGGGACGACGCACGACGGAGTAGCTGACCTTGGCGCCATCAATTCCTACACCACTATAGGTACGGGCGGTTCCCTTTATGACTATCGTATCGCCGGGAGCGTAGCGCTCTTGGTATGGGTCGAAAGTAACCTCAAATGTAGGCCGTTTGTATTCCTCTACACGAATAACCTCGCGCTCATAACCAAGACTTGAAACTATCGTGAAGTGACCTGTAAGTCCCGAAGATGGCAAATGGAACTCGGTTGCTGCAGTACCGAAAGCGTCTGTCTTAAGCGACTTCTCCACCACATCACGACCATTGGCATCACGAAGGGTAAGCGTAACGCGGCGACCGGTGGTAACCTTGGTCTTCGTTCCCATCATCGTCCAAGCCATCAGATTGACATATACCGTTTGTCCCGGCCGATAAATGGCACGATCGGTAAAGATGCGGACATTCTGCAACGAATCTTCCTGCATGTTATAGGTAAAGTTAGTCCATCCTGCATTGACCGGCAGAGCTTTGTCCTGCGGCGTACTGACACAAAACTCCAATTTGGTATTAAAATAAGATTGTTTATTACCTATATCGAAAAAATGGTGCTTATTACCTATGGATATGATCGCTTCGCCGTTTTTGTCTGTCACAAAACTCGCATTACTATGGCCATTATCCAGTTCGTAATAGCTCACTGAAGCACCCGCCACGGGCTGTCCATTGTCGGCACGAACGACGGCGAGACGGAGTTTTCCTTTGGGCTGAGCCTGCCATAGCAGACGAAGATTGCTCACAGCTATCAGATGCCGCTCCACCTCCATCGATTTGTTGTCAGAAAAAAACTCCAAGAGATATAGTCCTGGGGAAAGGCGTGGCAGTAAGAGACTGTCTGTATGCTGTTCATAGGCCGGGTAGCCGTGGAGGGAAACGCTGAAAGTCTGAGCGGAGTTCTTGTCGATATAGGATTGGATATTCTTGTATTGACGGGCATCAACAGATTTTAGGACAAAGAACGGATGCTCGTTGGTCAGACGTACGGGCAAAACACGCACATAAAGCTCTGAAAGGTTGCAAACATCATTGAAGACGATCTTCACAGACTGATACGGATGAAAGAGCTGGTCCGGCAAGTCAGCGGTAAAGCGTGGCCTGATGAGGTGTTCAAGGCTATTGCGAAGTGCACCGATCTCCTTCCACTTACTCCAACGTTTAAGGGCCTTGATGGCAAAATCATAACAAGCCTTCCGTTCATCGTTGGTCGTTTGGGGCATTGCGTGGTAGCGAGCGATGGCTGTATGCCCACAGACGAGCAAGTCTTGATACTCCGCGATAATGCGGTCGAGGGCTTGAAGGTCGTTGCCGGCAAGATCCGTTGCCAAGAGACAGGTTGCCTCACGATTGCCATGCGCGCGATACCAATCGAGAAGCCATTCACGCTGGTTGGTCTCCAGTGCAATGACATGAAGCAGGTCGTTGCCGAAGATTTGACTATTAACACCCTTTTTGATGAAGGGAATGTAGGGATCCACTCTCTCCGCTGCGAGTGCATCCGGGTGGGAGAGGGCTTTGGCACGATAAGCGCTGGCCTTGGCTTTATGGTCATCGAGAGCAGGGTGAGCGTCGTAGATTTGGGAGAGAACTACGTCGTAAATTGACTGAAGCAGCACGTTGGTGGCTTGGCTTTCCTTTTCCTCCAGATCCGTTACCCATTTGGAAAGGGAATCGGGGGAAATGTCATATTCCAAACTAGCTCTGCGGAGTGTGGAAGCCAAGAGATGACCATAGGCGTTCTCTTGGGCAGCACGTTCCTGTATTTGAGCAAGTATGCTGATCTGTGTACGCGGCTGGTCGTCGCGTTCTGCGTTATTGACCTTTTTCCATAGGCTGTCATAGCCTTGGGGCCATAGATTAGAGACAAATGACATAAGCAGTATAATGATAGAAATTGTTCGTTTCATGTTGATTCTATTTTGCAAGTGATTCACTATGTCGAATATAACATTGCAAAATAAGCCAATTTCAACGAAATAGCAAAGCGTTTTTGGGAGAAAAATGGTTTATATTGGGATTTTTAACGAATACGTCATGCTTGGAAATACAGAAACATATATTCTATCGTGTCATAGGAGAGGAAAAAGTCATTACTTTTTCCTCACCACCGCTTTTCATCCTAGTCTTATTTCTAATATTATCTCGTTTTTCCCCATTTACTCCTCTTTCTCTGCCTTCAATTCATAGATACCACTAGGAGATTTGCGTTTTAGAACATCGAGTTGGAAATCTTTACCAGGGATGATACCATGAGAACGCAGAATGGTCTCTACGGTAAGTCGAGCTAATTCGGGATGATTGTTTTCATCGCTAAGATGGCAGAGCCAAACATGGCGAAGAGCGGGAGACGCATTTTCGACGAGGGCCTGTGCACACTCGTTATTGCTCAAATGCCCTTTAGGTCCGCAGATGCGCTCCTTCAAATGGCGAGGATAAGCACCCTGCGCAAGTTTCTCGGGCTCATAGTTGGCTTCCAAGACAAGGTACTGAGACTGCGCAATACACTGCTTGACCTCATCGGTGATGTGACCACAGTCTGTGATCAAGCCAAAGCGAACACCTTCGCATACGATACTATAACCCGTACAGTCTGTACTATCATGGGGGACGGCGAAGGAGGTGACGGTAAACTCACCTATCTGCTGAGTTTCTCCTTTCTCCAAATAGAAGAGATTTTCCTTGTTGATCTTTCGGCGCACACACCAGTTGCTATGTACTCCACGGTGTACGTCCGTCGTGGCAAAGACGGGAATGTGGCAATCACCACTCAGAGACCCTACCGACTTGACATGGTCGGCGTGGTCATGGGTAAGGATGATATGCTTGACATGGTCGAGTTTGAGGCCATACTGGTTGAAATGCTTTTTAAGCGTACGAATACCCACGCCACAGTCTATCATCAGACAGTCTGTGTCGGTGAATAAAAGATAGCAGTTGCCACTGCTGCCGCTTCCGAAAGATATAAACCTAAGCATATTATGTTTGATTTTATAAATGGAGGACAAGGAAAGTAGAAGATAAATCGCGGATAGGCCTACGGCTTGACGCACTAAAAGCGGGTCTCGTCGGGATTGTCGGGCAAACGCTTGAACTCATAACCCTGATCCTTTAGCCACTGTAAGGAACGAGGAAGGGCGGTCTTGAGTTTGTCGATACTCTTCAGAGAATCATGAAATGTGATGATAGAACCGTTGCGGGCATATCGCTTCACATTATTATATACGTCGTCACCATTGAGCCATTTGGAGTAGTCGCGGGTCACAAGGTCCCACATCACCACACGGTAGTGGTGCTTCACCCACCAATAGACCGAGTGGCGGAGCCAACCGTGAGGCGGACGGAAGTAGGGCGAAGGTATCAATGCCTGTGCTTTCGTGACATCGACGGCATAGGTGAGCGTCCAATGCTTGAAAGAGCCAAGATGGTGAAACGTGTGATTGCCCACTTGATGGCCTCTGCTAACGACTTCGTCAAACAATGCCGGGTACTTTCTCACGTTGTCACCCACCATAAAGAAAGTGGCCTTGGCATCAAACGCGTCGAGCGTATCGAGGATGAAAGGCGTTGCCTCGGGGATGGGACCATCGTCGAAAGTGAGATAAACAGCACGTTCCTCCGCACTCATCCGCCACAGGGCGTGGGGATAGAGTAAACGGAGGAACCGTGCAGGTTGCTCAATCAGCATTAGTTACCAAAGCCGCCTCCACGCAGCTGATAACTCTGGATGAGCGAGTTGAGTTCGTTCATGTGCTTCTGGCCCCATGCCTTGTCGTAGTGCTCGGCCATCTGCATGAGCGACATCAGAATCTGAATGTTGGTGTAGCAGCTCTGACGAGACATGTTGAAGCCCTTGGAGTTGAGCGATACATAGTAGCGTACATACTGGGCATTGTCCTTCCACATCGCATCGAGGAGGCGCTCGCCATCCTTCTTCTGTCCAAGCATAAGGTAAGCTTGTGCCATCTGGCCGCTGCCACCGAGGTAGTAGGGCTTCAGATTGTAGTCAGGCAACTCCTTGTCGGCTTTGCGGAGGAGGTTGAGAGCCTTCACCTTGTCGCCGTCCTGGATAAACTGGAGTGCCAGTTCGGCAAGCATTCGGCGATGGGTGTAGCACATGCGCTCCACAGTCTCGTCCATATAGAACCCCTTCATGCTGACATTGCCCCACTTGAAGCGAGTCATGATGTTATGATACATCTTCTCCTTGTCGAAGAGGATGTGGTCGTAGCTGATGTTAGACTCACGCTGGGTGTTGAACGGCGTGATACGATAGGCCAATCCCTCCTGTACGAAGTTATCGCTGAGGTTCATGAAGTTCTCCTTGCCCACGGTCGTGGCCACATAGAGCGGTCGCGTCCAGTTGCAGTTGGCAATCAGCTCGAGCATCATCAAGTCGCTCTTGGTGAGTCCGGTCTTGCCGGCAAGGGAAATAGCCATCCTGTCGGGGATGCTGTCGCCAGGGAGGATCATACCTGAGCGGCGAACGGCCTGCTTGTCAATGGTGACATAGACCGTATCGGTCGGTATGACATGGGCCTGCTCGTCACGAGAGCGTACCCAGTACTTCATGATGTTCTTCAACTCAAACGGGTCGTCACCATACTGTGCGCGTGCCTCCTCGGGATGAGTTTTATAGTAATCAAGCACCTGCGACTTGAAGTCGGGGTTGATACGAATATATTCGTTGGTGCCGCTGACATAGTCGATACGCGGCCAAGAGATAGGCAGCGCGGGCGACGAGTAGGCTGGGCGCGTCATCTGGTCGATGTACCAGTCGGTGGAAAGGTAGCTGAGGTTGCAGACGCGCGCGTCGGTACGTATGCCCTCCACCTCCTGGTTGTACCAGAGCGGGAAGGTATCGTTGTCACCGTTGGTGA
>OGOQ01001640.1_pt1 | contig 16179 bp, 17 predicted proteins | sample 1552691 | NCBI WGS metagenome assembly OGOQ01 (sample SAMEA2580209, study PRJEB22360) | human gut metagenome | biome: human gut; feature: human-associated habitat; material: faeces | place: Denmark | collected 2008/2010
TTCAACCGGATGAAACTCCGGGCTGAAGGCGTGGGGTCGGATGAAAGTTTCAACCGGATGAAACTCTGGCTGAAGGTGTGGCGTTGGCTGAAAGTTTCAACCGGATGAAACTCTGGCCGGAGGTGTGGTGTTGGATGAAGGTTTCAACCGGATGAAACTCTGGCCGGAGGTGCGGCGTCGGATGAAGTTTCAACCGGATGAAACTCCGGGCTGCAGGTGTGGCGTTGGCTGAAAGTTTCAACTGGATGAAACTCTGGTAGGAGGTGAGGTGTGGCAACACGAAGCAATGCGTGCGAGAATGTGCGTCGACGCTCAGGTTTGCCATTGCGGATTTTTTGCTTGCCGCAATCGTGGGAAACCCCTCGTTAACCTGAAAAAGCAAAACGGCCCAATACAGTCGTTCCACTTACTGTATGCGGGCCGCTTTTTAAGGAGTAGTAGATCATGCGTTCCTGTGATCTCTACGCCATCATTGTCCGAGTTTTGAGCAAGGTTGTCAAGTTCGTCTTGGCGCTTTCGCTCTTGCTCGCCTCGATGAGCGCGTTCTAACCTTCCTAAAAATCTAATAGGGGCCTCCAGTCGCAAGGCTGGAGGCGAACGTGCCTCCTCTCTCTCGTATCTCTCCTCATTTCTCTCTCGTTCTCCACGTTCCGAAAGTTTCAACCGGATGAAACTCCGGGCTGAAGGTGGGGCGTTGGATGAAAGTTTCAACCAGTTGAAACTCTGGCCGGAGGTGCGGTGTTGGCTGAAAGTTTCAACCGGATGAAACTCCGGGTGAGGTCGTGTGTAGAATGTTGAACCGCGTTTCAGGTTTCGCCATTGCGGATTCGTTTGCTTGCCGCAGTCGTGGGAACATCCCTCGTTAACCTGAAAAAGCAAAACGGCCCCGCAACATATCTCACCTTGTTGCATAAGGGCCGTCTTTAAGGAGCTGAGATCTATGCTTCAACTCGATCTCAACGCCATCATTGTCCGAGTTTTGAACGTGATTGTCAAGTTTGTCTTGGTGGTTTCGTTGTTGCTCGTGCCGATGAGCGCGTTCTAACCCGTTCTATATTCATTGAACTCTAACAGGGGCTTCCGGTCGCAAGGCCGGAAGCGAACGTGCCTCTTCTCAACTCGTTTCTCGCTATTGATTTGCGCCTCCGCAAACGCTCTTAAAAGCCATTTTTGCTTACAAGCCTGCCAAGCCAGCTTGTAAGTGTCGGTAACCTCAAACTCGAATCTTTGTCGAGGACGAGCGTCATGCTCAGAGCGTTTCAAAATACACTTCTAACTTCTTGTTTGTTGATGAGTTTTGGGTCGGCCTATGCCGTGACGGCGACTGAATCCGTTATCAATCATCCGTCAAACATCTTCTACAACAGCGGAGCTGAAGGCTGGTACTGGTATCAGGATCCAGTGCCTGAAGAAGAACTATTGGAGGAATTGCCGTCTCCACCGCCCGAAGTGGCCAAGGAAGAAACTAAGCCAGAACCATTGAAGGAGGCGAAGGCCGAACCGCCTGCACCTTTCTCTTTGAAGTGGGTGCAGGAGATGCTTCCCAAGTACAAGGAGCGTGCTTGGGACAATCCTACGCATGAAAACGTCCAAGCGTATTTTCTTGTGCAGCGATTTGCGATGGACCGGGCTAACAAGTTCGCAGATGTTGCGCAGCAGGTGGTGGTCGGTAACGCTCTGCTCGACGAAAGCATGCGCCGTCCGTTGGCTACTTTTATGAATCCGAGCATTGATCGTGCGGCTAATCAGAACACTGACGCTTTGCTTCGCAAGGTTTCTGAGAAGGCCGGGATCTTTTTCTTCTTCAAATCTGATTGTGTGTATTGCGAGCGGCAAGCCCCACTATTGGCGTATCTGGAAGAACTTGGGTTCGATATTTTGGCCATTAGCATCGACGGCGGTCAGCTTCAAAGCCATCAATTCAAGAACACCAAAGTGGATGCTGGTCAGGCTCAAGTCTTGGGGGTACGAGCTACGCCAGCCATGTTCTTGATGAATGAGGATGGGCAATTCTCCGCTTTAGGACAAACCGTGCTGTCTTACGCCGATCTGCGTAAGCGCATTTTGTTGGTTGCCGCTCGCGAAGGATGGGTGACGGAAGAAGAACTCAAGGAAACGCAACCGTTCATCAATCCCAATACTCAACCGGATTTGAGTCAGGAGCTTCCGAAACTTCTCAAAGCCGCTGCCGATCCCTCGTCTTTGTTCGGCTCAAAAGAACAATCGGAAGCAGTCATGGCGTTGTCGGATGAGGATAAGGAAAAGTTCACCGACGAGCAGAACTTCATTGAACCAACCAAACTGATTGCTCTATTTGGCAAGGCGGCTCAGACGCACGGCCAGTTGGAGGACGGAGATCAAATTGAATTCACGCAATAAACTCAGACTACTTTCCGTCGCTGTGGCGATGACGATGGCCAGTATGTCGGTTCCTATGGCAAGTGCCGGCGGCCTACAGAATAAAATGGACGCGGTATTCAACGACATGTCAAATGTTTCCCGACCTGGCGTCTTCGAAACGCAGCGTCGCGGCGTTTTGTCGGGGGGCTCTGCATATGTTAGAAGCCCGATCATGAATACTGAATTGGTCAACCTGCAAGCGCCGTCATTCAAGGCTGGTTGTGGTGGTATTGACTTTTTCGGCGGTTCCTTCTCCTTTATCAACGCCGACCAATTCGTTCAGTTGCTCCGTTCAGTTGCGTCGAATGCCAAGGGGTACGCTTTCCAGATTGCGTTGGACATTGCTTGTCCTGACTGTATGGCTTGGATCAATAATCTTCAGTCCAAGATTCAAAAGCTCAACGAACAGCTTGGTAATTCGTGTCAGCTGGCGCAGGGGTTGGTGACTGACGTTGCCAATGCGTTTGGTGCGAACCGAGACAATCAGTACAGCTTAGTAGGTACGGTTACTGGTCTTAAGGATGACTTCTTCAGCTCGAAGGATAGTCCGGACAAGGGCAAGGAAGTTGACGAAAAGAATCCGGAGAAGGCAAAGGATGTTGTGGGCAATATCGTTTGGGATGCTCTTAAGAAGAGTAAGGCGAACAAATGGGTAACTCCGGGTGCCGAGTCGACGAACGAAAAAGAAGAGTACGAGATTCTGATGTCCGTAACTGGGAGCATTGTCATCCCAAAGGCAGAAGACGATGCGCAAAATCCTGATACCGGATCAACCAACAACCCTGAATATTTGACTCCGAAGATCGGCTTTAAGGAGCTGTTGGACGGAGGAAATGTGACGGTTTACTCATGTAATGACGACGACTGCTTGAAGCCGACAGAAAAGTCAGTCAAAACGGTAGGTATGGTCACTCGTATCTACGATCTGCTCGTTGGCGATGGTGCAAGTGCAGGGATCATCGCGAAGTTTGGTCAGACCTCGAATAACTCGTTTACTGCCAAGGAAGATAACCTGATGTCCAATATGCCAGCAGACATTGGTGTGATCGTTCGTAACTTGAGTACGGCGTCTGCAGTCTCCGCCATTGCACAGGCTCATGACATCTCCTATGCCGTGGCAATGACGTGGGCAAATGAGATGTTGATTGATCAAATTAAGGCCGTTCGTCAAGCTCTTCGCACAAGCAACAAAGCAGAGGTGAAGGAACTTCTGCAGCAACTTGCTGATCGCGAAAAGTCGATTGCCTTGGAGTATGAAAGCTACCGTGCCGAGCATCCAGTCGTCGCAGATCTGGTCAAGCAGTACAACGAGGTGCAGAAAAACATTCTCAAGGTGGCTGTTGTTGCAACGAATGGCGTGGACAAGGCCACGCTGGGTGATCATTAACACTAAACGCGCCACTGAGAGAGTGGCGCTTTGATTCTCATGGACTTCACAATCATCTCGCTCGGCAATGTCGAGTTCTTAACGATGGTGTTGAACGGTGTCGCCATGATTTGCGGCACGGGCGATTTTGCACGTCTGGTAGCAGTAGGCTTCGTGATTGGCCTCTTGTTTATCGGCTTTCAGTGCATTTTCGAAGGCGGTCAACGCATCAATCTGCACCATTCTTTGCTTTGTTTCCTTTGCTACCTTTGTATGTTCGGACCGTCTTGTACGGTTGTTGTCGAGGATGCGTATACCGGTCATGTTCGAACGGTTGACAACCTTCCGCTGGGCGTTGGGGTTGCCGGCGCAGCCATTTCAGGAATCGGTTATGGCGTGACGAGAATGCTGGAGCAGGGCTACAGTACATTTGACCGCACGAGTGAACATCAATTCGCAGAGCCACTTCGCATTCTCAATAAGGTTCGCGACATCGGACAGTCTGAACTGGTTTTCTCAGCGATCAATCGTGAGCTGGGGCCGCGTGCCAATGGCGCACCGAGCGATTCGAAGCAGGCTCTGATCAATTACCTCTCCGAATGCACGATGGCGAAGATTCAGCTCAATGCCACTACACCGACTGCGCTTTATCATGCGCCCTGGGGGGATGAATTTAAGTTCACTAGCGAGGCGCATACTGTCATGCTTCCCATCGGCGGCATGAATGGTAAGGAGACGGTTAGTTGCAATAAGGGCTATGAAAAGCTCAACTCGATCTTTCAGAAGATTTCGTCGACTGCCGTGAAGACGGCAATCAATCAACATCTGCATCTGAAGGATGAAAACGGTCAAGCGATTTCGGGTAATTTTGATAAGCTCGATAGCGCTATGCAGGGCTTAAATGCAACCATGAATGGCTCGCAGGATTATATCCAGATGGTTCTGATCGAGGGTGTCTACGGTCAAGCTGCGCTTAAGTTCCACGGTAGCCAACAGGACATGGCCTCTGCAATCGCTGTCAATCAGGCAATGGTGCAGCGAAATACGCAGTGGGCTAGTGAAGGAACGATGTTCCTGAGTGCTTCTCGTGCGTTAATGGCGTTCTTTGAAGGCTTTGTCTATGCTATTACGCCGATCATGGGCTTCTTGATTGCCATCGGTTCTTTTGGCGTGAGACTTGTCGGGAAGTATTTCCTGACGATTGCGTGGATTCAGCTGTGGCTTCCGATTCTCTCGATTCTGAATCTTTACGTGATGACCGGCGCTCGCTCGGCCATTACGGATGCGAATCTTGGGGCCGGAGCGTCGTTCTATGCGCTCGATACGCTATGGAGTGAGACGGCCACTTGGGTGTCGACCGGCGGCATGTTAACGGCGGCTACGCCGATGCTTGCGCTCTTCCTCGTCAGTGGCTCGACGTTCGCGTTTACGGCTTTGACTGGTCGTCTTGGTGGTCAAGACCATTTCAATGAAAAGATTCAGAGTCCCGATGCCGTCCAGCCTTCGGCTGTGATGAGTCATGCATCACATTGGAGTTCTGATCACATGCATGGCTTGCGAGCTACTGGTAGTGATCCTTCGATGGCAAAGGTCAACGTCGGAACTGCTATGGCAGCTAATGTGTCTAGCAAGCAAGGCTTAGTGAATTCTAGTTTGGATAATTTGACAGCGCAGATCAATGAAGCGACCACGAGCGGTCTGTCCACTACTGGCGCAGAACAATTGCAGCAGACTGTGGGCCGTAATCTCGCCTCGATGCGAGTGGATGGTAATCAGACTGCTATGCAAGCCATGAACAATTCCGGCTATTTTGCTGGGAAAACTGCTACTGAAAAACAAGAAGCTTTGGGAGCATTGTCTGCGGCCTTAACGAGTGGTGTTGGACTTGAAACTGGTGCTGAGTATGGTAAGTTCACAGAAAATGGCAAAGAAGTCATTAAGGGAGGGGTGATTGGACATGCGGCGGCAGCTTTGGGGATCCATTTCAAGGTTGGTGCCGATGGTGGTGTAAAGATCACTGGAACGGCGACTAGTACCGACTCGCATAGCGATGCCAATACACAGACAGCTCAATTTGGTAATCAGGACTCGACGGTTCGTGCACAACAGTTGGCGGCCAATCTGTCTAAGGGCTATCAGGCAACGTTGAACAACATGACGACAGAGCAGTGGGCGGAGATGGCTTCTCAGAATAAGAGTACAGCTGTGGGGATGGCGTTTGGCAAGGTCGCTACAGCTACTAAGGAGCTACAACAGGCGATTAGCGCGTCCAAGACGTTCGGTGGTCAACAGAGCGTTGATGTTGGAACCCTTTCTGAGCAGCTTAGAGGTACAGAAGCAGGTAAATATCTGGCTAACTTCGAACGAACTGCTGAAGGGCGTAATGCGAATCTGGCTGCCACTACGAAAAAATATTCCGATTTGTTTGGTGGAGATCTGGAAAAAGGCAAGATTGCGGCGGCGCTCGATTACATTACAAACAATGTGTCGGATACGGCTATGCAAGCCAAGCTGGGGGATGCTCTTGCAGATTCCAAGTTGCCGATGATGGGGATTTCGCCCGTTGATGCCCAGGCTTACGGTAACGATCTGCGTAAGCCTGGTGACGCTGAAATGTTTGTGAAGCATGGTCAGAGTTACATTAACGATCAGAAGCAAACACTTAGGGGCGCTAAACCTTCGTCGGTGAGTTTCGAGGGAGAGCGCAGTAAGATCGAGGCCGATTACAAGGAAAATTCGGGTAAGGATCTACAAAAGGGAACGGTGGCCGAACAAGGGGCGATAAACAAACAGGCCGTCATGAGTGAGCCGCAGAAGGAGGCATTGCATGACCTTGATAGAACGTCTCACACTAGTGCCATGGCTCAGTTTGCCAATGATTGGTTGCGGGATGGTGCGGTCGATTCGCTTGCGAAATATATACGAGACCATACTCCAGCCCCAACTGAAGGCGATGCAAAGCAGACTGGAACGCAATGGATGCAGGCGCATCAACAAACAATTCGTGATTTGACGAGCGCTCAAAAGAACTATGTGGAGGCTTATCACGACGTTCGAGGGGCAACGGATGAGCAACTGGCTCAGACTGGCGCAAGACTGGATCAGGCTTTTGCAGGAGTTCGTGACGAAATCAGGCAAACTCTCTATGGAAATACCAAGGATGAGGACCTGACGAAGGAACAGCACCAGGCGATTGCTCATTACACGATGTCGATGGTCCAGCGATTGAATGATGTGCACGATTTCGACAATCAGGCAGAGGCTAATACCGTGACCAGATTCAATACAGCGTTCGATTTGAAGCGTAACCCGTAAGGATCGAACTTAGTAGGAAAGCAAAAAGCCCCCTTTTAGAGGGGGCTTTTTATCAAGGATCTTCGTTCTGAATGGCTTGACCATAAATTAGGTTGTCGAAGTCATCGTTGCAGTGTTTTTCAAGCAGATCAATGTCACCCGTATAGGCTTTGCTAACGATGAGCGCAGGGCGACCGCGCACGCCATAGCGGTTGATGTGATTGATGCGCTCCGTACTTTGGAGAACGTCAATGATGGCGTTGTAACCATGGTTCATAAGGTCGATGCGAGCTTTTGCTCGGAGTTCGCAGACGCGGGTGTCATAAAAGCTGACAATGGTGTTGTCTGGAACGCGGATCAACAGCAGATGCGCTGGGAGCTGTTCACCCTTGCGGAAGTAATAAAACTTTTTGGAAGGCTTGTAGTAATTCGGGTTCTGAAGTTCTGGAGCACAGACAAAGCGTCCTTCCGGTGTGTTGGAGATATGGGCAAGACGAGGATCGTCTTGCGTAAAAGTATTTGGATGGGGTTTGGACCTAAGAAGGAAATACCAGAATAGAAACCCCCCAAGAAAAATGAGGCCCGTGTTTCGAGCGACCTCCAAAAAATCCTTGAGAAAGAGGGTATTAAAGTAAAGCGTGTCTCCCACCGTCAAGCGATTCTGGGCATAGTATCCCACCATCAGAATTGCGTACAAAGCGAACCATTTAAGAACGGCATTCATGATCCTTCCCCAAAAATCCAAATATCCCAAAAAAATCTAACGAACCCAAAGTCTGAAAAATAAACTGTCTGTCAATGAATTATTTATCTCGGAATGCCTTGATTGCTTCGTATGCTCCTTCGGCTTTCGCCTGTTCTCGTTTGGCAACTTCAAGTTCCATCTTGAGGTCGTGTACCTGCTCTTCATAAGTAGCGACCTGTGCACGGTACTTCTGAAGCTCCGTCTGCGCTTCCTGAAGCTCGTCCTTGAGCTTCTGGCAGGTTGTCTGCATTTCGGCCTTCAAGTTCGTTATCTTCGCGGCCAGGAGCGGTCTGAAGGCATTCCAGATGGAATCCCCCAGGAGCTTCAGTTGTTCTTCACTGAGCGTGACAGGCAGAGTGTGAGGATCCGCTGTCGCAGATTGGTTTGCGGCTTTCCAATCGTTGACCGCTTTGCTGATCGTCGAAAGTGAGCCGCCGCCGACTTCAGACCGGATGGTGCGCAGAGACGGGATCTCCTCGCCGGTGGCACTAATCCGATCAAGAAACCGAAATACGTTTTCCTCTGTCCTCATGCAGAACCTCTTTGGTTGTATTGTATCATAACATATCGTTACTGTCTTGGGGCGTCAATTGTTATTTTGAAGATGGGCATGAATTGGTGATTGACTTATCCAATCTGCCGCCATCCATTGCAGGGGAATCTTTTCGCACAGATTCTGGCTCGGAAAATGCGCGAAAATGCAAGGGTAACCCCTAATGGACCCCCCCCCCCCTATGATAGTTTTTGCATTACGAAAGGCTTGGGCCTTTAGGAAAGCAAAAGCTATGTACGTAACAAAAGACCATTTAAACGGTATACCATCAAGTGTAAAACGATTGGCCACAAGCATTGCGTCTTGTTTTGTATGCGCATGTGCGACGGCCACTCCGTTCAACGTTCAAGGAAGTATTTTCGAGAAAGCCGGCAAAGAATTCAACGTTGACCCGGTTCTTCTTTACAGCATTGCTGTTGTTGAAAGTGCTGTTGATGCGCCTAATCAACGGGGATACATTCAACCGTCGCCTTGGACGCTTCGAACGAGTAAACCTTATTACGCGAAATCGCGTCAAGAAGCCGAAGAACAATTGAATCGGCTTCTCAAAACAACGAGGAGCATAGACGTAGGAATGATGCAGGTGAATACGCGATGGCATGGCCATCGTGTCAAGGAGCCAAAGGATTTGTTGGATCCTCTGACGAATGTTCGAGTCGCCGCGCAGATTCTTTCTGAACAAATTGCCCGGCATCCGCACGACGCTGCCTTAGCTATCGGCAATTACCACAGCTCTCGCCCTGATCGAGCTCGATGGTATGCCAGACACGTGCTTCGCTTGTACACCAACTTGAAGACCCAGAGGCGTTGAAATTCGATGAGTCAGTTTTCTCAGAAAAACATGGCCGGCAACATTCGGTCGCTGTTGGCAATCAACTCCACTGACCTGCCGAAACTTCAGCCTATCGAAACGCTCTTATGGTCAGCAGTTCAAAACGCATTGGTGAATGCGGACGATTTGATTGTCGAATTGGAATGGCTCGGCCTTGGTGCTCAACTGTCGAACATCTTGAAAAAAGCCAATGCGGAGGTTATCGGCAAGTTATCCGAAACGGCCATCTGCAGCTTCAGATCCGAGATCAGCGAAGAGAGCTTTCTCACGCATTTCGGTCGTCATGAAGAATGGCACACGCTTCAAGCCGACGTTCGAATCAATTACTTTCGAGCAAGGTTCGCTTCGATCTACTGGTGCTCCGTTCGCGACTTCGCGGTTAAAAGCAAGCGCGATTGCATGTCGATCTTTCATTTGCCATGGAGCTTGATTGAGGTGCTTTCTGAATCGAGCACATCGCAAATCATCGACTTCTGTCATGGGTATCCTCTTTTGCAAAGATTCCGATTGATGTGCAGTCCCGAAGACTGCGTGAGGATCGCCAACGTCGTGAATCAAGAGATGAATCCGACCCAACAATACCGTCTCTTGCTTGGCAGTAAGATGGTGAAGACGAATCACTGTGTTAACGCCTGCTCGCATACAAGGTTCATTTAAAAATGGCTGATATAAAAGTTGATCGAACCACTGCTGACCGTATTTCCGCCATGATTCGCGAAGGCGTTCGGGTAGACGATATTGCTGAAATCGAGAACATTCCGAAACGTCTCGTTTCTGTTCTGGAGCATTCGATTGCCCTTCGCGAAGGCGAGGGAACGAAGCTCGAACGTTTGATGGACTTGCTCAAAGAAAATACTCTGTTGAGTCAGAGCAATATCGAATTAAAAGATTACGCCGCAAAGCAGTTGGGGAAGTGGCTCGTCCAAGCTGGTATGCAGCCAGGACAAATTCACATTAGCACAGGCTTGTCGATACACAAATGCCGACATCTCTATCAACAGGTTCGGGCGGTCTTCGATACGGAAGAGGCTTTCATTCCGATGCCGCAGACATTCATCTCGCGTCTGGTGATGTCGATCTTCGCTTCACACTATCTCTACCTTCAATCGCAATCGGATACGCGATCAATTCAATTGCCGAACGTTGTGGTTGCTTGGTCGCGAACTGTCGATGAAGTCATCAATTCGCGATTGGATGAATTAGCCGGATTCGATCGTAAGTTCATTTCGTTGGGCTCTTTGTTTGACACGGCCCGGTGTCTGCGTGAAGTTCAAATGCGCCCCGGTGAAAAATTGTCGTGTACCGACGGTAAACGTGTTCGAAAGATTGCTCGAAGTCGCTGCGAACAATGCGGGAGCTATTACGTTTGGTGTGTGACTGCACGCCGACATAAGGCAAGCCGGTGTTGCTTCTGTGAACTGCTTTCTGAGTCGACCTCGGATAAAGGAAAGAAGCTCATGAAGCGCAAATTGCCGGGTGAAACAGAGGCAACGCAGTAAGTGAGGAGCAGCCACCTGCAGAAGAGGCAGAAAACAGGGAGGACGCCTAGTGCGACAGGGGGCTTCCTATGTAGGAGCGCCGCTCTTTTCTGTCTTCTCGAACAACAAGTCCGCTCCTCATGTGAGGAGTGACGACGTTGGATTAAGTATTTTCATCTTTGACTTTGGCTCTGGGAGAGGGAAAAGGAAGGTCAGGTTGCCATGAGGAGCAGGACTCTTCAGGCGAACTCTGCTGAGTCCCTGTGAGGAGCGGAAGCTCCCGTGGAACTGGAAATTCAGTTTTTTCCCTTTGAGCGAAAGGGGAAGTTGTCAATGAGGAGCACTGCTTTTTACCGAAGCTGAAATTCTATGAGGAGCATGACCCCGCTCCTCATAAGGATAGTGAATATTAGGAGAAAACCATGCAGACATTTCCACGGGAACCGGGAGACATAGGGCCCGTTTCCACGCTTTGGGAGGACAACTGTTCCTTCACGGTGGAGGATGGGGCGGCAGAGCTGACGCAGGATCAGATTGCCCGGACGCTTTACGTGGACAAATTAAGAATGCTCAATGCATTGGCCGTGATGCAGGCTTCGATTGCTTGTAGGGCCGTTCGCACCTGCGACATGTATTTTGATTGGATGAAGAAGAGACGGGGAACAGACAAAGAGACGTATCTGAGACCCCGTGTGCGAATTGACAGCCGGTACTTCACAGTGGAGATGGCATGGGTGCGGCGATTATCGAAGTCCAAACCTTCATCTCAGAATGCCAGGTCTCAAACAAACGATTCAAAAGTGGGACGGGCATTTACGATTAAAACGGAAAGCGGGATGCTGGATGTGTTCGCTTGGTACAAGTACATCAAGAAAGGCGTCAAGGATCGCTATTCGAACAGCATCTTTGAAAAGGAACCCATTTGGGTTCAAAAGCTCGGTCCGGAACTCGAAGATCGGTTTGAACTTTTGAGAAAAGAACAGAAAACGTTGACAGCAATGAAACGGTTGATTGGAACGCTTGATTCGCTTCAGGCCAAGCAGTTCGATGAGCGCGTAATGGCGGAATTGCAGGCTTGGAATGAAGGTCAGCCACTTAAGGCTCTGTATTCACCAAAGATCGTTTTGGATTCGTCTAGCGAAGATTCATGATCTTTCATTAAAGGACCCTCAGATGACTGAAGTTAGCTTTGACAAGCTGTGTGATTCGAAAATCGACATCCCCGTTTTGCCGGAAGGATGCTCCATGACGAAGGCAATTCGTGATGCGCACTTTCGCGTTGCTCACATTACGCGTGATCAGTACGGAAATTTCCATGAACGCCTGGGGTGGCTTGTGACTGATGTGACGTGTCACGATGATTCACGCGTTTGCATCCAGTACGACAACACGCAGGTCTTCATTGACGTTCCTGCCATTGAAATCGCGATCATCAGTTGTCGCGAAAAGGTTCGCTGATGGATAAGAAGTATCCCAATGACATTAGGCATCGCGCATCGGCGCTATTCGAATCCGGGCATGGCTACAAAGCCACGGCCACTATCCTTGGATTGCCAACTGCGACAGTCCGCGATTGGAAACGTCGTTGGGCAAAAGGAGAGTTTCCGCATTGCCGTCAAACCTTAGCCGAGGTTTTGCGGGACGTCATGCTTGAAAACAATGAGCGATTCATTTGGAGTCGAAAGACGTCATTGCTTATTGAAACCTATCGCCGTTTTTCAGGCAGTGAAGCCAGCGCCCGATACAGTACCAATCGCGTGATGAGCGGGCTCAGTCGGTCTGATTTGTTTGTCCGTTTGCCCTTTCAAATCATCAGTGATTCGCACGAGTATCCGGTTTACAAGCTCGTGCCAAAGCTCGACTTTGAATTGATTTGATTATCTTGGTTTCCGATGAGTCTTCATTTAGTCAACACCACCTTCCTTCTCTATCGAGATGAGGAGGTGAATAAATTCATTCACGACATAACGGTTTGGTTCAATGCCGCCGTTTCCACGAACCCGCCATGGATTGATTCAAATCATGGTTCGGGATATGTCGGAGAGGATCGCGTTGATCGGTTTGAACGGTCGCCATTCGGAACAGTATGGGCTTTTTGGGGACGGCGAAAGCAACCGAGCAATCGAAAGAATCGTGTTCCTCCGTTCTGTCTGAAGGTTGCCGTTGCCCGTTGTTTGGGACAGGCCGCCATATCAGTGACCGTCGGCAACGGATTTCGAGTTCCGTTTGCGATTTCTGCTCATAAGCTGATCGAAGAATGGGTGAGCAGATACCAGTACGTGGATCATTGGGATGTACGCGCTTTGATGTTCGAACGTGCACGAGTCGAATGCACGTTGTATCCTCTTTCTCCATCCGGCGAGCGTTGGCATGGTGATTGCGTCTTTTCCAACATTCTGACTCAGAGGGTGTTGGAAGAAACAGATTATCGGGTGCTGGAGTACGTGGCCATGACGGCCCAACGGCAAAGGCTACCCGTAGGCATGGTTCTCCATGACGAATTGGTGAAGGTGGTTCCGGCTGAGTTGCGTAACGATACATATCGTGGCCGCTTGAGTTACATGTCCTGTTGCGATGTTCCACTTACGGGGGTGTACGGCTATTGTGAACAGAAGACGTTGGATGATTTCATGTCGGGCGTCTCGAAGCGTCTGTCGATCACGTACTTGATGTCAGGGGCTGAAGAGATAACCAAGACCTACAACCTTCAGTTCGGACGTGATCGGATGAGCGTCAAAGGCAAGCGGAAGTGCTTTGCCCTGATGCGTGACAGGACGAGGTTCTGCATTCAGAATGCGAAGATGACTTCGTATCTGGGAAATGGAATGTTCAATGGTGGGGTGGAGGACTTTGATCGCACGAGCGATGAGTTCGCGCACGCTTATCACGTCACAACGCCGGCATCCGAATTGGATGCAGAGCAAGTGGCCAAGAAGGAATCTTCATCCTCCTGTCAACTTAGCCGTGAGCACGTGGCGGTAGAGCTCAAGCCCTACGAGGAGCCGGCGGACCTGCGCAAACCAAAGTTCGACAGACTGGCGTTTGCGCTCGCTGAAGGCGCATGGCCGTGCTTGTCCTTGACCGCAAGGATTTCGAAGGATGTCGACGTCGATGCGTCCTGCTTCTATGACGTGTTGGATGCGCGTCTGGCGGTTCTTGAACAAAAGGAGAGGCATCTTTTCCTACTCGAAAAGAATGAGGTTCTGGAACGTGAAAACGAGGCTTTGGAGGCACGTATAAGCGCCCTTGAGACCGAACTCTATGCGCGTTCTCAGGCTTATCAAGAGCAGAAGCGGCTCAACGACAGTCTTGCTGATGCATTGGCCCAAAAGGGTGAGGTGATGGCCGACGAACCGGCTCTGGATGCCGTGGCGACGTGGATCGTTCAACCGGAGCGCCAGATGAGCGTGCCGAACGCCCTGAGGGCTGCCGAGATTCTGAGTCAGGGACGTCTTGTCGTGCTTCCGAGTGCGAAGAAGAGTGCGGAGGAGGTTCCCGTTGAATGCCAGAGCGGAAGCCGTTGTTTCCAACTGCTGATGCGCCTCACGAAGCTGTGGATGCCAGCATACCTGAACGGGGGAGATGCGGCTGCCCGCAAGGTCTTCACTCCGAACACGTACAGTTCGCGGGAAAGTAACATCCTGCAAGGAACCAAGGAGCTGATTCGCTGTCGGACGTTCAACTACAAGGGGCAGGAGATGCCGATGCTCAAACATCTGTGCATAGGTGTGAAGCGGAATACCGCGCTGACGTTGAGAATCTATTTCGAATGCGTTCAAGACGAGGAAAAGATCGTAGTCGGCTGGTGCGGGGAGCACCTGCCCATCCTTTGAACCTTTGGTCATAGATGAGCGCAGAGGTAGCAGGAGGGACCGCCAACCCTTCCTTTGGCCACTTAAAGCCTCGTCAGAGGCTCAAAACGTATGACAAAGCACAGCAAACCAAAACGCCACAAGCATTACCGCGCAAAGCCCGTGTACGGCATCCCACCGATCCTGCTCAGGACGGAAAACGCCGAGGATCAAGTCAAAAACTTGGAGCGGGCTAGTCGCGATGCCCTGCTCAAGTTCCATTTCGGAACGGCGGACGAGGAGGAGTTCTCGATGATCCTGCGAGCATTGGTCGTCATCCATCGTCTCACGAACGCCTTCGAAGAGGAGGCGGAGCTTCGTGAGCCGATTACCAAGGCCATCGTGGCTTTGCTGGAAATGCAGATTCTCTGGGAGCGGGGCGAGGGCTTCGACTCGGATCGTTTGGCGCTCATCGAGGACTCCTTTGAGCCGGGGATCGAGGTCCTGAAGAAGTCCACGATCTTCGACACGCTCGAAGCCCTGAGCTACTTCGATTCAAACTATCAGGAAGTGATGGGGAATCTGCGCAGGTACGTTCGGCAGGGACTGGATGAGGGGGATGAATCATTGGCCGAAGTGGCCAGGAAGGGGGCGCTGTGAAGGGGGTTGCGAAAATGGCTCGGCATAAGGGACCGTTTGCGGCCATTCACCAGATGCAGAGATCATCGCCGGAAGCGATCACCGTAACGCGGGAGCGCTTGACGACGCGGTGCACGCGGCTTTATTTGGGCACGGCTTCGGACGAGGATTTCAGTGTCGTGGCGACCTACCTGCTCTACGGTTACGTGCTTGCCGAGAACTTCGAGGCGGTTGAGCAGGATTCCTTTGCGGAAGCCATACGAGAGCTTCGAACCGTCAAACAAGAAATGGTGGCGGGAATGATCGACAAGGTTCGCCTGGACGCCGTAAGCGAGCGATTTGAGGTCGCAACAGCCATGGTTTTCGACTTGACGATTCGCGAGCAGGAGCTTCTACGAGCACATGTGAAGAAAAAGGGACTGGCGATGCTCAATGCCATCCAACGCGAACCGTGACCTGCCTCACCCAAGCCCATAAAACAAAGCCCCGTTCGTCATAGAAATTCGGCGCGGAAACCTCTGTCTTCAGACAGGGGAGGAAGCGCCGTCCTGCTTTCTAAGTTCGGTTAAATAGGTACTTCTCTTTTCGAGAAGCGTGAGTTTCCTCCAGCTGATACTAGGGGAAAGCTTTACGCCGTCCAGCCTCCGTACATCGAAGTAGCCGGACGATCTTCGCCCGAAGATGAAGCCGATTTGCCCAAGACATTTCACCTTGTCAAAGAGCCTGAAGCCATGGACGAGATAAGGTGACTGGTTGAGCTTGCGGTATCCGATCTTCGTACCGTCCTCAAGTCTCTTCGAGAGCACCGTGAACTTATGTATCTGACGGTTGTGCTTGCGCATCTGCCGCTGATGGAGGTAGACGCCTCGTCGAACGGCCTTGAGGTTTCCCGCGATGCAGTAGGCATCGACGCAATGCGTCTTGGGGAGTCCATGGGTGATGCGCGTGTGCTTCGTTAGATAGCCGTAGGTGTTCTCCACAGGCAAGCCGGGATGCGCCTTGCGAACGCGATCGAGCAATGTCCAACGCATGATGCCCATGAAGGCTTCCGCCCTGAACGATTGACCGCGCTTGACCTTCA